>Ga0315909_10009646_pt1 | contig 10414 bp, 26 predicted proteins | sample LakEriMetagenome_11_FD_203527 | JGI IMG/M metagenome (GOLD analysis project Ga0315909, IMG submission 203527) | Freshwater fungal communities from buoy surface, Lake Erie, Ohio, United States - Buoy 2 MA125 | ecosystem: Environmental > Aquatic > Freshwater > Lake | place: USA: Lake Erie, Ohio...
AAGTGGGAGAGAAAGAATGATTCCGTTAGACCCGTTGAGCGCCCTAAATAGCCTTCAAAGCGCTATTTCGATGGTGAAAAAGGCTAGTAAGGTAGCCAATGATTTAGGTTCTCTTGCCCCGATGATAGGCAAGATGTTTGATGCCAAAGGTGCTGCTACTAAGGCATTGATTGAGTCAAAGAAGAACAAAGGCTCAAACATGGGTCAGGCTCTTCAGATTGAGATGGCTTTGGAGCAAGCTAGGGCGTTTGAGGAAGAGTTAAAAATGCTCTTCATGACCACAGGTAAGGTTGACGTTTGGAACAAGATTAAGGCTCGTCAAGATCAGATGGACATTGACGATGCTAGAGAACTCAGGGCTTTAGAGAGAGCAGATAAGAAAGCTAAACAAAAAGAAGAAGAGATGAATGAGTTAGCCATGATTATTGGTGGTGTGGCATTTGTTTTGTTTTTGGTGGCTATTGGTATTTATGAACTCATGGATTTTTGTGAGACTACCAAAAGGTGTGGTCGGTGAATGAGTATCAGAAGACCTTTGACCTATGCCTGAAGATATTTATCTATGGGTGTGTGGCTTTGTGGTTTCTAGGTTTTCTAAAGTTCTTGCCTGATGACTTGTCGGACAAGATTGTTAATCTTTTACTTGGAAGGGTTGGGTTAGGCAAATGAGAATTACCACTTACCAAGAGAACGCCAAGATGCTCTCAGAGGCTCACAGGGTGATCCACCAACAGAATATGAAGCGTTTGGCAGAGTTAACCAGACAAGCTGAACAACAACAAAAGGTTCAGGAAATCAAGACCCAATGGGCTAGATTGGTGGATATCAAAGTATGAGATATTTGCTAATTTTTATAGCACTTATGCTATCAGGGTGTGAGGAAAAGTACCGATATTTTTGCCAGAACCCAGATAACTTTCATGCTGAACCTTGCCAGAAACCTAGATGCCAGTTTACTCAGACTTGCCCTGAATACTTAGTAGCACCAATATTGGAGAAAAAGATTGACGAAGTTAAACCTAACAACTGAAGAGCTGCATCATTTATTTGATGTTGATTTTGATGATGGGATTCTTTTGTGGAAGCGCAGAAATGCAGATATGTTTGCAACCAATAGGTCTGCAACAATTTGGAATATTAGATTTGCAGGTAAATCAGCATTAGAGTCTCCGCATCCAGATGGTTACCAACATGGCAGTATTTTTGGCAAGCTATATTTAAAACATCGAGTTTTGTTGGCAATGAAACTAGGTTATTGGCCTGAATATGTAGACCATATCAATGGCAATCGTGCCGACAATAGATTGTGTAATTTGAGGTCAGTAACAAAATCAGAAAATGGCAGAAACTCAGCCAAACCAGTAACAAACACTAGTGGGCATATTGGTGTAAGTTGGAACAAAAGAGATAAAAGATGGACTGCCTATATCACTCTTAACCAAAAAAGAAAGGCTCTTGGCAACTTTACATTGCTACAAGATGCAATTGAATGTCGGGAAAAAGGTGAACTTGCTTATCAATTTCATCAAAATCACGGGAGGTCTCCATGCAAGATGAGCGTCTAAGTACAGAGGCTTTCGAGGTAAGAATTTGGGGGTTTGTTGTGATTGCAGTCACACTTATCCTCATGTTTATTGTTGCTGCTTTGCTCTATTCTGTGACTTTTGTCACTCAGCCAATCAAAAGCATGGCCCCGATTGACCAAGCCTACACCAAGATGCTGAATGACATTGTTCTTTTGATTGTTGGCGGTATCGGTGGAGTGATTGGAAAAAGGGCTATGTCAAGTGCCGCTAGAGCGTTTAATCCTCCAACGCAACCAATGTGTCAACCAATGGGTTATGGAGGCTCTCAGGGCGGTTTTAACTCGTCTTATGCACCTCCGCAATCTGCGTATGGTTTGCCTAGTCAGCCATTCGGTGCTATGCCTGTTTGGAAGAACCCAGAGTTGGATGAATCTTGGACACCTGGACCGCCTCCCACTACCCCTCCTGACCACTTAGAAGATGACCAAGAGCGTGAAGAACTGGCTCAAGCAAGAAAAGAGGCTGAATAATGTTCCCAATCCCCTTACCTTGGCTTATTGTGGGTGTTTTGGTATCTCTCTTTGGTACATACCGAGTAGGACACCACTATGGATGGCTAGAACGTGATAACGACATGAAAATCGCCATTGCCCAAAAGAATGATGAAGCCAGAGCCAAAGAGAAAGAGCTTGGCGAGAAACTGCAAGATCAGGAAACGAAACTCAGAAAGGCCCAAGATGATGTCAAGAAAAAACAGTCTGCTATGCATGAGCTTGCTAGGACTGGTCGGCTGCGGCTCCCAACCGCAAGTTGTCCACAAGCCAATGCAAGTACCCCCATTGCCACTGGAAATCCACAATCCAGCCAGCCCGATGAAAGCGAACTTGAGCGACAGACTATTGCAGCTCTTATCGACATCGCAGCAGATGGAGACAAAGCCATCGTCAAACTTAACTCCTGCGTTGCCGCCTACGAAGAAGTAAGGAGATTAGTCAATGGTCAGTAAAGAACAACTCCGACAACTTCATATTGGCGAGGAGTGGGTAGATGCTCTAAATGCCACTTTTGAGCGTTTTGACATTATGAATCCACTTAGAAAGGCGGCTTTCATTGGTCAATGTGGGCATGAGTGTGGGAACTTCAGAATCCTTGAAGAGAATTTGAACTATCGTGCAGAGGCTTTGCAGAAGTTATGGCCTAAAAGGTTTGATGCTGCCAAGGCGCAGATGTGCGCTCGAAACCCTAAGTTGATTGCCAATACTGTTTACTCTAATCGCATGGGGAACAGGGATGAGGCTTCAGGTGATGGGTATCGTTTCCGAGGCCGAGGATGTATCCAATTGACAGGCCATGCAAACTATTTCCATGCAGGTCAGGCTCTAGGGGTGGATTTTGTAATGCAACCAGAATTGGTGGCTACTCCCATGTATGCAGCACTCACCGCAGGGTGGTTTTGGGATGTCCAAAAGCTAAACCAATATGCTGATTCTAAAGATTACAAAACTTTAACAAAGAAGATAAATGGCGGGTTTATAGGGCTAGAAGACCGCATAAAGCACATAGATCATGCCTTGCTAGTTTTGGCATCTTAAATTAAATTGTAACAATTCTGCTATAAGGTGTTGAAATGACTAACATTCCTACACCAGAGGACGCTGCTCACTTTGCACAAAGTGTCAGAAAGTGGCAACAAGTGCTTAGTCTTGGTGATTGGAGAATAGAGAAGGGAAGTAAACCTGCAAAGTCAGCAATGGCTTCTGTGGAGTTCAATACTTCTGCTCGATTGGCCACCTATAGATTAGGTGATTTTGGTGCTGAAAAGATCACACCTGAGTCTCTGGATCAGACTGCTTTACATGAGTTGCTTCATGTGTTTCTGCACGATTTAATGACTGTGGCTCAAGACCCAAAATCATCTCAAGATGAGGTGGAGATGCAAGAGCATAGAGTCATTAACCTTTTAGAAAAGTTATTGTCTAAGGATTCCAATGGGCGCTCATAATGAAACGTGTACTGACATGGAGTTCATCCAGTTATGGGGGAAACTTCAATCTGCGACAAAGATAGCTGAACATCTTGGGATACACAATAGGGCGGTTCATCTACGCAGAAGGTGGATTGAAAAACAATACAACATGGCACTCAGCGCAAGTGACCATCGTGGTGCTTATTACGACAAAAACAGACCCAAGTCATTCTCTCCTTTAAAACAAGTAGAACTAGGCATCCTAGATGGGACTGTGATTGTTTTCTCAGATGCTCACTTCATACCTGGTCAACGTACAACAGCCTTTAAAGGGCTTCTATGGGCTATCCAAGAGTTCAAACCAAAGGCGGTGATATGTAACGGGGATGCGTTTGATGGTGCGTCTATCTCACGCCATGACGTAACTGACCAACCACAGACTTCTGTTATCCAAGAGTTAAAGGCTTGTCAGGGTGCGCTTAACGAAATAGAGGAGATTGCAAAGTCTGTCCGACATAATGTAAAGCTCCTGTTTACATGGGGTAATCACGATATTCGGTTTGGCAACAGATTAGCCCAACACGCACCACAGTTCAAAGAAGTACAGGGTTTTAAGCTGACAGACCATATAACCGAGTGGGAGTTTTGTTGGGCAGTATGGCCTACCGAGGATGTGATCATCAAGCACCGATATAAGGGTGGTGTCCATGCCACACACAATAATACGGTCAATGCGGGGGTCAGTGTGGTCACGGGGCATCTGCATAGCCTAAAGGTAACGCCATTCTCTGACTACAACGGATGTAGATACGGGGTAGATACAGGGACTTTGGCTGAGACTGATGGCCCACAATTTACTTATGCTGAGATAAACCCAAGCAATCACAGATCGGGCTTTGCAGTGTTAAACTTCTTCAATGGTCAGCTTTTATGGCCTGAACTCGTCCATAAATTTGATGAGGACATGGTTCAGTTTAGAGGCGAAGTAATTGATGTAGGTGCATTTTGAGTGCTTGGTTAATCATTCTCACAGGGGCTATTTACGCCTACATTGCTGGTGAACAGCTATGGAAAGATAACCCTCACATGGCTATCGTGTACGCAGGGTACGCCTTTAGCAATGTGGGGCTTTATCTGTTGGCAAAGTAGCCAACAAGCTACAAAGGTTCATGGGTGTTTAAAGCAAAAGGTGGGATTTCCTCATCTTCATCATCTTCAATATCAAGTGGTGCAACTGCCTCATAGTTAACCGCCCATCCATGAGCCTCTTGAAATTGCACAAACTCGTGGAATATTTTTATCATGTCAAAGTCATGGGTTTCAATAACTAATTTGTCGTTGAAATAGCCAAATTCCATTTCAAATTTCATGTGTTCTTCTCCTTGAGTTTGGCTTCAATGGCTTTAACAAGAGACTTCAGGTCTCCCCCGTCCCAATCAAGTTCATCCTCATCCGTCAGCCCTACCCATGTGCGCTGTGGTGGAGTGATGTAAAGCCTTCTGACTTCGTAATGCCAGTCATGCAAATATGGAGTTTTTTCATACGCTTGTGCCGATTCTTTGCTACATGTATTCCATCCGTTCCATTCAGGAATCCAATCTGGTCGAGTCCTGTACTGATATTCAACTGGTTCGCTCATATTAATACCCCCACCGAATACGGAAACAGATTAAGTACAAATGCAGTACAAATTCGTTTCCAGCGGCAATAAACCCAATGGCAAAACATGGCCATTTTCTAGGCAAAAATTCTGTTGTTAAATGCAGGCTTTTTCTCATCATGCTTCCCCATCCGTTTCTGTTTTTGAGTTGTTTAGTTCCCAACCAAGGATGGTGTATTGCCACTGGTCGGGCATCTTAGTGTTAAGTTCTGCAATGCGTTTAATAGCCACTGTGTGTAAATCTTTAAGCGGTGTAGTACTCCAGCCGGGGCACATCTTGTCACAGAAATAGTCTTTAAAAATTCTCTCAGTTGGCATGTGCGCTTTGGCATACCAAAGTTCGGGTAAATGTAGCTCGCCCATTATTCTTCCCCCGTCAAGTTTCTAATCTCATCTTGCAGGCCAACAATGCGCTCGGCACTGCGAACAAGTATCATGTCTTGAGATTCAACCATTGCTTTTAACCGCTTGATTTCAAAGTTTGCTTCACGCAGTTCGTCAAGAGTTAAGCAGTGCAAATCCACCGCCTTTTGGTATTCTTCTTTCCAATCAGGCTGATAATCCAAGCCAATTTCGTTCTCGTTCATTTCTCCGTCTCCTTAATGTTGTGTAAGGCTTCAATTGCGTTGACTATTTTTCTGCCTTGTTTTGATACAGGGCCAGCGCCGCCATTGAGTCCAAAGTAATAACGCAAAGTCTCATCGGCCAAAATTTGTTTATCCGTCAACGGTTTTCTTTTTTGAACTTTAGAACATGGCTCATCGCACAAAGATTGACAAGGCTCGTTTCCAACTGGGCAGTAATCTGGCCTCATGCGTCTCTCCCTGTTTGGTCAAGCATCACAGTTCGAGCCAATGCCTCACAAGTAGGACATGGTGGTGGGGTGGTGTATAGAGGTTCACATCGGTCGTTTTTTTGGCGTTCAATATATGTAGCGTAATTCCACACCCAATTACCACCTTCAACAGACCACCGATACCGCCACGCCACAGGCTCTTGCTGTGCCAATTTTTTATCTTGAGCTTCTTTTAATCTGGCCATCCCTGCAATGCGTTCAGGTGTCCAACCATCCTCCGCTTCTAGTGCAACTTTAATGGCGGTGAATGTTTCTTTGTAAAGAACTTCGCCAGTGTTTTCATAGTGTTTCATTCCCAAATCTTCCAACGCCTCCAATGCCAACTTCAATGCTTCTTTAGTCATTGCTTCATCCCCCTGACAAAAGCAGCAAAACTATGTGCTGTGTCACCAAAAGGCATCTTGTCAAACTCTAAAGCTACTTCCTCAAGAACATGGTTTCTTTGTGAGGGTGAAACATAGGTATCAAAATGATAGGGTTGACCTTGTGCTTTTAGGATTTGCTTACCAAGGTTGCTTTGTTGCTCGACAGCATTAAATGCTTCGTCTTCCTCTTTAGTCCAATCAGTCATCTCACCCTCCTTAAAGGTTGAATCTCCTTTTCTGGCGGAGGAGGAGGCATATTCTCTGAAGGAGGAGTCCATCCATGCTTTTTCCATAGTGCCTGGACATCTGATCCTGATTCCCACTTAAAGTCTTTAGTCGGGATAGAGGGGTAGCTGATCTTGGAATGCGGTGGTAGTTCAATCATGCTGACCACTCCCTTTCGTTGCGTCCTGAGTTGGACTTAACTGTCTTACCAGTAAGATGGATAAGACCAATCTTCTGCATCTCGTTTAAACGTCTTGCAACCTGATTGTTTTCTAGTTTGGTCAGAGATGAGATTCCATCCTTTCCAAGCGCACCATAGGTCTGTAAACACTCCAGAATGATGTCATAGTGTTTGTTGACTACTGGCTTGATTGACTCTGCTGCTTCAAATGAAGTGAGAGGGTCTGTAGTCCTAACTCGTGGAAAGTTAGGCATTTGAAAAATCTTATCGAAAGCACTTTTAATATCCATTATTGACTCCTATTGGGTGAGGGGAAAACTGCTCGACCGCAAGCTAGGAAAATCCTTTGCACAGCTCTCCCCTCGGGTTTATATTAACTCAGAAATCCATTGCCTGTCGAATGTCTCGAATCCGCATCTTTAACAATGGGCCAAGACTTTCTTTTGATTCTTTCACTCGCTTTAACTCTGATTCAAGATAACGAATCCTCTCGTCAAGGTTTTCTTCTACAGTTGGATTGTGGTCAATTCTTTTAGCAGAGGCCAAAATTGCCCTATGTTCTGGAGTTGGTTCAGGGTAATAGTTCATTTGTTTCTCCTAAAAGGGCATCGAATCATCGCTATCAAAGCCAGTAGCCTTGGAACGCTCAGAAGGTTTTGGCTTATATTCTTCTTTAGGAGACACCGCTAACCCCATGAATTTGCCTGACTTTCCTTCTTTGACCCAAGCAGAAATCCAGTAGTCTTTTCCTTCTACTGTAATATTTCCCTTGTACTGGGGCGACCTTTCGTTTTCAATTTTGTCTGATTTGAACAAAACACCACTGTTATCACGCTTTTCCATTTATAGCTCCTTAGCCTTTTTTAACGCTGAACGCACTTTACTAGGTAGGAGTGTCCACAGAGCAATCTTTTGTTGATCGTCTAGGTTCTCTCCCTCTAACTTAACCCAAGCTGCCCTTGGGTCACCTTGCTCACAGGTAGCAATCAATTCAACTGCCATCTCTTGCAAGTACTGTAATTCCTCTGGAGGAATGTTATCTTGTGCGCCTTGAGTAGGCGTAATCACTACTGATCTGCCCTCTTCAGGTAAGTCTTCACCCGCATAGATGTATAGACCCAAGCCATGCAGACTCAAAGCCTTTGTCATGCAACGCATGATGGCAGTGTTTACCGCAAAAGCATCAGGGTTGGAGATGGCCTTGTTTCGATAGTCCATCACAGGCAATTGACAGGTCATTGGTTTGCCAAACATGGTGGCGGTAACGAACACCATTGCTGTGCCGTTAATGTCCATGAAACACTTGTCGCCAAACATCTCTACCTTGTAGGTAGCGGTAGGATCAGCTTTGAGAGCCTCTGCCCATGCCCAAGCCCATGACAGGTAGGTAAGGTTGTTTTTCTTCTCTGTATGAGAATTGACATCTTTTTTCAGTAACGCTTCTATTGACATATTAACTCCTTTGATTTTGATCTAATTCGTCATCGATGATGATTTTCTGTTCCTCAATATCTAACTCTTGGAATTCGATAAAGTGGTTCTCATCGCAACATCTGTAGTTTTCGCCTTTTGGTTCTAAGCAATAGCAGCAGTACAAAATGTCTGCAAACTGCTCTCTGTACTGTTCAAACAATGTCTTCATATTCACTCCTATAGGTTTATTAAAATGTGGGTTTTTTGTTACCCACACCCATAATGTGCCACATACATTCCTGAATTTACATAGGGGTTTTCCCTAATTTACGCAACTTTTTTCTATGCTAATCTAAAAAGACTTGTCCTATTAATAAATAGCCCTTCCTCTCCTTCCTTCCTCTTATGCACATTGAAATACTTGAAAAAAGATGCGCTGAAGCCTTGCTTGGGTACTCTCAAGCAATGGCAGATGCTTATACAACCGAACCAGAGGACTTTGATGCGGCTGTAACAGCTTTGCTTGGCAGAACGCTAGAACTTCATCTAAACCGAACAATCAACCTGGAGAACCTTTACAAATGACCCAAGAAGCAGTTATCAGAGCATTGCAAAACGGCCCACTTACTTCCTACCAAATAGAGGATTTAACAGGCATACCAAGACTGTCTATTGCAGCTTGTTGCACAAAAATGAGTTACAAAAAGAAACTAAAAATTGGAAAAGTTAAGTTAGGTCGTTCTTGGGTTTCTCAGTACACCCTAGCACCGCATATGATTGAGGTTGAAAAGGTAGAAGAACCCCGTGATCTGCTAAACCCGTTTGACATTAGAAACGCAAAAGGTATCTTTACAAAGGCTGAGTATGCGTCTATGAACAACCAAGCTATTCGTTTGTTTGGCAAAAAACCAACAAATGAAATCACAAATAATCAATTTATTTGAGTTTACAAAGTAGAATTAGTTTGATATTATGGAATCCAGCTAGGTCGGGAGTTGCTACCCAACCGAAAAGAGTTAACCCTTCTCCTGCTGGCAATTCCTTCAAAGGGTGGTTTAAAAAGCGGAATATATGCACTACTACCAGTTCAATATTGGTGACTATAACAGTCACACCATGCACCTTTCTGAGATAGAGGATTTGACCTACAGGCGATTGCTTGATTGGTACTATTTGCATGAATCTTCAATACCACTTGATCTAAATGAGGTTTCTAGGCAGATTCGTATGCGAACGCATAGCGACTGCATTGCGACTGTATTGCAAGAGTTTTTTGAGCGCACTCCAGACGGATGGATTCATCATCGTGCCAACAAGGAAATTGAGAAGGTGGGCGACAAATCTCAGAAGGCAAGTGCTTCTGCTAAAGCAAGATGGAGTAAACCAAAGGATGCGAACGCATTGCAAACGCAATCCGAAGGCAATGCTACACATAACACATTACCTATAACACAAGACACAGAACACAAAAAGAAAGCAACTATCGTTGCACCGCCTGAAGGCGTTTCTGATTCTGTTTGGCAGGAATTCAAATCTTTGAGGAAAGCCAAGAAAGCCCCGATAACCCAAAGAGCCATTGATGCCATAGCCAGTGAAGCAAACAAAGCTGGTTGGACTTTGGAGAAAGCATTAGAGGAATGTGTTGTTCGTGGTTGGCAAGCATTCAAAGCAGATTGGGTTGCGAAAAAAGGAAACCCTGCCGACAACATAAGGCTCACAGTTCCAGCATCAAATGAGCCTGACCCAGAGCTTGAGAAGATCAAGGCTGATGCAAAAACAACACGCCCTCCAACACCCGAAGAAAGGGCAATTCTTAACTCTTATAGGAGAAAAGCATGACTGAAGAAGAATGGAAAGTTATTGGTGAATTATTGGAAATCCTTAAAGAGAGATTTGATGACCAAGAACAAAGAATAAAAAATCTTGAGAAAACTATTCAATCTTTGCGGAAAGCCATCAAGTGAACTACTTTGAAGCTATGAGACTACTGGACAAGGTACGTGAAGGCGTACCATTTCCGATACACCTGATAAACAAAGCACTGGAGTTAACTGGTGACTTGGAGTAGAAGAAACATTCAAGGCCCAAGTGATAGAGTAATCCTTGAGCAAGCAGAAGCAAGGGAACTCTATCGCAATTGGGAATCAAGCCGTAATTCTGACCTGATTAGAGCAAGACTTGAACGGGCAGAGAGAATCTATGGCACTGGTGCTAGAGATCGA
>Ga0315909_10009648_pt1 | contig 10414 bp, 14 predicted proteins | sample LakEriMetagenome_11_FD_203527 | JGI IMG/M metagenome (GOLD analysis project Ga0315909, IMG submission 203527) | Freshwater fungal communities from buoy surface, Lake Erie, Ohio, United States - Buoy 2 MA125 | ecosystem: Environmental > Aquatic > Freshwater > Lake | place: USA: Lake Erie, Ohio...
TTTAGATTTTCTTCTTTTTTTATATACCAACGATACCAACAATACTTAGAAAGTGTTGGTTTAAAATGACGCTTATTTAAACAGATTATCCGTGATATACAGTTCAGAAAAAAGCGGATTATAGATATAATAGTGTTTTCAATAAGTTTTTTCATATCATTCACCTTTTAGTTTGTTATTTAAACCCTAAGCGTCTAAATTAAATCAAACGCTTAAGTTTTAGATCTTAATTAGAAACCCATATCATTCACGTTCAACTTACTGATACTTGTTGTTCAAGTATATTTGATTTTACTTCAATTGGTTTTGATTCATATTTTTCATAACAATAAGCAATACATTTCTCTAAAGTTTCTTTTGGAAATTTTGAAACATCGTCTACGTTTGCTTTTTCACACCAAGTTTTTATTGTTTTATCAGAAATATTATATTCTTGAATAAGAGTTTGTAATTGAGCTACTAAATTAATATTTTCTCCTTCTTCTAAAGTCTCAATCTGTGGTATTTTCTTTTTTGTTTCCATAGTTTGAATTTCTTGAATTTCTTTTACCTCAGAAGCTTTAACGTCTTCCATTTCTTCTTTAGTATAACAACCATTTAAGACTTCAGGAATATGAGTTCTGATCAAAAAAATTGCAGCTCTATATCTAAGCATTAAGTCTGGTAAAGTTTGATATTTAGAATTTTTAGTCCATTTTTCTGCAACCGCCATTTTCATAGTTACAGTATATGTAATTTCTTCTTTGGTTTTTAAAGTCGTAGAAGCTGTAACTTGTAAACTATCCCCAGATCCTTTAACCTCATATCGAATACCAGACTCTAATAAACCACTTTGATTAGCAAGAGATATAGCAAAAGCTGTAGTCAAAGTAAATTTACCATGGGTAAGAAAAGTACTTTGCATTACCTGCATAGGATCTACATTTCTTTTTTCTGCAAATTCTAAAATGATAAAAATATTCGATGGGTTATTTTTATAAATTTCAGGAATTATTGTAGAACTTGCATATATTTTTGCTAATTTATATTTTTCTTCAATTGAAAGAGTCATATCATCACCTCTTAGTTTTAGTTTTATAAGTTAAATTACTTACATATATATATGTACAACAGTTAATTGCATTTGTCAACAAGAATCTCAATTAAAAAGGGATTTCGTCATCTAATTCTGTTGCAAAATCAGAACTTGCAAAACTTTCACTATTTTTTGCAAAACTCTCTGGAATATTTGGCATATCTAGAGTCTTTTTGTCTTTAGAATCTAGCATAATTAAAGCTCCAGAATAGTTCTGTAATACTATTTCTGTTGTATATTTTTCTACACCAGAATTATCAACATATTTTTTAGTTTGCAAAGATCCTTCTATGTATAATTTAGAACCTTTTTTAACATAGCTTTTTACTAAACTTACTAAATTTTCGTTAAAAATAGATATTTTGTGCCACTCTGTCTTTTCTTTCTTTTCTCCAGTAGCTTTATCCTTCCAAAATTCAGATGTAGCAATTGTTAAAGACATAATTTCTTTTCCAGAACTGGTTGATCTAATTACTGGTTCTTGTCCGACATTCCCTATTAAAATTACTTTATTTAAATACGACATTTTTATTTACCTTTTGTTAATTAATTGTTTACTTGTATTAAAACAGGCTTTTGCTCGATAATTTGAACAAAATCACTTATATCTCTGTTAAATGTTTTTAAAATCTTTTCAATTTCGATCACTCCCAAAGGAGTTTTTTTATGAAGACCCATTCCAATTTCTTTCTCTAAATCTGGCAGCAACTCTTCTTTTATCTTTCTAACCGATTTACCTTTTGCAATTGTATGACCTGCAAAAATCTCACTTTCTAAAGCTTTATTATATACATAATCTTTTATAGAGGTAAGATAATCTAAAATTAAATTACTATTAAGTAGTATATCTTTAATTTCATCTTCTTTTACAGATTCTATTTTGCTATTTTGACTTATAAAAGAATGTAAATCTATTGTTTTACTTTTTAAAGCTGAACAAATAGGCTTAGCTTTACAAAACTTACATACAAAATAAGAAGGATTAAAAACAGGTTTGGTTTTTATAATCTCAATTTTTTGTTTAAAAAATGGTATCCAGACATTTACCAACTCTTCTAAGCTAAAAGAATGAAAATTAAAATTATTTATGCGAGGCTGAACAATGTGAATAGTAATTGTATTTATATCTTTATCTTTATCCTTTGACAATTCTTGATAAGCTCCAATTGCATATAATATTAACTGAGTGTTATCTTTAGCATCAACTTTAATACCTTTACCATATTTATAATCTATTACGTGAAGAGTTTTTGACTCGGCATTGTATATAATTGCATCAGCAGTACCAAAAGCTAAACTATCATCTACGTTTATAGAATCTCCAAAATATACTTTTTTTTCAAAATAGTTTTCAGATTTATCTGTAGTCAAATTATCGATATAAGAAGCATAAAGTTTTGCAGAAGAAAGCATTTCATCAGTAATAAATATTTTATCTTCTTCATCTAAATTATTTGTAACTGTTTTATACGCAACATCATGAGCAAAAACACCTTCTTTAGAAAAACTACTATCTAAAGATACTATATTTTCTTCTAGACTTAAAGACGCAGAGCAATTAGTCCATCTATAACTTCCTGAAGCTGAAAATTTCGCATGTTCCATAAAATTACCTATTAATTAATTGAAAATTTATAAAAGTTTTTTTCTATCCATTCTTTACTAAAGAAAATTGCAAAACAAAAAGATGGGTTGTTATCTTTTGCAAGTTCTATATGAGTAGATATTTTATAAATCCCAAGCCTTTTATAATTATCTTGCATATATTCTAATATTGTTTTATTAGTCCAAGGACTTATAGGCTCTTGTTCGATTCTATTAAATTTATCATCTGATAAAAAAAACTTAATTTCATCGTCTTTATAACTTGTTTTGTTTAAAATAAAGCATAAAACATATTCTAATTCATGAATCAAATCTAAAGCTGATAAACTATACCAATCTAACTCTGGCAAACTATAATAGTTTACTTTAAAATCATAAGATTTCTTAAAGCCCTCATCGAACCAATCTTCTAATAATTGTTCGTAACCAAAATAATTTTTATTATCCATTTTTTTTTTAATATTTATATAAAGTTTCTATTGATATCAAAAACAAATAAGTAAAATTAAAAAACAAAAAACTATTTTTTAAATTCTTTAAAAATAATCGATCTTTTTGATTAACTTTAATCTTCATTTTCTACCTCGTTATTATCTTTATTTTTATTTTCAATATTTGGTTTGTTTTTGTTAATTAAACTTAGTATTTGATTAACCTTTCTTAATTCTCCCAAATCAAGCTTTATGATTTCTTCATCGAGTTTTTTTCTAACTTTTTGAATTGTGCTAATTTTAAAATCTACAATTTCTTCATTTGAAACAATTTTGGTTTCAGAAAATAATTTTTGCAATTCATTTATTAAAGAATTAAAAAAGGAATTTTTTTCTTTAGACTTATCATTGTTACAAAGATAACAGGCAGCGACAAAAAACTTTGCTGCGCTTATAGAAGTATCAGCTGTTTCATATTTACGTAATTGAGCAATATTTACTCCGATTTTCGAAGCTATTTCTTCAGCGGGTATACCCATATATTTTCTATAACGATCTAAATAATTACCTATTATAATTTCAAATTTATGTAAATTTTCTTTGTTATTTTTACATGCTAAGAATTTCTTATCAACTCTTTCTGTTAAAAGGTTTCTATCTATATCAGTCATTCCCTCGAAATGACCAATTGATTTCCTACCTCTTCTTTGTTTAATATTCATATTATAAATTTAAATAGTTACACATATATTTATATAATAATATAAAGATTAAGTCAATAAGATATTAACAATAAAATCAAAAATATGAAAGAAAAAAACTTTAAAAAATAAACAATAAAAAAAAGAAAAATGGGTTATTGTATTTTAAAAGAAAAACAGATACAGTTTTTTTATGAATTAAAAAAATAGGTATCATGGAAGCATTTAAAACAATTTTCTTTGTAGGATCTAAAGATATAGTAGAGGCTTTTGTAAAAGAAGAAGTTGATAAGCGTTTGTGGTTACAGACGTGTGTTGTACTTGACGAATTAATCTTTTTAGTAAAGAAAGATTCTCTAGATCTTTTTAAAACAAAAATTATATCAAAAAATCTAAATCTGTCAGAGCGTTTTGTAAGAAGAGGGATAAATAGCTTAGTCGACTTAAAAATTCTTAATAAAAAAAGAACCAAGACTTTTATTTATGAAGTAAACACTCAAGAAATTTTAAAAAAATTAAAAGTAAAAAGTTTAAAAGAGATTTATGTTTCAAGAACACGTTATGTCTCTAGTGTGCTTTTTGAAACTTTGAAAACAAAAAACGACTTAGCAGATATAATGTCTGTTAAATTATATTGTCATATGAAATATATGTCTCAATCAAATCCAAATTCTATATGTTTAATCACAGATTCTTATATATGTAAAAATTTCTTCTGTTCAATAAATACAGCTAAAGCTTATTTAAGAAAATTAGAAGCTTTTAATCTTATAAAATATATAGAAAAAGAGCAATATTCTGTTTTGAACGAGGAGAATGTTATTTATGTGGATAACTATGTGGATAACTTTGATAACTATGTGGATAACTCGGTGGATAACTCAAATTTACACTTTGAGCTTTTTGACAATATTAATCAAAATGCGAAAAGTGCATATAGTAATAACCAAGGAACAAATATAGATAAAGAAATCTATGGTTTTTCTTGCGAAAAAGAAGAAGAAAAAATTTTGGGGGTACCCTCAGAAAAAACACCCCCCCCTACTTCAGACTCACAAATAGAAGTAAATCATACAATCAACTATGTAGAATTAGCGAAAATGAGTAGTGTTTTAGAAGCAAAAGCTACTCTCAACGTAGAATCTACCATTACAGATGAAAAAGCTTCTAAAAAAAGAGATAACCAGAAAGTCGAGTTTTTAAAAAGCGTCATTTCAGAACAAAAACTTCTCGGAAGTGAAAAAATAAAGTTAAAACCAGAATTAAAAACCTTTGAAGAGTTGATACCTTATGAGTTAAATATTATTAAATATGAGGACTTTATATATAGATTGGAGAAGAGATGTGACTTCAAAAGAAGTTCTGACTTTATAAAAAAATTAGTTAGGAAATTATCTGAAAAATATAGTCATTACAAATTTAAAGATTTAGATTCTGTAGAAAATTATTTTTGTAAAGCTATAGAAAATGAATTATTAGATACAAAACTTACAAACAGCACGAACTTTAGATATAATTATGAGCTAAATGAAAATAGAAGATTTTGAAAATACTGTAGATTATAAGGTGTTGGGCTGTAATTAACTAAGTCAATATACAACCCATTAATTTTTATAATCCAACTTTTTTTAAAAGTCAATTAGAAATTAGGATTAAGTATGCTTTTAAGTAATTTTTTTTGTTTCTTTTGATTTGATTGAATTTATATTCAAAAAGATCGAAGACGTAGTCGCTTAAAAATGTAAAATCTTCTTTTTTCAAGGAAATATTCTTTATATCTTTTTGATCTTTTTGCAAAATTATAATTTGCTTTGAAATATACTCTTTTAGATACGAAAAAGTAGATTCTTTTTCTTTAATATCTTTGATATATTCACAACAATTTATGCAGTGATCAAGAATGAGAAAATTTATATATTTTGTCATAAAGTTTTTTTCATTATCTACTTTTATGAAATCAAGATATTTGAAAATTTCAGAATATTTCATTATCATTTTAGACCTCCTTATCTTGATTCTTTAAAAAAATTTTGATAAAAGTACATATCGATCTTTTGAATTCTTCATCATCGATACTTTTTAACAGTTTAAAAATTTCTAGAGATTGTCTTTGTTTTCTATGTTGTTCATCAGTTTGATATACTGACTCTTCAAGTCCTTCATGAAAATATTTAAGATCTACTTCAAAAAACTTTGCAATTTGCATTAATCTCCCTTGAGAAATTCTATTAACTCCTTTCTCATATTTTTGTACTTGCTGATGAGTAACTTTTAAAAACTCTCCTAATGTTTTTAAAGATGTACCTGATGAAATTCTTAAATCGTAAATTTTAGAACCGATCGCTACATCAATATTTTTTAGATCATTTGTCATTCTTGCCATTTTTATTTACCTTTTATTATTGATTTTTTAATTTTTTTATAGTATTCTATTTTTGTGATATATTTTTCATTCATATGCCACACCACAGTTTAGTTTTATATTAGATAGCAGTACGAAAGTGTCATTTTGTACTGCTATTTTTATTTATACAAATCCTTATCTTTTCTTAAAAGTTTAAAAATCATCTTAGCTTGATCTTGGACTATAGAAATATGTAAAGTCTGATAAAATAAATTATTAATCTTTGTTTCATATTTTTTACAATCTACAGAACATAAATCCGTTAAAAATTTAGTAACAAAGTTTCTTCTTTCTAAGTAATCGTTCATATTTTAAATTAATTAATTATTGTTTATCGCCTATAAAGTAGCATAAAACTAAGATTACAACTGTAAAAAATATTGTTTTAAGTGTTTTTCTGAATTGCAACTTTTTTTCTTTAGCTTCTTTTAAAGCAAAGCTCTTCTCTAATAAAAGTTCGCAGTTTTCCATGGATTTAAAATGTTTTTCAGATATAAACACTTTTGAAAAGCAGAAACTGCATTGTAAATTTTTGTCTACAACTAATTTGCCAAAAAGCTTTTTCTCTGGTTTTCTATCGTCAGATTCTATATTGCCTTTTAACTGCTCGTTTAAGAGAATTTGTTTCTGCAGTTCAAAAAGTCTAAAAATACATCTATCGCATAGTGGTTCGTTAAGCTCTTTCATATACTCTTCAACTTTAAACTCTAAAAAGTCTCGGTCTAAGTTTAAAGCTAGTTTTTCAACTTCGATCTCTGCGATTCTCTTTTGCTTTTTGCAGTCTTTTTTTTCAGATTTGCTGATTTTCATATCATTTGCCTTTATTTTGTTAAAAATATATTCTTGCCTTTGCCATAGAGTTTTCAATTTCATCAATTCTAAGCTGTGATTTTTGTAATTGAAGTAACAAGAAAAATTCTCTACTCATTTTTATATTTGATTCGCTAGCAAATTCTTTTAATTTTTCTAAAAACTCAACAGTACCTCCGCCTCTATAATAATTGTCTGCGCAGTGTCTTTCAAATACATTCCACGCTAATAATTCTATCAATTCTTTTTGTTGTTCGATCGTAAAACATTTTAAAACTTCAATATTTTCGCAAAATATATCAGTATAAGAAAGTCTGTCATTAATAGTTAATATAAAATCAAAAATTATTTTTAAATTTGTATCTTTTTTATTTATTAAAGATAATAAATATGAATTTAGTATTTTGTATTCAAAATTTGCTAAAAATATTTTTTTTGTTACTCTAAATATTTCATTAAAATCAATAGGCAATTCTAAAATCTCTTTAAAAAAAGGACTAAATAATTTTAATGAAATATTTTTAACTTCATCGTCAAATAAATATTTAATTTTTTCATAGATTACTAAAGTAAATTCGGATTTTCTATCTTCAAAACAATTAAATATTGTTTCGATATTACAATAATCTAATTGCTGATTTTTTTTCTTAAAAGAAATAATAAATAAATCAACAGCTTGTTCTAAAGACATTCTTTCGTTTTTTAACAAATCAGTTAAAACTTTTGAGATAATATATAGTATTTCATCTTCTTTTTTAGACTCGTAAAAATTATGCAAATCTGAAACTATTTGAATTTTTTCTTGTAAATCTAACTCTAGTATCTTCTCTTCTAAATAATACAAAGTCCAACTAGTTTCTATAGCGTCATTGTTAATACAATAAAGCAAAAGTTCAATTTGTTCTTTAAGACTCAAACCTTCGAAAATATCGTAATAAGCATATTTAATCTTTGATCTGCATTGAAATTCTTCAATATTATATTTTATATTTTCTTCTAGTTTTATTTTCAATTCATTTAATTGTTCATTACTCATATCATTGACCTTTTAGTTTAGTTTTATGAGCTCAATTGCTCATATATATAGAATACAACTAATCGTTGCATATGTCAATAGTAATTGTAAGGAAATAATAAAATATATATCTAAAAAAATGTATTTAAAACAAATGCTTAGCTTGAAAACCCTAAAGTCAATGGTCTTTAGCATACAAATCAAAAAAAACTACTGCAGATTGCAGATAACTAAAAAGTAAATAGAAACATAGCTTTTTGACATAAAATGCTGTAGTATTAAGAATTTAATAATTTTGGTTAATGCAAAAATACGAACTATGCATACTTTTAGTAACAATCTGTGTTACTGGAGTTGCTTTTAACATTAAAATCACAGATCTAACAATCTTGAAGCGTTTTAAGGTGAAAAAAGTAGATATAAACTTTAGATCTACAAATATCTTTACAAAAATAAGAAAAATGTTAAAAAAAGTTACTAAAGCTTTAACAAAAGGTTTAATATATATGAAAAATAAGTCTAAGAAATGATAAAATACATCGACAAAGTCTCAAAGTTCTTAAGATTTGACTCAATGCAAAAACGCTTGGACGCTTGGGTTAATCCGCTAACTGGTATCAACTTCAACTCTAGAACTGGCTCAAGCTACTGGGTTGTTAATAAAAACTACAACTTAAATCAAAGTACTTTAGATTCTTTATATTCTAAAGACGGTATATGCAAGCGTATCATAGACATATACCCTGAAGAAGCTCTAAGGGCTTTTATAGATGCTGATCAAAGGATCTTAGATGAGCTCGATAGACTTAAGCTGAAGTCTAAGACCTTTGAAGGCTTAAGGGATGCAAGGCTTTTTGGAGGCTCTGTAGTTGTTGCGTTTGTTGATGACGGTAGAACTTTAGAAGATGAGCTAGACTATGAGAACATAGATAAGTTAGTACATCTTAAAGTCTTTGATAGATACAAAGTTACTTGGTTCCCAACCGACTTAGTCACAGACCCTTTGGATGAAGACTATGGCATGCCACTTTTCTATACAATACAGAACAATAACTTTGTAAGTTCAGACTCTGTGCAGTTTAGAGTCCATAAGTCTAGGGTCTTTAGATTCGCTGGAGACAATACAACTGAGTTTTCTAAGAAACAAAACCAAGGTTGGGACAATTCATGCATACTAAGTCTATACCAGAGTATTCAAAGCTTCGGTGAAACTTCTGGTGTATCTGCTGAGATAATCCAAGGCTACTTAGAGACTGTGATAACAATACCAGGATTTAGTGATTTAGTTGCTACAGACAAAGGAAAAGCTCTAATAAAAGAAAGAATTGAACATATCAATAGAACAAAAGGAGCTTTTAAAACTGTGTATCTATCTGAAGGGGAGACATATCAAAAGCACGCTACAAATGTTCACGGCTTATCAGAGCTCTGGGATCGTATCGGAGAAATCATCTCTGCGTCGTGTAGTATCCCAGTATCTGTGCTCTTTGGTCGCTCTCCAGCGGGTTTGAATGCTACAGGCAAACAGGAACTAGACTTAATGAATAATAAGATCGAAGAATATAGAAACAATCACATAAAGCCTTTTTTCATGTGGATTTTTAAGATAATAGAAGCTCAAAGTAGCTTTGTATCTGAAGCTGGCACAGATCTAGATTTCCACTGGGAGTTTCACCCACTCATTACTCTCGATGAGAAAAAAGAAGCTGAGACTCGTAGACTTAATGCTGAAATTGATAGAATGTATATAGACCTTGGGGTTCTTGATGCTGAAACTGTTAGAAACGGCAGGTATCATGCAGATCTTCCGTTCAACAACAATCTGATGTTAAGTAAACAAGATCTAAGCCAGCTTGATCAAAGGATGAAGCAACAAAATCTTGAAGAAGAGCAACTAAACGACAGAGATATCGAGATGTTAAAGGACATGGAGCAAGAGAAGCTTGACAAAGAGAAAAAGATTAATACAGACTCTAAAGAGAATGAACTAAAACTTAGAACTGCAAAGTTAGATGAGTATATAATCAATGGCTATTTAGAAAAGATTGAGAAACACAAATGATTTTAGATCAAGAAAAAGTTACAAACTTAATGCTTCTAGAGATTTTAGGGAATCTTAAGATCAAAGATGCTGTAATATCTGTAGAGAGAGTAGACAATACGCTAGTATTCACAAATCAGGCTAAAGAAACATATAGCTTTGATCTGCAGAACTTAGATATAGATACTATTACATCTGATGTAATTAAAGAGTGCAAGGACTATAGCACTGAGCAGATTAAGCAACTTGGAGAACTATTAACAGAGTCTTTACAAACATTAAGTAAAGATTTGTTAACTAACATGAGTTCTATAGAACAAAGTTTGCTAAAA
>Ga0315909_10009654_pt1 | contig 10410 bp, 3 predicted proteins | sample LakEriMetagenome_11_FD_203527 | JGI IMG/M metagenome (GOLD analysis project Ga0315909, IMG submission 203527) | Freshwater fungal communities from buoy surface, Lake Erie, Ohio, United States - Buoy 2 MA125 | ecosystem: Environmental > Aquatic > Freshwater > Lake | place: USA: Lake Erie, Ohio...
CTCCTCCAGTGCCACCTACAAGAACGACAGCTACTTCGCGGCCACCACCGGCTATCTCACGGTGACGCGTCGTCCAGCCTCCGTGACCTACTATCTCGGGACCCATGCGATCTACACCACCATCCAACCTGGCCCCAATACACTGCCTTGGATCAAGAAGGGAACTCTGCCCGCGGGCTCGATCTTGAGGGCGGTGATCGCCAATGCGACCATGGAGATGAAGATTCAAGAGGATCACGAGGCGCGCTTCATCTGTTTTTATATCGATCCCACGCCGGACGACCATTACCCCGTCAACACCGGGTGTCTGGAAGTCGGGGGCTACTTTAGATATGGCGAAGTGAACGTGCCTATTAACACAGGCGGCTGGAACATCGGGGATACGGCGAACGAAACGCACGTCGCTGCCGATTGGCCAAGCCTTGGCGACATGGATCTTGCCGCCCGTCAAGTGTCGATCGGAAACGCGTTTAATCTGGCAGCCGGATGGTCGGGGACGATGACCGTTGAGTATGACGGACCGGGCAATGACATCGTGGGCTTTGGTCTCCCGGGCTATCCTGGCGTGATTGCCTCGGCTCCCGGCGGCAACACCATCGCCGTCACATTGCCGTATGGAACGGCGCTGACCAACCTCGCGCCTACCTTCACCATGTGCAACGGCGCGACCTGCAAGAAAAAGGTGGATAACACCCCGATTGTCAGCGGCGTCACCCCGATCAACTTCACCGCGCCGGTGGTCTACACCGTCACCGCCCAGAACGGCATCTCGACCAAGGACTATACCGTAACCATCACTGCGCCACCGAGCACGGCTTGTGACATCAAGACCTTCAACGCCAACCTCGCCGGGAGCCGTGCCACCGTCTTGCCGACGGGTCCCAACTCGGGCACGGTGGTCGTGAATGTTCCGGCGGGCACCACAAATCCGCAGTTGGCGGCCCTCGTGCCCACTCTCACATTGCCGCCCGGGGCCACGTGCGTGATTCCCACGCCGCCCTTGAGCCTGACCGCGCCGGTGCATTACCTCGTCACCGCGCAGGACGGCGTCACCACCAAGGACTACACCGCGACGGTGATGACCAACGCGGAGGACTTCCGCCTGTTCGTGGTGAAGACGGCGGCCACGGGCCTGGCGGCCGCCGATTATGATTACCTGAGCCTGGTTCCCGTCTCCCGGCATGCCAACAAGGGCGTGCCGGCGGTGTTCGCCATCGCCAACGAGAGCGATTTCACCACCAACATCTATCTGCAGGACTACCTGCGGCGCTACCGGCCTGCCGCCATCAACACCATCAACTTCAGCGCCACGATCCCGAACTTCACCAGCGCCACCATCAACGCGTCCGGACCGCTCGAGTTGTCGGTGGCCATGGCCACCAGCCACTGGACATCCTCCGCCAAAGTCGTGCTGGTCAGCGATGCGGTCGATACCACGAATTATCCCAATGTTTTGCAGGCCTCGGCCCTGGCCGCAGCCCTCGATGCGCCGATGATCTATTACAATGCCAACTCCGCGAAACAAACGCTGGTCCAGAACGCCATCACCCAACTCGGCGCGACCGAGGTGATCTATGTCAACGCCTCCGGCACCAAGCCCGCCATGGCCAACTTCGTGCTCACCAACCCGGCAACGATCATCAACTACCTGGCCGGCAAGGGCATCACGGTGGACTATTTCGCCACGACCAATCCCACGGACCTGAACCTCGTCACCTGCGCCAAGCTCTCCCTGACCGCGCCGTTTGTCGCCGCCCGGCGCACCGGCATCGTGGTGCCCGTCACCAGTTGGGCGTGCAATCCCAACGAGGCGTTCCACTATACCGGCTACCCCGCGATCAAGGCCGAGTTGCAGCAACTCTATACCGCGATCGGCCGCTACCCGTCCTATCTGGCCTTGGTCGGCAGCGCGCACAGCATCCCGCTCGGCTACCGGGTGCCCAACGAGGATGTGGGCCTCTATTATGGTTCACCGGCCGATCTGGACTATGCCGATGTGGATGCCGATCCGTTCCCGGATATCGCCATCGGCCGGATCATGGCTTACGACATCTTCGACGCCACCTTGCTGACCAGCCGGATATCCACCTACGAGCAATTGTTCGACGGGGTGTGGGAAAAGACCATGGCCGATGTGGGCGGGCAATGGAATTCCGCCTTCCAGAATGCCTTGGGGGCCAATTATGGTTTCGGATCAACGGACCTCATCAGTAGATTGCAGCCCACTCAGCCGGTGGAAGCCGCCATCATCGGGCATAACGACCACTCATCCCAACATGTGCTGGGTGGCGCCTTTGATGTGAATTCCGTGAATGTTCTCGCGCCCGCCGCCATCTTCTCGGAAGGCTGCGCCACCGCCGCCATCGACCTCGATGTAGCCAATCTGTTAGTAGTCAACCAATTGTTCAAACTCGGGGCGGTGTCTTTCGTGGGCGCGACTCGCCTCGATACCGGGGCCGGTAAATTGAAGCAGTCCGCGATGGTCAATGCGCTGCTCGCGGGGGAAACGCTCGGCCGTGGTTACATGGCGGGGATCGATACCATGACCTGGAACGGGGCGAATGACCAGCGCTGGAACTGGATTTTCCTGGGCGACCCCGGCCTCCGGATCCATGTCCCGTCAGCGCCGGTCGTCGCACCCGCGAGCCATACGGTGACGCCCGAGTCCTCCGACACCGCTACGCTCACGGTGAATATTCCTGCCACCTTGTTCACGCCGGAGGTCGATCCGACTTGGTGCGCTCACTGGGGGCTGACCTACCCGGAATACTGGGGTGAGAAAGCGGGACTCTATGGGATGGATGTGGATCGGTTCTATCTGGTCCGGCAAACGATCACCAAGCCGGTCGTGAGTGTGGAGGAGCTGGATGTCTGGCCGACGGTGAATATCTGGGTCCAGGGGAATGGCAAGTTGGGCATGATAGGCCAGCCGACGATCGACTATCAGCCGGACGGAACCCAGCAACTCGTCTGGGCGATCCGAGCGAACATCATGGACTGGCCCAACAGCCAAAGCCCGGTCCCGCTGGCCGCGATGACAAGTGACAGTTTCCGGATCACCTATGACCTGGTGCCGGACATCACCTCCTTCAATGCCAACCTGCCCGGCAGCGATGTCTTGATCCAATCGCAGAGCGATACCGCCGGCACGGTGACGATCTATGTTCCGCCGGGCACCACCGACGCGCAGATCGCGGCGCTCGCGCCCACCTACACGCTGGACTTCGGCGCCACCTGCAACCAGCCCAACAATGCCGTTCCCACGCCGCCCCTGAGCGTCGGCACGCCGGTGTCCTACATCGTCTCGCCGGATGCCGGCAGCAGCCAGCCCCCGAAAGTCTATTCGGTGTCGGTGGTCCGCTCGCCCTTCAACTACGCGGTATGGACGGGCGACGCGGATTCGGGCATCACCAGCGCCTCCCTTTACACCGTGGCCGTGAACTGTGGCGGGTCCGCCGTCACGGTCAACGGTGTGGCCTTCGAAGCCCAGCCGCAGAACTACCCATGGTCCGGGGCCAACTACACGATTGAAGGCTCCACCAGCGGATACGGCGGCGGCACCCCGAATCTCACCGGCAACAGCCTCACGCTGGGGACCGACTTCCAATACGACAGTCCGCCCTATACCGTGACGCTCACCAACCTCACGCCGGGGAAGACCTACGAAACCACCTTCTTCAGCTATGGGTTCGGGGCCGCCGGCCGCACCCAGGTCTTCGCTTCCGGCAGCGATTCCCGCGTGATCGACCAGGATGTCTACGGTGCCGGCAACGGGATCCGCATCACCTATGAGTTCGTTGCCAGTTCCAGCACGAAGGTCATCACCATCACCCCGGCCGCGGGTGCGACCGGCACCTTCCACCTCTGCGCGCTCGCCAACCGGAAGGTGTCGGAACCGCCACCGACCCTGCCAAGCAGCGCCATCGTCGACGACAAGAGTGGCGGGCCAGTCACCCCGAACACCCTGGTGACCTATACCCTGACCTTCAGCCAGGACATGGACGCCAGCACGGTCACGGCCGCCGACTTCGGCAACGCCGGCACCTCGGCCGTCTCCATCGGCACCGTCACGGAAACCGCGCCCGGCGTGTTCGCCGTGCAAGCCACGCCGACCACCGCCGGAACCCTGAAACTCAAGGTCAATGCCGGAGCCGTTCTCAACAGTGCCTCAGGCATGCCGCTGGATACCGCCTCGGCCATCGCCGACGACACGACGCTTGCGGTCATCGCCGATTATGCCGTCTGGTCCGGCAACGCGGCGTTTGATGCCGACTTTAACAAGGATGGTGTGAAGGATGGCCTGGCATGGTTGTTAGGTGCGGCGAATCGATCCGCCAACGCCAGCGCGCTGCTGCCCAAGCCGGTCCACGAATCCGGCAAGCTGGTGCTGACCTTCCGCTGCCTGAAGACGGTGCAGCGGGGTGCCGCCGTGCTCAAGGTCCAATACTCTAACAGCCTTAGCCAGGCCGACCCGTGGGCCAGCCACGAGGCAGAGGTGCCGGATGCCGACGGCACCGTCGGCGGCGTGTTCTTCGACACCACCCCGGACGCCGATCCGGCCTTTATCAACGTGCGGGCGGAGATTCCGGCGAGCGCGTCCTCGCCCGCCGGCCGGCTCTTCGGCCGGCTCCATGCCACCGGCAACTGATCGCTCTATCACCCATCCAAAATCTAAAACCATGAAACACCATCCATCCATCAGCCTCGCGCTGACAATTCTTCTCACCGCCGCCGGTCACTGCGCCGACGTGGCCTCGTCCAAGTTCGAGAGCAAGTTCTATAAGGAACATCCGCTCTTCAGCACCTACCCGAAGGAAACCGCCGTGCGCACGGAGGTCGAACACTTCGGGCCGGTGGGCATCGGCATCAATCTCGTGCTGCCGCCGTTCCAGATGCAGGTGAGCCGGGTGCACAAGGGCTCGCCGGCCGAGGCCACCGGCAAGCTCAAGGTCGGGCAAACGATCGAGTCGATCAACGGCGAGAAGCTCAAGGACATCGACCCGCGCATCCAGCTCGGCGCGATCATCACCAAGGCCGAGGCCACGGACGGCGTCATCAAGTTCATGATCAAGGAGACCGCCGACTCCAAGACGGCCGAAGAGGTCATCGTCAAGATCCCGGTGCTCGGCACTTACAGCAAGACCTGGCCGCTCAACTGCCCGAAGTCCGACAAGATCGTGCGCGGCGAGGCGGAGTGGCTGGCGCGGACCCGCGCGAACGGACTGGGCCTCGGTTTGCTCTTCCTGGTTTCGACCGGCGAGGAGAAGGATCTTGAGGTCGCCCGCAGTTGGGTCAAGGAGACGGTGGCCAAATACCAAAATGTCGCGCGGATCACGGATTCCTCCACCTGGAATGCCGGCTACGGGGGGCTCGGGCTTTGCGAGTATTACCTGCGCACCGGCGACGCAACGATCCTGCCGGTCATTGAGAAGAATGCGGACTATCTCAAGCGCAACATGTACAACGGCGCTTGGAACCACTATGGCGGCGTGAATTACAGCTACGGCCACCTGAACGCGGCCAGCATGACAGCGGCGACCTTCCTGCTGCTGGCCAAGGAGTGCGGCGCGAAGGTGGACGATTTCACCTTGCAGGAGTCCTTCAAGCATCTCTACCGCATGGCCGGCCACGGCAACATCGGCTACGGGAACACCATGCCGGACAGCGGTTTCACCGACAACGGCAAGCTCGGCACGATGGCCTTCCTCATGGCGGCGGCGGCTTCGCTGACGCCCGAGGGCGAGAAGTCGATCTATGCCAAGGCGCGCGACCTCTCCGCGGTCAGGAGTTTCTATTCGACCTCGTGGATGTTCCACGGTCACCCCGGCGGCGGCATTGGCGAGGTCTGGCGCAGCGCGGCCATGGGGCTGATGGTTGAGAAAAAGCCCCTGAAATACCGCGAGTTCATGGACAGCCGGCAATGGTTCTACGAGTTGTCGCGTCGGTTTGATGGCTCGCTGGGCGTCGCTGGCGATTCATGGGGCCCGGAACGCGGAGGCTTCGACGAGCCCGGTAGATTTGGCATCGGGCTCGCGCTGACCTACACGATCCCCCGCAAGACGCTACGCCTCACCGGTGCGCCGAAAACGAAATTTTCCAAACCGTATCAACTACCCAAGCGGCCATGGGGAACCGCAGCCGACGACGCATTTTTCTCAATGACGCCGGGCGCGGACAAAAACGGCAAGGTGCAGGATTGGGATGCCGAAAAACTCGCCACGGACGCCGGCTGGCCGATCTTGCGGCGTGTCAGCGATCCCGGCACGACAAACGAGACCTTGTTGATGTATGCGCGCCATCCAGACCATGGCGTGCGCGAGCTGGCGGCAAAGGTCATCTCAGACAGGGCGGCCGATCCGCTGATCCTCGAACTGCTCAAGGACAAGGACCCGCGCGCGCGCCATGCGGGCCTGATGGCTGTCAACTCGCCCGCCCGTCTAACCGATGAAGTGGCTGCGCTGCTGATCGGTATGGTCAACAGCCCGGACGAATCGTGGTGGGTGGTCGTAAATGCGCTGAACCGCCTCGGCATGGCCAAGCCCGAGTTGCTCGCGCCGCATGTGGACCGGCTCTGCCACTGGGCGCAACACGAAGAATGGTGGTTACAAAAAGCAGCGCTGACCGCGCTCACCGGACTGGCCACCGATGATCGTTTCTATCAGAAGATTCTTCCGCTCGTCGGCAAGCTGGCCAACACCACCCGCGTGGCCGATGTGTGGAGCCCGATCCGCGGCATCGCCGCCAAAGCCAACGCCGCCAAACCCGAAGTGAAGGCGCTAGCCGCCAAAGTGCTCGGGCAAGCTTATACGGAATTTCCGAAGACGCTGGCGGCACCTGGCGGCTTGGATTTGGCGAACCGCGTGGTCGGTAACAGCCCGGTGGCCTTCCTGGAGAAGGAGCTGGCGGCCAGCCTGGCCGCCACCGAGGGCGGACTCGATGTGCTGTATGAGTTGGCCAAGCAGCGCTTCCCCGAAGAGAGCCTACCGCACCGGGATCTCTTCCTCGGCGCACCCCCGGAGAAGCTCGGCCCCAAGGTGGCTGAGATCATGAAGCCGACCATCCTCAACAGCCTCGTCCCCGAACATGTCGGCAAGACTTGGAAAGGCCTGCAAGCGCTGGCGAAATCCGAAGTGATCACCACCACCCCCGGCGGACGGAATGATGCGCTGGAACAATTGGCCGAACTGTATCGTCGGGCCGGTGATACCACCGACTATGGCTGGCATGTGTTCGGGGCCGACCGGCTGAAGGACGAATGGGCGTATCTCACCTTCGACCCGTCGGAACAAAAACTCTGGGATGGCACGAACCGTTACCGGCCTGTGACCCCGCCGGCGGGAATGGCCGAATGGTTTGCGCCGGGCTTCGACCCCGCGAAAGCCGGCTGGAAGAAGGGACTCGCGCCGTTTGCCAACGTGCCCGCGAACACCGGCTGCACAGCCCCGTTCTGCGGCTGCGGCGATAAGCCGAACTCGCCCTGGGAAAAGGAAGTGCTCCTGCTGCGCCGCTCCTTCGAGTTGCCGCCGCTGAAGCCGGGGCACCGCTATCGCCTGCTGGTGGGCGGCCGATCCCATGTTTACACCGGTGACGGCTGGGCCGTGTATGTCAACGGCAAGTTGCTCGCCGAAGCCAAAACCCAGGGCGGGATGGGCTCCGGCGGTTTGCCCAAGGGCGCGTTCATCACCACCGACTGGTTCAACGACTTCAAGGGAGGCAAGGTCACGGTCGCGGCCATCGCCTTCCAAAGCTCCAAGAAGCGGGACAACATCAACATCTGGTTCGAGGAGATGAAGGTGCCTCCCTTCGGTGAAGAACAACTGCGCCAGTGGGCGGCGGACATCTCCCTGCTTTCGTCCGATTGGCAGGCCCGCCAGGACCCAAACCGCAATGCCGACGACCCCGAGGCCGGAAAATTCAAATGGGACGGCAAGGTTGTCGCCAACCCATCCCTGTTAGGCACATGGACGACTGTGGCCATGGTGCCCTCTGTCGAGGTCTTTGATCCCGCCAAACCGGTGGACACGAACAAGGCGCCATTCAAGGAGATCACTTTCAAGGACGGCGGCAAGACCGATGAAGCTCTCAGGATGTGGACCGGCGATACTTTGATCGATCTTGGTTCGGGAATCTACACGCCCTTGCAGGTCCTGAAAATGACAGTGAAAGGCGACCATCTCTTCCTCGAAGCCGGCGGCTTCAGCGACAAAAACCCCGTCGGCTGGAAACCGCCGCTGGTGGTGATGAAAAAGAAGTAGTTTCAGAAAGAAGCCGGAAGATAGACATGACAAACAGCAAGCGAACATCGGAGGAGCAGAAAATGAAAACCATATTCAACCATTGGTATGTGGCTACACTGCTGCTGGTGGCTTTGCTCATCGATGAGAATGTCGTGAATTGGGCTCTGGCCGTGAAAGTCGGTGGCTACGGCACCGCTGCCGGTTTTACGGAGGCATTCAAAGACTACTCGATTTTTGGTTATCTGTTTTTCACTGCTTTCCGTCTGATACCTTACATAGGGCTGGCAATCATCTTGGTCGTCCTTTCCAAGACGAAAGCTAAGGATTTTGTGTTCCCCGTTTTTATTGGTGGGCTGATCGGAATCCTGACGATGTATCTCTGGGGAGCCTGGACCACTCTGCGGCCGCTCTACACGGACGAACGTGCGTCTTCTACACAGGCAATCGCGTTCCTGATTCTTCCGTTTTATGCCTGCTTTAGTGGAGCGCTCGGCGCATCGGCACTCGCAACTGGTTACCTGCCGTTTCGGCTGATGGCGAAAAGGAGAGCAGGACAAGCGCCCTCTTTACCCATTCAACCTCCAAGTGAGGGAACCACCATGCATGTAAAAACCATCCAAAAGACTGTTACGGGACCACAACGCATCGGCATCATCACTTGCTGCGCCGAAAAGCTGGCGGACTACTTTCCGACCACCGCGGAACCGGAGTTCGTCCCGGTGGAAGTGCCCTTCACGCCCGACGACCAATTGTTGGTCGATGAACTCCGACGGCTCGGCCATCAGGTCTCGGCCGTCATCTGGGGAGCGGACACCTCGGAGCTTGCAGCCCGGTTTGACCGGCTGATTGTCCGCTCGCCCTGGGACTACATGGATAGCGATGCGCAGCGCCGGAGCTTTCTCGCCTGGTTGGAGAAGTTGGACGGAACCGGCCTGCCGGTTGAGAACGAACTTCCGGTCATGCTGTGGCTCATGGACAAGCGATACCTGCTGGATTTTGCCGCGCTAGGTGTGCCGATCGTTCCCACCCACTTGGTGTCGTTTGGCGAAGCGTTTGATCTCGAAGCTTTTGCCGGGCTGCATGGCGGTGTAATCGTCAAGCCTGCCATTTCGGCCGCCGGAGCGGGCTTGGAATTCCTCCCGGATCTCCCGACGGCGCGTTCATTCCAGCAGCAGTTCGCGCAGCGCTGTCAGTCCGGTGCACAATTGGTCCAACCGTTTCTGCCCGAAATCCAGACCAACGGAGAATGGTCGCTCGTTTATTTCCGCGGCGAATACAGTCACGGTGTCCACAAGTGTCCTGCCCGCGGCCAGATTCTGGTGCATGCCGAGCGCGGGGGCTCACTGAGGTTCGCCGAGCCGCCTGCCGTGGTGCGTCAGTTGGGCGATCGAACCGCCGCCGCCGTTCCACAGGCATTCGCCGTGCGTCATGGAGCCGAGTGCCGCATGCCGCTTTATCTGCGCATCGATGTGATCGAAACCAACTCCGGCGGGCTTGTCTCCGAGTGCGAGGGAGTCGAACCGGAACTTTTCTTCCGCGCGCGTCCCGGCAGCGCCGCTCATTTTGCCGAGCTCATCGGACAGGAAATACTCAAGCAACAGCACGGAAAAACACATGAGCAAGGATAATAACTACTTAGGCTGGAAAGGGCTCCAAGCCCGGGCGGGCAAGGTGCTACTCAAGGTCCACAAGCCGGATACCGCCCCTATCCCCACCTTCGATCCGCTCGAACTCGACCGCTAACTATCGTTATTCCTCGTTTCCATACACCAGTCTCCCGACAAAACATGAAAAAGACCACCCTCACTCTCTTCGCGCTAACGGCAGCCCTGCTGCTTTCTCCCTTGGCGGCATCGGCCGCGGAGGACAAACCCGCGGCCAAACCCGCGCCGGAAATCGAACTGGGCGCACCGTTCTGCGACAACGCAATCCTGCAGCGTGAAATGGACTTGCCGGTCTGGGGCTGGAGCCAGCCGGGCACGACCCTCACCGTGGAGTTTGCCGGGCAGAAGCAATCGACCAAGGCCGGCGCGGACGGGAAATGGTTGCTCAAGCTCAAACCGCTGAAGGCGAACGCCGAGCCGGCGGAGATGCTCATCAGCGACAGCGCGGGCAAGAAGGTCGTCCTTAAAAATATTCTCGTCGGCGAGGTCTGGATGGCTTCCGGCCAATC
>Ga0315909_10009655_pt1 | contig 10409 bp, 12 predicted proteins | sample LakEriMetagenome_11_FD_203527 | JGI IMG/M metagenome (GOLD analysis project Ga0315909, IMG submission 203527) | Freshwater fungal communities from buoy surface, Lake Erie, Ohio, United States - Buoy 2 MA125 | ecosystem: Environmental > Aquatic > Freshwater > Lake | place: USA: Lake Erie, Ohio...
TTCTTTGCCAAATGGGCCCTTAGAATAAATCAGCAACTTCCCATCGGCCGTTTGCAGTTCAGTGGTTGGCTTGCCCAGTACCTGAATAATGTTATCTCTGCCGCTGCCTATCAAGTTGTTGGTAGGGCCGTAGCCTGCACAAGCAGTGAGCAGGGCAAGCAAAGAAATAACAAGTACTGAGGCGATGCTAGGCTTTGCATGGGTCATAATCGTTATCTGGTTAATTTATACATAGCTACTGTTGTACCAAAAGAAGGGTGGAATCATGTACCCACGTCGCTTATGTGCTGTATGGTCAGTGCTCATCATAATTTATCTATCTTTTTTTATCACAAAGGCTGCCATGGCTGTAGAAGAAGCCCCGTATCGCATCTTACTTACTGAGCCGCCGTTTGAGCATCGCTTTTACCCCAGCTTTGTGGTGGCAGAAACCGAGCTGCCTGGAGATTTTGATTCTGCAAGCCGAACTGGTTTTCGACGAGTTGCAGCTTATATTTTTGGTGAGAATGTCAGCGAGCCCGGTAGTAACCGAAAAATTGCCATGACCGCCCCTGTGACCGTGACCCCGACTGCTAGCGGCTGGCGACTACATTTTGTCATGCCCAGTCAGGAAAAATTGGACACACTACCTAAACCTGTCAATTCGCAAGTAGCACTGCGTCGTGTGAACGATCACGAAATGGTATCTGTACGATTCAGTGGATGGGCAACGGCTGCGGCCATTAAAGAAAACACAGACCGATTAACTCAGTGGGCGCAGTCGCGTCAGTTAACGATGGTTGGCACTCCACAGGTAGCACGTTACAACGATCCGTTTACCCTACCCTGGCGCAGGCGTAATGAAATCTTAATTGAAGTTACTAAATAAGCTTGGATCAAATAAACAACCAAGTTTTTGCGGATAGCCAACTACTCAAGAGACGTTGCCAAGCAGTTTCTTTCGCATCTTGGGTTCCGAAGTTTTGGTAGACAACCATATCCCCATAAATGCTTCAGACAAGGCGGTATCTTTCACTTCGCCTAACTTTTTGGCATCCAACCAAAAGACCAAACTACCTGAAGGTTGATACACGCCAGTGAGCCTGTCTCCCGGTTTAACCGTGGGAATTAGTGCACGCAATTGATTTGTCCATTGCTGTGCCGTGTCGTCACTCAGTACAGTTTGTTTTTTAATTTCCACGATAGATCGTTTAACAATCTCCTCGCCACTCAGATTACGCGAATAAACAAGGGACAATGCGAAGGAATGTTGATTCCATTTTTCTGGATTCCACTCAGGTGATGACCACAAGCTAATATGGTAAATCTCCAGGCCAAAAAATTTAAAGAGATGTTGTCCTACCAAACGAGGTGTAGTTAACACCTCCAACCCCGCTGGTGGCTCTGATGATTTTTCTACTGAACTGTGGGCGGGTGTATGCAGCGTTAAGCAAAACGCGAAAAATAGAAAAATAAATATCGTGGTCAGCCATACATTCGCTGGCTTACCTGTCGTGTGTAGCAAGACCACGCTATGCGATGATTTATGACTAGCTTCGTGCATTGAGTTCATATTTAGCTATTCCTTCAATCGAGGGCTGTTTTGTTTCAGCTATTTTTCAATAGCTCTTCTGCTTGCGTTAAACCGCGCGTCGCCTGCTTCCACCAGGTTGTAAAACTGGAACAACGGCGCGCTACAGGCGCAAACAAACCAGGCGCGGGTTCGAGTTCTGCAAGCTTTGCTAGTAAATGATGTACATGGTGGTCGTCAATACTGCGCACATGCCTAGCTTTTTCAAGCGCTACACTAAGATCATCAACAGAGAGTAACCAGCGATGCGGCGTAATAGCTGACATTGCAGCATCAACCCAGCGCCATCGTGTATCCGACCATGGCCAATCATCGTGATGGTCTCGCAGATACACACCAAGCACTAGGGTATTCGCTGCAAGATTTGCTGGAGGCTGACGTAGTGCCCACGGGTGAACCAACCAGACATCGCGACCGGCTATGCGTTCAACATCAGCAGCGCTCGGTCTACACCACGTGAGGTCGCTCGGGGGTTCTGAGGATACGGCTGGCTCATCCCTACCGCGCTCCCTATCGTCAGCATTCCTTTTTACTAAGCCATCGTATGACTTGGTAGAGCGCGCAATATCATCTAATTCATCGTAGCTTCTATCAATCACTGATTGAGGGCTATGCCACTGCGCGGGTGCGTAACGTGCCACATTCTCTGCATTAAATAAATACGGCTTATGGCTACCCGTACCCGCTACCCACTGCCAACTCAAGTGGTTACTCGCTAAATCACCATCAAGAAGATGTGCCACTAGCCAATCAGCGCCTACGCGCCAGTGGACCTTGCGTATGTGGACTAGATAACTAGCCAACCACATGCGCGCATGATTATGAAGCGTGCCTGTGTCATAAAGTGAGCGTATCGCTTCATCGATAACAGGTATACCCGTATCTGCATGGCGCACATCATGGGGCAGCTCTTTTTTATATACGGCTTCATCGAGCGGACCTTCATGCAACGACTGGAAAATTCCATCTCCAGCATGCGTCCATACATGGCGATAAAACTCGCGCCAGCCAAATTCATACACGAGTTTGTGATCGATACCCAGTGATTCTCTTTCCAGTAAAACGCGCAATACCTCAGGAAGAGTGACTAGTCCATGCGTCAGATAAGGCGATAAACCCGTAACTCCCCCGTCGAGGAAGTTACGCGTTTTGGCATAGTGTATGGGCTTGACCGCAGCAGCACGACGCATTGCAGCTTCATGGGTAGGTTGCAAAAACTCAGCCCAGTAATGATTCGAATTTTTCACCATGCAGATCCGTCTTTGCCTAATTTGTATACAGTTAACCTAGCGAACCATTACTCGCCGATTAAATTTCTATGCCCTCTATGGCAATCAAGTGAGCGAGGCTTTCTTCTAAAATCGCACGCGCTGCACCCGCGGATTGATTGAGTTGAGCATGCAACTGTGCATCTGCTTCATTGCGGTTTGCACATTCGCTGCTGTACTGCTCAAATGCGCTAAGGCTGATAATCAGCTCTGCAATGTGATTAGGACACTCACACGCAATCGTGCTCCTCAGGGCAGAAATTCGTGCGAGCTGATCCTTATCAAAGCGCGGTGGCACGATGCTAGAGGTAACTTGCTGGCTGGCAGATACGGTTGATTTATTGATGGAAGTGCATGCGCGATGAATATCGGCAGCAGTCACTGAGCCCTTGAGGCAAACCACATTGGCATACTCAAGTTCAACAACTGATTTTCTGGTGCCAAAGTTAAAGACCACCAATGCGCTAGCACATCCCGTTTCCGATAAATGCTCGCGAATCTCTGCAAGGGATTTTTCATTAATCGTCGCCAGTTCAATGACAAGTATGTCGGCCTGCACTTGGTTTGCATGCATTGCAGATTTTTGTGGGCGGTCGACGATTACCACGTCTTCATAGATTGATAAATCGCGACTCAGGCGCTGCCTTAATGAATCATTCAGAAAAATAATGCGGCGCTTATCTTGGGGGCGCATTTGTTCATCATAGGTATTACCCAAGGATGCGCTGATGAGACTACGTAACTCATCTGTCGTTGATTTTGCCAGGCTGCTCACTGAATGGCCTAGCTCAGTTAACTGTTTAACTAACGAGAGCTTAATAATGTCGTCTTCTGAATAAAGACGCCTTCCGCTCTCGCTACGACCAGGAACAATCAATTCATAACGTCTTTCCCAGACACGGATGGTCTCCGGGTGCGTTTGTGTGCGTCGTGCCACCACGCCTATGGCGTATTGATGCTTGTTCACTGTTTCCATAATCTTCTCGGTGCCTTAGGAATGCTGTTTTAGTACGAATGATGTTGTGAACCTGTGCAGAATACGGTCACACACGCATTTGCCAACGACTGTTTATATTTTGTTGATATATTATAGATAAATTCCAGATATTCATAGAGAAACCTGATGAAACCTGGCGATTAATACTGATAAAGTTATATTAAAGTAACAAATATATACACCAAATCGGCATTTTATATACAATAAAGCAATGAATTACAGGGATTATTTGCTTTATGTACGTATATTTATATATTTTGTTTAGATTAGTGCTTGACAATACATGTGCATCAGGTAAACTCCGAAGTTAGATATTTAACCAATTAGTTTCTCTACCTACCGGAGTTTGCCATGTTGAACAAAATCGTTTTCTCAGCAATCCTTATTTCAAGCGGCGCCGCATTCGCTGCAAACACAAATAACACCGTTGTGATTTCTGATAGCGATAACGTGGCTACATTCACCGTAGCTGATAAGTACTGGGCGATTGTCGCCACCAACCAAATTAATGGCATGACCAAAATGCGTGAGTTCTACGACATGGGTACCCTTGGTCTGCAGCAAATCGATTACGTAGTCAATTGTGCTGATCAAAAGCTTGCGATGGCAGGTTTCGCAGTCATTCCTACTATGGCTGCCACATCCGATAGTCCAAACAACCGCAGCTACGCTGACCTGTCTTTCTACACACCCGTAATTCACCATGACAAAAACATTATTGATAATGTTTGCAGTGGCCGCTTCGCAGTTCGCAGCGCACAGGTAACTAACTAATTTTTTGTAGTGCAGTGTATTTACCCTGCACCTCAGTACCATTTCGAAATTACATTATTAATAAAGGATTCACCATGTTGCGTACTATTCTAGCCACGTTGTTATTGTGCGGTTCTTCTCTCTCGCAAGCAGCACCTGTCGAGACAACGATGACCGAGCCATCATTTGATTTGGTCGTACTCAATGTCGTCGCTGGCATGCAATCAAAAGACACCACTACTGGTCAGCAGTCCATTACACATGTTCGTGCATTTTTCGCGATGGAAGATTCAGGCATACGTAATTTGTACCCTGAATTAGCAGAGTTAAAAGCACTCGGCGAGTATGTTGTTAATTGTGCCGATCAGTCATTAGCCATTGCTGAATTTCGCGTATTAAAGTCGTCAGAGATTCTGCCAACCGGCATGAATCCTACTTCAGATGAAAAGCTGACATTTAGCTCACCAAAGTTTGATTCCGAGGTTAAAGTTGTACGTGCTGCATGCGGTAGCAGTGTCGCCTCTTTGGGCAGTAGCATTCAATAAATTAGTACCTTTGACTTCTCCTGTAAACTGAGAAGCAGAGTATGGGTTTTTGAGGGCAGAAGTCCTCACATAAAGCTCAATTCGTAAAAAAAATATTTATAGCTTATTTGGGAGTAATTTATGAAAAAAACATCGACAGAATTTTCATCAGAACGCCGCGTATTTATGATTAATGTCGCAGCTGGCAGCTTGCTCGTTGGTGCTGCAGCCAGTGTTGCAGCGCAAGACGTGGTGTCGGAAAGCGATCCACAGGCAACGGCACTAGGCTATAAAGCCGATGCCACCAAGGTAGACAAATCTAAGCAGCCTAAATACGCAGCTGGCCAAGTCTGCTCTAACTGTGCTCTGTATCAGGGCGCCGCTGGCTCCGCAGCTGGACTATGTCCGCTGTTTGCAGGCAAGCAAGTTGCAGCTAAAGCATGGTGCAGTGCCTGGGCCAAAAAAGCGTAATTGATCGCTAGACTTCCCCGTTAAGTAGTAAATTCATTAACTGAGTTTCCTTACTTAACCAACCTTGGCACATGGATCGTTCGCGGTCGGTTGCCAAGGTTTTTTTTCGCATATTGCCGACTGCGAGTGATGATCAACCTTGTTATGCCGCGACAGGTTGTACTAACCTGCCAAAGGTAATTCACTCCAGATGGTTGTGTAGGCTGGCGATTTTCTTTCCTGTCGCATGCCCCACTCTTCTCCTGCATCTTGCGATGAAATTCGTACAGCGCCTCGCCCAAAACGTCCATTGACTCTGTCGACTACGGACATGAGCTTAGAATCCGAAGTTGATTCGCTATGCGCAAATAAATCATTTTGTTGTTGTGTATTCGGTGTGATTTCACTCAGCATGATGCCCGCCTTTTTGTAGCCATAGCCAGGGCGCCATAGATGATCAATCAAGAGCGTTGCCCATCGATTGATGACTAAGCTGCTATCTGTCGGTGTAACCAGTGGCACGCTCATCACCGGGTGATACTGAGGTAAATCGGGCCGAAACGAATTCGTTCGTAAAAATACCTGCAACATTGCGGCATGTGATTGTTGAGCGCGCAGTTTTGCACACGCATTTTCTACAAACAAGGCGATAGCCGCTTTAAGCGAGGTGGCCTCATGAACCGGATTTCCAAAGCTGCGGCTCGCCATGATCTGCTGCCTGGGTGGCACGACGTCTTCCATACCGACGCAGGCGACTTCTTGTAACTCGCGCTGTATCTTCTCAACAACCACCCCAAACTCTGCTCTCAATGTAGGCACGTGAGCATCGCGTAAATCGCGTACGGTATCCACACCATAGGCAGCCAATCGCGGGGCTAATTTACGCCCCACACCCCACACCTCATCGACAGCAATGCTTGTTAGCAGTTTATATTTTTGCTCTTGCGTTAATGCGTTGTAGTTAAAAACACCCTGCGATCGTGGGTGCTTTTTTGCGACAAAATTTGCGAGCTTGGCTAATGTCTTGGTCGGCCCTATGCCAACGCAAACGGGAATCCCTGTCCATCGGATGATTTTCTCGCGTATCGCGTAGCTGATTTTCCTAAGCTCAGGCATGCCGGTGAGATCAACAAAACACTCATCGATCGAATACACCTCACAATTAGGTGAAAATTCTGCCAGCAGATTCATCACGCGATTCGACAAATCGGCATACAACGCATAGTTAGAGCTCAATGCCAAAATATTGTGCTCGTCTGCCAATGCTTTAACTTGAAACCATGGCTGGCCCATCTTCACACCAAGTTCTTTGGCTTCATTCGATCGTGAGACAACACAGCCATCATTATTCGACAAAACAACGACCGGTTTGCCCGCAAGATCCGGTCGAAATAATCGTTCGCAGCTCACATAGAAGTTGTTGCAATCAACGAGTGCCAACTGCTGTACGGGTTTAGGCTTCATTTTTAGTACAGCTTATGAAGATTAAAGGTCACCACACCCCAGATTGACAGTTCTTCTCCCTGCTTGATCTGTATCGGTGGGTAAATAGGATTCTCTGACAGCAGCTTCACTACGCCGCCCCGCCGATACAGGCGTTTAACGGTGAATTCATTGTTCAGTACCGCCAGCACGATAGTGTTGTGGCGTGGGTCGAGAGAACGGTCGACCAACAACGTGTCGCCATCATAGATGCCTATGCCGGTCATGGAGTCGCCACGCACGCGGAATAAAAAGGTTGCCTCTTTATTACGGATTAAGTGGTCGTTGAGATCTATGCGTTTTTGGCTGTGGTCTGCCGCAGGCGACGGAAAACCCGCAGAAACAGTGGCTATAAAGCCCTGTAGTGACAAAGGAACAGCGGTGATGGGTATGGGTTGCATGGCTAGATTGATACTGTGTTTTTATACAGTATCGCATACTCTCTACACGCACCTCAGCTGTTAACCTCTCTAACCCACATTCTGTACCAATTGCAGGTGTGAACGTGGATAGGTCTCCCGGATGAACTCATCGTGTTCCCACAGACCTTCCTGGCGGGATCCATCGGCGCTGATGTAAATCCCCTGGCCGTGGAATTGGTCGTTCTTCCACTCGCCTATGTATTGATCTTCATCGGCCCATGTGTAGGTTCCCTGCCCGTGTTTTTTGTCTTCACTCCACTGGCCGACATACACATCACCGTCGATGTGTGTTTCTGTTCCGTCTCCGTGTCGTTTGTCGTTCTTATACTGGCCAACATAACGACTACCGTCAGCCCAGGTATAAGTGCCTTTACCGTAGCGCTTACCTGCCCTGAACTCGCCGGTATACGCATTGCCATTCATCCATAGCTGCGTACCGCGTCCGTAGGGCAAACCGCTCTTGAACTCGCCTACATACTTGGTGCCATCGGCCCAGGCATACAGACCTTGTCCTTCGGGCTGACCGTTATTGAACTCACCCACATAGGTTGTGCCGCTAACCGAGGTATACATGCCCTGACCGTGACGAGTACCATTCTTGTACTCGCCAACATACTTGTCACCGTTGGCAAAGGTGTACATACCCTGCAGGTGCCGGTTTCCATCGGTGTATTCGCCGACATACTTGTCGCCGTCGGCATAGGTCATCGTGCCCTGGCCGTGATACTGACCATATTTGTACTCGCCAACGTATCGGTCGCGATTGCCAAACACATGGCGCAGCCCACGCTTAATCGCAGTAGCTAATTCTTTGCATTTAACGGGCACTAGTGTCATGACACGTTCACTCATCACAATACGACGATGGATGTGGTTCAAGCACGCATTACGTTTATTTGTGTTTACTGTATATCGTAGGTACTACGATAATTTTGTATAGCTCAAAAAATTATTTCCAATTTAATGAAACAATAGAAAAGCAATCTCTGTCCGGAAATGCTACCGCGAGCGCCGCGATAACGTACTCTTCTGTTTCGCCTGACACTGTTAGTACTTTCTGATCGATACCAATGTTATTAAGGCTATTACGGTAGCAAAATCGAAATATGGCAGATACTCTGTAAGGGTGGCTCATTGCTAGGGAAGTCATGTTAAATAAAAAAACGAGGCGTTTCGTGAACAACCGACCAAGACTGATAGTAGTCTATATCCACCCCAAGCCTACGATTAACCCGACGGCGTAGTCATAGCGGACAGCATGCCATAACGAACCCGCAGCCTCAACCATCACCAGGGTATGTAAGCGTAAATCACGGTCCAGCAGACAGATTCGTCAGTCCATCGATCGATGAGTGATAACATAAACACAAGAAAGTATTGATTAAATAAAAACGAGACGTTTCCAGAGCCATGACCGAAGCTGCGCTGGCTTGCCATACAATTTATATAAGCCCTTCCATGAATGCCAAGATACCTCCCATTGCCAGCATAGAACAGCGACTAGCTGCCATCCATACCGTACTTGATGAGCACGGTATGGAACCCGAAAAATTCGTCGATACATTTCACGATCTGGCGAGTGAGCAGTGGGTGCCTGCCAACGGTGCACGCTTAGTCGCGCGCGCCTGGACTGATCCGTTGTTCAAACAACGGTTGTTAAACAATGGAAAAGCGGCCGCCGAAGAAATGGGCTTAAGCATGCCACCGCACCATCGGCATTTCGTTGTACTAGAAAATACGGCAGATAGTCATAACGTCATTTGCTGCACGCTGTGTTCTTGTACCGCATTTACCATCATAGGCTTGCCACCCGACTGGTACAAAGATTTGGAATACCGCGCACGCGTCGTGCGTGAATCGCGCACAGTGCTCAAAGAAATGGGACTCGATTTACCTGAGCACGTACAGATACGCGTGTGGGACACCACCGCCGACACACGCTACATGGTGTTGCCCGAACGTCCTGCAGGAACTGATGGCCTCTCAACAGAACAACTCGCCGCATTGGTCAACAAAGACGCGCTCATAGGCGTGGCTCGCTTGTAAAGGAATACACCGTGGATGGATTTCATGATCTGGGGGGCAAAGAAGGATTTGGCCCGGTACGTCACACTAAAAATGCCGTTGTGTTTCACGATGACTGGGAAATTCGTGCCAATGCACTGTATAGCTTGGCAGTGAAATGCGGTGTATTCAATATGGATGAATACCGGCACGCGATTGAGCGCATGGAACCGCGCCATTACCTGAGTGCGAGTTACTACGAACGCTCACTAACGGCTCTGGCGTCGTTGTGTGTAGAAAAAGGTTTAGTCACGTACGAACAATTAGAAAAACTAGCGCACGGCAGTTATCCGCTTGCACTGGCTTCTGCATCGGGCCGCAGCAACCATGCACAGCGCCGAACTTTTTTACCTGGTGATCACGTTCGTGTACGTGATGAGCATGTACCTGGTCATATGCGTATGCCCGGCTATATACGCGGCAAGTGCGGGGTAGTGATTAGCAAGTCGCCTGCCTATCCTTTTCCGGATGCGCATGCGCATGGCATAGAGGCTGAAGACGAACCTACCTATGACGTGCGATTTGAAGCGATGCATTTATGGCCGCAGGATGCAGAAAATGCGCAGATACACGTAGCCGTGTTTGAAAGCTATCTGGAATTGGATGCTTAAATAAAATCCACGCTCTTACGTAAGAACCGAATGATCATTTTTCTTAACGATCACATCGAGATACGGCTGGAATGCTGATCGACTAATACCCCACCCGCGTAAAAACCGTTCAAACAACGCTTGCTCTTGAGGAGCGGTGTGCCCATCAGATAAAAATGCATCCGCAATGTTCAGCAAGATACACATCTTTTGAGGCTCTGAAAGCAAGCTCGCACTATCTGAAAGATAGTCATCAAACGTTGTCGCTTTACCATACGACATAGCATCA
>Ga0315909_10009656_pt1 | contig 10409 bp, 11 predicted proteins | sample LakEriMetagenome_11_FD_203527 | JGI IMG/M metagenome (GOLD analysis project Ga0315909, IMG submission 203527) | Freshwater fungal communities from buoy surface, Lake Erie, Ohio, United States - Buoy 2 MA125 | ecosystem: Environmental > Aquatic > Freshwater > Lake | place: USA: Lake Erie, Ohio...
GCCAGCTTAGTATATTATTAAAAACAAACCAATACAGTATAAATACGATTGGCAGAAAAAGTAAAAATTCAAACGAATTAAATAACACTTCTTAATTTTTAGGTTTTATTGAGTTGAATTCATTTTTGACGAAAGTGAAAAAAAATAATTTCAAAGCAAAATTAACAGAAAACCAACAACACTGAATTTCGATTTTGGTAGAGAACCTGATTTTTATGCCAACACCTCTGTAACGGCAAACTGAACCGAAGCCAATGAAATCCGATCGATGCAGCGATCCGATGGGCGGACGCAATGAATTTGGTCGCATGGATTGCAATCTAGTATGTCATGCAAAACCCGGCTCCGAGTGCTCTGCGGATAAAACACATCCGGTACGCCCGGACCGTAAATGGCGACCAAGGACACCTCGGCGATGTCGGCCAGTTGCAAAGGACCGCTTTCGTTGCCCACGTATAATTTCGATGAGGCGATGAAGGCGTAAAACGACAACAACGATGACCCTTCCGGTGCCACGCACTTCTTGCCTGCCGCGCCCATGCCAAACGCTTCATCCAATTGCGATTCCTCTTCGGCCGTGCCAACCCAAATAGGAATGAGGTTTTTCTCCGAGAGCAACCACTTCGACAATGCCACAAAACGCTCCAATGGCCAGCGACGGAGTTCACGTCGGGCGCCAGTGTGCAGGATTGCATATCCATCGAAGTCCGCGTCATTTAATGCCCAATCAGTCCAACCCTTGGCTTCCGCAACCTCAGCTTCTGAAGGAAACAACTGCCTTTTCGCAATCGAGAAACCTTCCCCCACCAAAGGACGAATGATCCGTTCATTTGTTACAACCTCATGGGGCTGAGCGCCGCGCTGTAAAAAACGGACCCAACCGCGGTCTACCCGATACTTCGGCATGGTGCGGAGCGATAAACTCTTCCGCAACGTATACCAAGTGCCGCGCAATTCAACAACCACGTCGTAGCGCTGCTGCCAATCCTCAATATTCGTAATTACTTTATCAATGGCAGAGTCCCCCGCAATCAAGGTCGATACAAATGGTTTGCACAACACATGCAATTCAGCCTCAGGGTAGGCCGATTTCAATGTTCCAAAGACATGAACCGCCGCCGCCATATCACCAATCTCATCCCATTTTACCACCAAAATGGATTTAATGGGAGTCCGCAACCCACCCGGACCCACCGCATTCACCCAGCGCGAAACCAAGATATTAAAAAAATATAACCACTTCTCGCTCATCATTCCGTCGCCGTACAAGAATACAACACCGGGCGCGATGGCACCGCGTCCGTCCGTAAATTGGGGACCTGCAAATTCAATAAATACAACCCGTCCTCAACACCCTCTGGCACATAAATCAATTCCGTGATCGTGGCCGAATAACGCGGATGCACCGCCGACACACCCAACACATTTCCACCCGTAACCCGCTGCGGAACACCCCACCACTCGTGGTGAGCACTCAACCGCCCGTTATCCTCCTCCGGATCCACACTCGGGAAATCCGTGAGTAAATGCTGTATACCCTGATCGCGCAGAAACGACAAAGCCTCTGGCTCAAAATACGGCGCATCGTTTCCGCTCCAAACCGCCTGACGCTTAGCCACAAGATTCGGCAAAGACCGAACCACCAAAGCCGCAGTGCCCAGCAAAGCCCAAGCCTTCACATCCGCCAAGCGCACATACCCAACCCCAGAAATATCCACCGACACCACCTGGGCATCGAACCAAAATTGCTTCAACACATCGCCCAAAGCCACCTTTTCCGATGTGATATGTCCCACACACTCCGTATGCGTGCCGTTTCCGTGGGCGCACAATGTCAAAATCTCGCAGTTCGCCGAGCCGCCCTCCGCCACCGATCCCACAAAATCGCCCACCCGGATGGGTTCGAATTTAGCCGCGTCAATATAAAACGCCGATGGATTGTCGCCCTGGGGGCCCGTTGACACCGACAAATCCCAACAAACATCCAAGTTTGCCGTCCATCGCTTGCCCAATTTGTCAAATACTGCCTGCACAGAACAAAGTTGATGTTTTTAGGGCAAATCGCCAAATCACAGTACCTTTGTACGCCATGAGCAAACCCAAACTCATCAAATTTGCCGAGTACGACCAATTTCCGAACACGTTCGATCTTCAAGATGCTGAGAAAACGAAAGGAAACTGGCACACCCTTTTCGGCAACAACAATCCCATCGTGATAGAGCTGGCCTGCGGAAAAGGCGATTATACCGTGGGTTTGGCCCGCCTCAACCCCGATATCAATTACGTGGGCGTGGACATCAAAAGCAACCGCATGTGGACGGGCGCTAAGGCCGCGATCACCGAAAACCTCAGCAATGTTCGATTCCTGAGAACCCATATCGATAACATCCCCGAATACTTCGCCCCCAACGAGGTCTCCGAAATTTGGATCACCTTCGCCGACCCCCAGCCGCAAAAGGAACGCAAGCGATTGAGCAGTTACAAGTTCCTCAACCTATACCGACAGATTGCGCCGGCCACCGCATTGGTGAACGTAAAAACTGACTCCGATCTCTTTTACGAAAGCACCCTCGAGCAAGTCCAGCGCGATGGACTCACCCTCCACCAAAACATCCCCAATGTGTACGAGCTCATTCCCGTACCGGCGGTTTTGCAAATCCAAACCTATTACGAGAAAATGTGGCTCGCCATAGGCAGAACCATCAAATTTTGCCAATTCACCCTGGGCGATTGCGTTTCTCAGCCTGCGCCAGAAAAGGTGGATAGTTGATAGTTTACTGTAAACTATCAACTGTAAACCAATTTCATAGAAGAATAACGCCGCAACTCAATTAATTTGCAGTTAATTAGCAATGAAAACCACCGATTCTAAAACAACCCAGAAACCCATTCGGGTGGCGTTCTTCCACCGGAAACCCCGGGCCTTGGGGAATTTTAGCATCGAAACCTATTTCCAACAAATCCGCGAGCACCTGCCCCAGCCTTTCCAACCCGTTTATGTGGAAATGCCTTACGAAAGCAATGGGCTCTGGCGTCGGTTGGCCAATGCGATGTACTGTTTTTTCAAACAAGAAGACATCAATCATATCACGGGCGACATACACTATGTGGCTGCGTTTCTGGAAAAGAAGAAGACTGTTTTAACCATCCACGATTGTGGATCACTCCACGATTCCGCCGGAATCAAACGCAAAATCATGCGCTATTTCTGGTTCTCTATGCCCACCGCGAAATCTGCCATTGTCACCGCGAATTCTGAGGCCACCAAAACCGACATCATGGCCCAAACCCAGTGCCATAGCGACAAAATTGCCGTGGTGTACATCTGTGTGGGTCAACAATTCCAAGCCCAACCCAAAGCGTTCAATACTGAAAATCCCCGAATTCTCCAACTGGGCACGGCACCCAACAAAAACTTGGAGCGACTCATCCCTGCACTGAAAAACATCCCCTGTACCTTGGTGATTGTTGGTAAAGTGAGCGATGCGATTAAAAACCTCATTCAAGAAAACAACATCCAAACTAAATGCATTGAACGTAGACTCAGCGATGACGAAATGCTAGACCAATACCATCAGTGCGATATCCTGAGCCTGGTTTCTACCTTGGAAGGATTTGGCATGCCCATCGTGGAAGCCAATGCCGTGGGTAGGCCAGTAATCACTAGCAACACCACCTCTATGCCAGAAATTGCTGGCGATGCCGCTGTACTGGTGGATCCGTTTGATACCCATGCGATCCGAGAAGGCTTTTTGAAAATCATTGAAAATCCACAACTCCGCGAGGAACTCGTCCAAAATGGTCTTCAAAACCACCTCCGCTTCCAACCCAAACAGTTGGCCGCGCAATACGCTGATCTTTACCAAAAATTGTTGCATTAACAGACTCACACAACCTAACTACTACGCGGATGATACTTTAACAAAGTATCCGCCAAGTAATTTCGATCTAAATGGGTATAAATTTCCGTGGTGGTGATGCTCTCATGACCCAACATTTCCTGTACTGCGCGTAAATCTGCCCCCGCTTCCACCAAATGCGTCGCGAAACTATGTCGGAAAGTATGGGGTGAAATATTCTTTCTTACCCCGGCTTTCAACGCCAAAGATTTGATCAACAAAAACACCGACTGACGACTCAACGCGCCGCCACGCTTGCTCAAAAAAACTACATCTCGTTGGCTGGACTGAATGTTCACATGCACCCGCACTTCATCCACATACAAACGGATGTGCTTGAGTGCCCTCGCGCCCACTGGCACCAAACGCTCTTTGTTCCCTTTTCCCACCACTTGCAAAAAGCCTTCCGCCGGATGGATCTGGGTCAAACGCAATCCCACCAATTCACTCACCCGCAACCCACAGCTGTACAAGGTTTCCAGCAAAGCCACATTCCGTTCTCCCTCCGCCGTGCGGCGATCAATGGCCGCAATTATGGCGTCGATTTCCTCTTCGCTCAGAACTACCGGCAATTTGCGTCCGGTTTTGGGGGGCTCTAAAAAATCAGCAGGACTTTCCGCCAAGCTGTCTTCCATGACCAAAAACTTGTAAAACGACCGTACGCCACTGATGATTCTCGCCTGCGACGTGGCCTGAAACCCCAAATCCGCTATCCACTCGGGGAATTTTTGTATGCGCTGTTGGTTCATGTCGAGCGGACCCTTCCAGCCTTGCGATTCACTCCACAATTCAAACTTTTCCAAATCGGCCAAATAGGCCTCCACGCTGTTCACCGATAGCGAACGCTCCAACTGCAAATATTGCTTGAATCGTTGTTTGGCGGAAATCCAAGCGGTCGTTGGCATTATTTCAACGAAACCTTCTCCACCTGCACAACTTCTTTGGTATCCGCATTGTACACCCAAACCACCACATCACAATTGGATGCATTCCACTTGGCCTTGGGCACGAGGTAAAAATGTTTTTCGCGAACATATCCTGCCGAAACAGCAGCCGAATTGATATCACTACCCAACGTTGAACCGACCACGCCACGCAAAGCGTGCTCATGTTCGTAATCATCAACCATACCACCCGGTGCATCTTGGTCTGATTGCTTGCTCTTGACGCCATTCTCAGTAATGGCCACCACCCATTTGTAATTCGATGTTATCGAAGTATTCGCAACAGCTTTAATTTCCAAGCGCGACTTTCCATCGGCAGATTTCCAAGTACTTTTAACAGACAAATTGAACGGCGATGTTTTGGCCAACTGCGCGGTTACTGCGGCACCCCAGTCACTGGTATTTAGCAACTTACTTCCATTAAACGCCACCTGATCCACCGCACCCAAGGGCAATGAGGTAATTCCACCCATCGCAGTCGCAATTTGTTCTGCCTCTATCGTGCTCATGGTATCAAACCCGGCCCAAGGAAAGGTCAAACTCATGGGCGTTTTGGGGTACAAAGCAACTACTTCTACCCGACCTGCATTGCTTGTCGCCAAATTCTTTGCGAGAACAGCCGCCTTTGGACAGTTGTTGCATCTCACCCCTGTAACATCAAACAACAACACCTTTTTCACTGAAGCCGATGGCACAGATCCTATATAAAATGTATCCAATAAGGGCTTTTCTTCTTCCGTCATAATTACCGGGGGTAATTCTTCATCGCAAGACACCATCGCGCCAACTGTTAAAAACAAGGCACCCATCACCAAAGTCCATCCGTTTGAAAATTCCAATCGCATTCCACGAAAATAACGAAATTTTGCCAATCCCAATCCAAACCAACTTCTACTAACTTTGTTTAACCATTGTGAGAATCATTAGAATCGCTTCCATCGCAGCCGCCATTGGCTCATTGATCACTGCCTGCGTATTCGGCAAAACCAAAACCATCGACCCAAGTCAGGCCGGAACTGCTCCAAAAAGCATCTACGATATTCAACTGAAAACCTTGGATGGCGCTGCCAACTTAGACCTCGCCCAATACAAAGGCAAGAAAATTCTCATCGTAAACACAGCCTCTAAATGTGGGTACACCCCCCAGTACGCGGAACTGCAGCAACTTTCAGAAAAATTCGCCGATAAGCTCATCATCATCGGCTGCCCTTGCAACCAATTCATGGACCAAGAACCCGGCGCAGCAGCAGAAATCGCATCTTTCTGTCAAAAAAATTACGGAGTCACTTTTCCCATCAGTGAAAAGCTCGATGTAAAAGGCAGCAAACAACACCCCCTCTATCGTTGGTTGTGTAACAAATCAGAAAACGGCGCCCTCGATGCCACCGTGGGTTGGAACTTCAACAAATTCCTGATCAACGAGCAAGGTCAACTCGTGGGTTACTACCCATCCGGTGTAAAACCCATGGGACCTGAGATTACCGAGGCGATTGCGAAATAATCTCCCATACCGCATTGGGATTCAGCCCTTCTGTGTTATTTTCGCGCAGCAATAAAACTATGAGTATACTGGTTAACAAAGATTCTCGCGTTATCGTTCAAGGTTTCACTGGAAACGAAGGCACTTTTCACGCACAACAAATGATTGAATACGGAACCAACGTGGTTGGCGGTGTAACTCCAGGAAAAGGTGGTAGCACCCACCTCGACCGTCCGGTTTTCAACAGCGTTCAAGATGCCGTTCGAGAAGCCCAAGCCAACACCAGTATCATCTTTGTTCCGCCCGCTTTCGCTGCCGATGCCATCATGGAATCTGCCGAAGCAGGAATCAAAGTCATCGTTTGTATTACTGAAGGTATCCCCACCAAAGACATGGTGAAGGTGCGCGAATACATCAAAGGATTCAGCTGTACCCTGATTGGTCCAAACTGCCCGGGTATCATCACCCCAGGCGAAGCCAAAATTGGCATCATGCCCGGTTTCATTTTCAAGAAAGGTTCAATCGGTGTTGTTTCTAAGTCAGGAACTTTGACATACGAAGCGGTAGATCAGTTGACCAAATTGGGATTGGGACAAAGCACTGCCATTGGTATCGGTGGAGACCCAATCATTGGAACCACAACCAAAGAAGCGGTGGAGTTGTTCATGAACGATCCTGAGACTGAAGGCATCGTGATGATCGGTGAAATTGGTGGTGGCATGGAAGCCGAAGCTGCTCGCTGGATCAAAGAACATGGCACCAAGCCTGTGGTTGGATTCATCGCCGGACAAACTGCCCCTGCAGGTCGCAGAATGGGTCACGCCGGAGCCATCGTAGGTGGTAAAGAAGATACCGCTGCTGCAAAAATGGCCATCATGGCAGAATGTGGCATTCACGTAGTAGCATCTCCCGCAGAAATCGGTCAGAAAATGGCAGAAGTGTTGGGCAGAATGCCTGCATAATTAGCAAAAATCTTATATTGTAGAAAATATTAAGGCCCGCAATTGCGGGCCTTAAATATATAGAACAGCGCCAAGTCAGAGGAACGATTTAATGAGTCGAATATCATTAGGAATGACTTATCAGATCAAGGATTAGACCGTATTATAGTACAATATGAGATAACGCAAGTTGAGCACTCGAACTAATCAGCATTAAATTGTGTTGGGTGAGGTACAATTACCTCGACATCAGCCCAATCCAATTTCAACAAACTATCACCAACAAGGAGATATATATTTTTGTCTGTTTCATAAATTCTTCTGCCAATAAATAATTTATTCGCTGTTCGATAGTGAACATCTTCGAACTTTCCACCACCAAAAGTTTGAGGAATGTGCGGGTAAATATTCCTTGTATAATTCCTAATCAAAAAAATCAATCCAAGGCAAAAAATAAAAATACCAAAAACAACATAAAATAATTTTGATTTTTTAGGCTGTGAATTTGGTGAAAACCAATTATTGGAATTTGAAAATTGATCACTATTTCTTATTTCTAACAAGATTACGGAGTTAATTGAAAATGCAAGAAAAAAACAACATTCGAATCCCAAAAGGTCTGAATACAATGGGGTATCATAATAAATCATGAAATTAAAAATTGCAGCAACAACGGAAATTTTAAACAAAAAATACATCAATCTATTTACTAAATTCTTTTTATTTATCAACCAATCGAAATAGAAAAAACACAAAAACACAATTGAAAAGAATGGAATACCAAATGACATCCTACCCAAATTTAATTGCCAATCACAAACTCTCAGTGTCCAATTAGAATTGCTACGATATTCCAACCCACCCATGAACTCGAACAGAATACTAAGAAGCAAGAAGAATTTTATTATTGCTCCTTGAATAAGTTTCGTCCTGGAATTACTCTTAAAATTTTCAAGATCAACTAACATAAAGAAAGAAAAGACATGTAGCGCTATCCAAAATAGAAATGCCAGGCCCACTGTAATAGCATGCGGCTGAAGCAGATTATAGTCTGTTAGACTGTATTCATTTAAACTTAAATTAATAATTAATGTACCCAGGGCAATTGTAACGACAGATCCAGCAGCGGAATAAACTAATATTTTCTCCATTCTTCTACAATTAATTAAAAAACAGTGAGTAAATCAATCAACAATTATTAATAATCTGTAATTCATTGTTTAATCTATTGTAAAGTTCTGAAATCCTATATCTATATGTGTGCAAATCTTTAACGTGATAATAGGAATTCTTTCTTATGTCAACTGCTTTTTCAAATGTCAAAGAGAGTACATAATTAATCTTCTCAACGCATTCATCAATATCATCAAAAAGGAAAATGTCTTCCCCATCATCAAAAAAGTTAACGTGATCGAGAGTTCTAGGCGCAATCTGAATACCTAAATTACCAGGAATTTCAAAGCTTCGCATATTATGAGAATTCAAATTGTGAACACGCATTAAATTTAGCTGACCTCGATATTTATTAATTTTCTCAAAAAAAGCAGCACCCCATAAAAAAGGACCTAAATTTATAGATTCATTCATTGCAAATGTATTCCAACCGCTACCATAAACGTCTATCTCTACTCCTTTAGTCGCAAGGGAATTTATAAATTTTGCGCGATGAATATCAGCATTACCTACAAAACAAATTTTCACAATCTCATCATGTTCTTCGGCAATTTCACGATGACTCTTTTCATTGTGGAATGCAAAAGGTAACAAAAATGACCTTATACCCATTTGACAAAACTGACCCATAACCTCTTGACTATATGTCAGATGGAAGTCATATAAAGTTAAAGATTTTTTCAAATTACTATTACCACTTCCACGCCCACTAAATATAAATGGATTATCCGGATTATAATTCACTAAAAGAATACCCTGATTCTTGATTTTGGATAATGTCATAGTATTAATCTCCATGCCTTTGAATACTAATATAATATCAGGCTTATTTTTCGACAAATAATCAATTAGACGCTTATTGATTTTTGAATAAATTCGAGACAATCCTAGTTTAAACCAAATCTTCCTTAAAATCCCTTTAGAATAAAATATTAAAAAAAAACGCTGCGCTGGAAATATTTTAGCTTCCACTTTTGGTAATTCATTCAACAAATTCATGAAATAGGTCTCTAACGACCAACTATAATTATTTCCAACTATTAATATCTTCATCTTCGCTCTGTTATTCTTTATTTAACCCTCTAAAATATTTTCAATATATGGCATGCTAATCTTGTATCAATATGATTCATTACTACAAATTAACTTAGCGGAACGCTTGGAAAACTGTAAAAACCTAATGAAAATCAATGTCTTTTCTTAGTCAAATCAACCAAAGTCACATCAGGATGCGCAGCAGCGCTCCACTCAAAAAAGGTTTCAGCCAACACTGTATTCGGCGTCATGGATGTCACCTCAATCGCGACCTCAGTGCCATTCTTGTAATGCTGAATCACACGCTGAATCTTATTCGTCAACTTATCGATCTCCAACTTCACATAACTGTAATTGGCCGCATTCTTCGGCACCAACTGAATCACATCGTAATTCTTGCCGTTGCGAACGATCGGACCTTCATACTTACTCTTAAACCCCTTGTTGTAAATGGTAAAAATCTCATTCGGCGTGATGCTGTTGTCGCGCAACTTGAAATTCTCCTTCGTCACCTCCGCATCATCCTTGCTGTACGTCCAAGTGAACAATGAATTGCAATAAATCTCCTGCGAGGCGTAATCCAACCGAAACTTCTTCCCCTTCAGCCAAACACTCCCCTTCTCCACAGAAGCCCTGCCGCTCACCGGCGTCGTAGTCAGCGTAAACGAAGCCTTAATCGTGCTGTACGACTGATACACCGCCGCCACCTTCTTCAATATCGCCTCCGCCTTCGGATCATTCTGCTGCTGTGCCTTTAATCCAACCACAGACAAAACGCCCAAACAAAACAGAGCCAACCCGCGCAAAACGAAGCGCCCAAATCCTGCCGAAGCACCCAAATTCAATGTATAATTCATCTACCTAAAATTCTATCGCAAATTACTCAAAAATTGCTCCAAACTGTACTCATCCGTAATCAAAACTTGGCGGGCCTTGC
>Ga0315909_10009657_pt1 | contig 10409 bp, 18 predicted proteins | sample LakEriMetagenome_11_FD_203527 | JGI IMG/M metagenome (GOLD analysis project Ga0315909, IMG submission 203527) | Freshwater fungal communities from buoy surface, Lake Erie, Ohio, United States - Buoy 2 MA125 | ecosystem: Environmental > Aquatic > Freshwater > Lake | place: USA: Lake Erie, Ohio...
TTTTGACTTCCTCATGCCCACAGTTGATTAGCATCAGGCTTGACCAGTTCTTGCGCGGGTACTGGGTCTGTACTGCGCCATCCATCTTGGTCTTCTCAGGCGGGTTGTAGTTGTGCTTCACCACCAGTACAGACTTCTCGTTATCGCAGTAGTCGAGGACCGTCGAAACATCACCGCGCCACATGAAGTCGCAGTCCATGAACAATGCCCAGCCCTTGTACCCAGCCAGATACGGAACGAGGAAGCGTGTAAACGTGAACTCAGTGGAAGACAGCGGGTCATGATCCCGCCAGAACAGGTTCTTCTCACGCATGTGCTTTTGCTTGATAGGAACGATGTCTAAATGAACACTGGTGTGCTTCAGCAAAGAGGCACGGCAGACTTGATAGGCAATGTCTTCGCGGCTATCCCAACCCACGAATATCTTCAGGTCGCTCATAACTTCCTCAGTATCCAGTCATCCACCACCCGACCAATGATCCGATACTGCAACTCCTTCATCAGGAACCGCACTGCCGCATGTTTGCCTTCCTCAGGGATGACGTACCGTTCCTTCTGCTCAACGATCAGCACCGGGTCGTTGTTCCTTAGCGTCTCCACCGCACCCTTGAGAACATCCAGTTCGTAACCCTCAACATCGATCTTGATGAGATCAACGTCGGTCAGATTGAAATGATCCAAAGGGAACATGGGGATCAACCCCGGCTTGCCACGATCCACATGAGTAGAGCCTGTGTTGTCAGGCTCAATCGCCATGGCAACCTGACCCTCTCTCCACCCCAATGCACAACGGTGGATGGTGTGAACTTTGGGCGCGTTCTTGGGCAGGATTTCTGCGAACTCCTCACAGGGTTCGAAGCAGATCACCTTGTCGAACTTCTCAGTGAGACCTCTCGCCCACAGCCCAACGTGCGCCCCGATATCCACGGCTGTCCGGAACTGCTTGCAGTGTTTAACCACTGTCTGCTGGTGCAGCGGCTGGTAGGCGTTGGCCTTGATGGTTTCGAAGTAGTGAACGATGTGGGCTTCGTTATCCGGTAACCACCAACCTTGAACTTCTTTCATTTCTTTCTGTTCCTTTGAAGGGCTTTGTTTGCTTCTTCAGTGAAGGTCAGGTCTTCTACATTGTAGGTATAGATATCGCCGTCGCCCCAAACGACAAACAACTGATCAGATACCAATCTGTAACAGCCAAACGCCCCAATGCGACCGCCGTCGGCTTGGGCGTAAGCCATATACGATCCTTCTTCACAGTTCCCACGATGGCCTGTGAAAGTAATCTTGTTATTGTCTTTGTTTGGGATGGTGCCAATGATGTCGATCTGCTGTGCAGAAAGAGGTAAAGAAACCAGAGCCATGCTGTAAATCAAATTTTTCATATCATGCCTCCTATCTCATTTGTTCTTTACGGCTGCCCTTGTAATGGATGATCTTCGGGTCGCGGTTGTCCAAGTATTCAGGCAGACAGGCGTACTGAGTTTCCATGAGCGTCCCGCATTCGTTCATCTTCGCCCATATCTTCATGGCTTCCTGATCGCCGTACCATTTGCGGTACTTGGGGTCGATGTGATCCATGATCGATAGCAGTTCCGACCAGACCGTGTGGTCCTTGGTCACCGTCGCGCAAGCCAGATACGGGAACACTTCCTGAATCGTCTTGCCTTGGTACTCTGAGAAGTCGAGTCCCTTCATGGACGGGTTAAAGATGTTGTCGCAGTTGAACATCCGCTGACAGAACAACACTCGTTTGTCACCCAACAAGGCTTCCGGGAATATCTCTGAGCAGACGATCATGTCATCGTCCAGATACATGGCCGGGTAATCCAAATTCAGTGCCGCATAAATCTTGAGCCGATACTCCATGAAGTCCTGAGTATCCAAGTCGTATTCGAATCGCTCAGTGCCATCGATGACGGGAGTCTTGGAGTCGGTACACATGATGATCCGTGCGTCAGGGTTGGTTTCCCTGAGCGACTCCACGAACTTTCTGCTGTACCAGATTTGCTCCTCTGTTCCTGTCCTGAAGAACACGAACGTCGGCTTGTGACCGGGGAAGAGTTGCGCCTTCAGGTCTCTGGCAACGTCAGCAACTTGCGGGGTCCACATTCCTGTGGCATATCGCTTCCGGTAGGTTTTGACGCAGGGATACCAGAGGTTGCGGTTTCCTCTGGTGTTGTTCCAGTACCAGAGTTTGTTGCTGTCGAGGAGGAAGGTCGGCGTTCCGACAGCCCCTGCGATATGCCCCGTGACATTGCTGACCGTGACCACACTGTCACACGCCGTGATGAGCGCGGCGAGTCCATCAATGTCGCTTGTGTTGTCAACTTCTGGAACCACTTCGATTCGGATGCCATGCACCTTCTCCAGTTCGTAGAGGTCTTGGTAGTGATCTCCGTACTGAAGACTCACGAACCTCGTGTTCGGTGTCCTGAGTACAGGGATCAAGTCCTGTAGTTCTATCGACTTGTGATTGCCAATGCGGGGTGCGCCGGAGACCCACGAGACACCGACCAGTTTCTCACCGGGCGCAAGGTTTAAACCTGCGCGGAGTTCGCTGGTGCGGTTGTAGTCAGGGATCAGGAACGCATCCTTGCGGATACGGGCAATGTCTTCTTTGCTCTTGATGAACTGAGCAGCGATGCTGCCCATGGGAATCTGTGCTTCGATCTCACTGACCCGTGCATTCTGTGGGATGAAATCGATACCCGGCATGGACCGTTTAAATAACGGTATCAACCGGGCATCGATCATCACCGTCAGCACAGGGGTCTGCTTCTTGATCTCTTGCAGGAGGGAGCAGTACAGAATCTGATCTCCGACTCCCTGCTCCGACCACACGAGAACATCCTTGTAGCCAGACTCGTTCACCCACCTTGGCTTCTTGGTCTTGAGCCGTGGGCTGTCGAACTTCTTGGATTCCCAACGGTATTCGAAGGTCTTCCAACCTTCGACGAAGTTCCCCTGCTGAAGATTCATCAGGGACAGTGTCCACTTGATGTCCTTGTTGTCAGGGTCCATGCGTTCAGCCTTGAGAAAGTCCTCGTTGGCTTTATCCCAACGGCGCATCTCCCAATGGCAACGCCCCCTCTGGATCAGAACCTGCACCATGTGTTGATGCAGGTCTGCGAGGGGGTCCAACTTCTTCACAGCCTCGTCGAAGTTGTCTTCGTTGGCGAGGTTGACTCCAGACTGGAGCGCCTTGAGGAACTCGTCTTTCACCAGTACTCCTTCCCACCACGGGAACACCGCCAGTTTGGCGGGGGAACCCTCCTCCGCTCGTGATCAGCAAACTGCCGCCACGAACGAAGGAGTTCTTTGAACCAACGAATCATGCGGCCTTGATGTGCTTGTTAAGAACGGCCCACAACTGTTCCAGTATGGCCCGATCACTAGGACGCTTTTCCCGTTTAACCGTTGCCTTCTTGACAGAGATACCCAATCGGTTAGCGAGACGAATCTGTCGGTCACTCAACACGCCATGGTTCCGGGCGACGATGTAGACCAACTGCTGAGAGACGCCCAACTTCTTGACGATATCCCTCTGCAACATGCCCTTATCCAGTAACTCACGAATCTTTGCGGACTTGTTTTCCTTTTTTCTAGCCATGTTCATCTCCTGTTAGAACGGGACTTCGACTTCATCTGAACCGCCATCCTTCTTGTACTCAGTGAAAATCTGAGCGGCGATGGACTGGTATTCGTTACCTGCCTTGGACTTCTTCTTCCAAACGGCAAGCGACAACTTCGCTTCCTTGCCTTCCTTGACCTTCTCGACCAACTCCTTGAGCAGTGCCTTGCTCAGGGTCAGTTCGCCACGGAAGTCAGGATGGTTGGTCTGCTTCTTGCGGTTGTTGATGAACAATGCCCCTTGGGTCATGTCCCTGTTTGAGTAATCAGCCATTGTTGTTACCTCCTACCTTTGCTTTCAGTTGAGTGAAACCCTGCTTCAGCACTTCGTACTGCTTCGGGTAATTGCTATCCAAGATGTCGATGATCTTCTTGTTTTCCTTCCAGAAACCAATCAGCCCCGGCTCGTCCGCGCAGAACTTGTTCGCGAACTCCAAGAGTTTCCCCACGACTTCGGCTGCGCCTTCCTCACTGGGGATGTCGTTCTGAGCGTCCTTCGTCGGAACCTTCTTCTTCTTCGGCGGTTCCGGGACAGACTCCTCAGTGATCGCGTTGATCTCTTCGGGCGTCAGTTTGGCAACCACCTCAGGCTCACCCGGAGGATTGATGTCTTCACCCGCGTAGATGCGGTGACCCAATCCAAACATGGCGAGACACTTGACGAGGGTTCTCATCTTCGTGTCGCTGATCTTTCGCGCATCCGGGTTCTTGATGGCGTTGTTCTTGTAGTCCATGACCGGGAGCCACATGGAACGGTGGCAGTGTCCGATCATGATGTCGCAGTGGATGGTGACGGTCCCGTCCGGGTGCAACTCAGGGGCAGAGAACGAGTACTCCGCATACGGGTAGTGTTCCATGAGTACACCCCATGCCCACGCCCATGACAGATAGGACAGGCCGTTCTTTTTCTCAACGTGCTTTGAAACGTCGATCTTAGAAAGCGTATCCCAAATCTTGCGGTAATCAGCAGCAATAGATTCTTTGCTGACTTCTTGATCAGTCATTGCTTGTCTCCTGTTATAAATTTATAAAAGAACTATACCAAACCATCACTGGTTATCAAGCGACTCAAGATATTTTTTATACTGCGAACACCAAGCGTTTACACGGCACCAGTTGGCCGTACAACGGGTCGGTTCTCCGCGACGGAACTCAATCTCTTGACCCGCAGAAAGCGCCTCATAGGCATCTGCTTCATTGTCGTAAAGTTTCAATGCTCTTTTGTTGCCTGTTTTTTTAATAGCCCACACAGATGGCTTTTCCCACTGTTCATCAGATGAACACGGAGGCAACTCAGAACCCGTCAGTCTCTGGAACTCAGCAGCCTGATGTAGGGACACGCGCTCGTGGATGTAGCGGTCCTGCTCTGCGTCACTCCACAGTGGCACGTTGATCTCTACGATGGGAGCCTTCGGGTAGTCCTGCTTTTCCTCAGCGTCTCTGGCTCTCCAGTCGCGCAGGATGGCGATGACCTTGAGCGAAGTGACGGGAAGTTTCTTGGCCTGTCTGACGAGGTAGGCGTAGCAGTTCAACTGATACTCCCATTCCTTCTTGCCAAGGATGACCGACCACACAGACGTAGTTTTGTAGTCAATGATGGTGATACCACCATCGTCGATGCGCTGCACATCGATGGCACCACTGATCACCCAACCTTCGACTTCGGCAAAGAGACGCTCTTCGGTGACATGCTTATCGTCGCCAGTCTCTTCGAACATTTTGTGTGCGGCACTGCCCAGAACTGCCCACATCTTCTCGCTAACGTCCTCTTCCATGTTGTCCCAGTTCTCCTGACGGAGAATGCGAACACGAGGGGAGTCGATGATTTGAGTTACGCTGCGATTGCTTTCGCCTTTACTGTATTCAGAGCGGGTCAACGCTTTGACAACTGTTTCAGGCAATCCATATTTGTTGGTGAGTTTCATTTCCTATCTCCTGTTAGACGCGCCAAATGCGAACACCTTTCTTGTCTTTCGTACTGCTGAACTTGTATCCCTTATTCGACTGCGCGAATCGACTGAGTCGGACGCGAACCGAATGCAGGACACGTTCAACTTCGTCGGTGCTGCACTCTACGAGGATGCTGTCCCCGACATTCAGATCAGACAGCGGCAGCGGACCAATGGTGACCCGCTTGGCTATGCGATCTGGAAGTGGAACATCTCTATCGATTTTCATGTAGCCTCCTGTTGTAAACTTGTGTCAGTGTAACTTGTGGTGGTGAGTATGCAAGTAGAATTTGTGGTGTATGGTGAGCCAGCAAGCAAGGCGAATAGTCGTATGCTTGTGCATTTAAACGGCAAGCCTGCTTTCATCAAGTCATCGAAGGCTCGTGCATACGAGCGTGACTTTCATCTTCAGTGCAGGAAACTAGATCAGTTGCTTGAGGGTGATCTCGTAGTACATATCAAGATTTACTACGCATCACGGAGACCTGACTTGGATGAGTCCGTGATACTGGATTGTATGCAGGGATTCATCTACGAGAATGATCGGCAAGTGAAAGAGAAGCACATCTATCACGCACTGGATAAGACAAATCCACGCGCTGAGATCAGAGTTGAGCCGCTAAAATAAAAAAGCCCCGGAAGGGGGGACCAACCGGGGCTTGACCGTACAGGGATTGTGACGGTAGTCTCTGCCTTGCTACAAACGAGACGGGCGTGATCCTATCTGGATACCCCTTTAGAATCAACTCCGTCCCGTTCAGCCGTCTCAAGCCGGGTGCAAGTTCCGGTGTGTCGTGGTGCGCCTCATCGTCCATGGCACGGGTTGAATGTTCTGAGGACGCTAAAGAATCAGGGCAGGCGTAAGCGATGACTGGCTCCGTCAGGCATAGGCGCTTCCAATCCCATTCTCATGGGGTTTAGGGGGCGCTTTGCTCCAACTTCACCATCAGGCATAGATATATATTCACCGTCTTTTAAGTGAATAGAATGACTAGATAACTAGACTGAACAGGAGACTCTATGACACTAGAGGAAGTGCTAAGTATTCAGACAGAGAACACCCGAATCCGGTGTCCTGTCTGCTCAGAATCTCGTAAGAAATCACATGAGAAAACCATGGGCGTCACGGTCGAACCAGACCGTATCGTCTACCAGTGTTTTCACTGTGGAACATCCGGGGCTATGCGAAAGAGAACCTTCATGCAACAAGTACAACAGATCAAGACACCACCAAAGCACGTTGACCCACCAACCGAACATGTCCCATCCATCGTCACAGACTTCCTTGTCTCTCGCGGCATCGATCCAGAGATCGCAAGTCAGTTCCCCCTTGTCGGTAGCGAGAAGTACTTCCCAGAGATACGCAACCAACCTGCCATTGGGTTTGTGTACGGCGACCCCCGGCAACCTGAGGCCATCAAGTGGCGATGCACCACTGAAAAACGATTCGTTCAGGCTGGCGCTGCCCGATCCTTATTCGGTTTAAACCAACTCCCATCTGACATCACGGAACTCGTGATCTGCGAAGGCGAGATGGACGTTCTCGCACTCGCCACTGCCGGTATCCCTGCGGTGTCGGTCCCGAACGGCGCACCTGCCAAGGTCACGGACGGCAAGGTCGATCCCAAACAGGACGGGAAGTTCAGTTACATCTGGGATGCCAGAGACCTGATCGACAGGGTCCAGAGGGTCATATTCTTTCCCGACAATGACGAACCCGGACAGGCACTCGTCGAGGAACTCGCCCGTCGTATCGGTCGTGCCAAGTGTTGGACGGTGTCCCTCCCTGAGAAGGACGCCAACGAGACCCTCCAGAAGCACGGCGCACAAGCCCTCACAGACGCGCTATTGGCGGCGAAGCCGCTGCCCCTTGAAGGCGTCTACCTGCCAGAGGATTTCAGCCCACAGATCATCAGCCTCTACGAGCAGGGCGTTGTCAAAGGGGCAAGTACCGGAATGGAATCCCTTGACAAGTTGTACACGATCCTGCCGGGTCAGTTGTCGGTGGTGACCGGACTGCCGGGTTCCGGTAAGTCAGAATTGATCGACCAGATATGCGTCAATATTGCCCTCCAAAAAGGGTGGCGGTTTGCGATTGCGTCGTTTGAGAACCCGCCGCACATGCACATTGCCAAGTTGGCAGAGAAGGTAATCGGCAAGCCGTTCTTCGGTGACGAACGAATGACGAGCGACGAACGCGACTATGCGATGGCGTTCCTCAATCAGCACTTCGTGTTCCTGCAAAGCCATGACGGTGCGCCCTCGACGGTCCAGTCCATCATCGACCGAACCAAACAGGCGGTCATGCGTATGGGTGTGCGTGGTCTTGTGATCGACCCGTACAACTACCTCGACATGCAGGGCGAGTCTGAACATCAGGCGATCAGCAAGATGCTCACCGACATCGTGTTGTTCTGTAAGTCGCACGAGATTCATGCGTGGTTCGTGGCACATCCTGCCAAGCAACTGCCCGACTCAGGTGTCCCAAAGGGTCAACACATCAGCGGCAGCGCGGCGTGGTTTGCGAAGGCAGACATGGGTGTCACCGTCCACCGGAACAAAGATCAGACTCAGGTCCATGTGTGGAAGTCACGATTCAAATGGGTTGGTGCAGTCGGCGAGATCGAACTCTCGTATGACCTGCCGACCGGGCGCTACTCAGACAAGCCCGATCCGACCCGGAACTATGACTGGGGGAACCTGTGATGCATGTGAAACTCACGCCGATTGAAATCTATCAGGCGGCACTGGTCGGAGTCGCAAGACGCATCGATAGCAGACAGAAGGGACTCGCGGATGGTGCGCCGGGAGGGTGGCAGTCCGACATCGAAGGCGCATTGGCTGAGATGGCATTCGCCAAAGCCATGAACGTCTACGGTGGACTCACGATCAGCAACTACAAGGGCGCAGACATTGGGGACTATCACATCCGATCATCTCAGCACGAGAACGGACGGCTGATCATCAGGCCAGACGATAGTTTAAACGGCAAGTATGTATTGCTGACTGGATTCGAAGGGGATTACATCGTCCATGGGTACATCCATGGAAACGAGGGTCGAAAGGACCAGTATTGGATGGCTCCGAACGGGAGACCGGGAGCGTGGTTCGTTCCGCAGGACGCGCTAACGAAGTTCTAAAAAGAAAAACCCCGACACCCTGTCACAGGTGCCGGGGTTCCCGTAGCGTTGCACAGGTGCGGGGACCATCGCTACGTTAGGCCTGATTAGCATCAGACTTTGATGCTCAACGGACAGAGTTCGCTCGACCGAATGGTCTTCGTGTACTCGTTGCCAAGGTAGTCGTACACGCACTGCTTGGTCATGCCAGTGACGCGCTCGTACTTGAGGTAAGCGGTTCCGGCAAAGGCCGTGGCGCTTGCAGTCAGGACGATCAATGCAATCAACTTCTTCATCGTTTTCTCCTTTGGTTGACTCAACTCAGTGAAGGTTCGCGTTGCCGCGCTCTTCCATCTCAATCTCTCTGATGTTCCGGACCATGGCGAGGGAGATCACCACACCCACCTCGCGCAAGGCTTCCTTCTCGTCTTCGTTTTCGGCATTCACAAACTGAACGGTCAAGTGTGACATGAATTCTTTGAACAATTCGAACACCGCATCATGTCGAACCTTCATGCGAGGGACGTTCTCAGGGATGATCACGAACCCCAAGGTGTCACCTTCGCGGACGGCTTCGATCACCGTCGCGAGGTCGATGTTCTGCTTGTGGTAGTACGACTCCTCGTGGATGTCGCCAGTCTCCGGGTCAACGAACATGCGTTCCATGTTTAAACTCCTTTCAGAAGGGAGGGTCGGACAGTTCGAAGTCTTCCTCACGATCCCACCCACCGGGCGGGACCATGATCGACTCTTCGATGCGACTGACCTTCTCCAGTAGCAGGGCGAGGTCGCGTTGAATACGGGCGACCGCCTCAGCGAGGGCCACATCGTGGCGGACCGTGTGGGCGAAGGCTTCGGCCTTCAGCAATTCAAAGTCGGCGTCATTCATTGTCGTTCTCCTGATAGTTTTTTTGCTGCTGCTCAATGTATTTCTTTGCTGCAACTTTTGCGTTTTGGTATTCGAAAAACTTTTTGGTGATGTCGTTCGTCAGTTCAGCGACCGCCTTGTCATGCTGCCGCTTGATGGAATCAAACTTCACCACCTCTTCATGCAGTGCGTCTCTCAGAAACTTATACTCCAACTCCAGTTGAAGTACATACGGGTCGGTCACTCTTCCCATGTCGCGATCCTCCACGCTACGAACATGAACACCGCGAACACCATCATGCGCGGCAGTGCGAACCAAAATAATTCCCAAGTCATGCTGCTCTCCGTTTAAATGCTGATGGTTTTTTGTTCGACTTCGATGGCTATCCCCATCGCCCGGATATCCCGCAAATTCCCGGCATCGAATGTTTTCTGACGCATGAGTGCAGCGAACCGCTGCGCGAGGTCATTGACCGGGTAGAACTTGATGCTCCCGTACACGTTGCGCTGCTCCACGATGACGTTCATGCTGCCTCCAGTTGGTATTCGTATGCCCAGTGACCGTTGTCGAGGTCGTACACGGGCTGATCGTTCTTCTCACCAAGGTCCACGATCCGCGCAGGGGCGGGGGCGCGAGACCCCCAACCACCACGCCAGATCACCTGATCACCGATCTGAAATTTGTATTCGATGTTCATGCGACCTCCTGACGTTCTCTGAATTGCTTGATGCCAATCTGCCAGTACGCTTCCAACACCTCAGGGTTGAAGGTCTTCGACAGGGTACGAGCGAACTGCAATGCTTCGATGAAGTTGTCGAGCGCATCGTCTTCGTTGACACCCGACT
>Ga0315909_10009659_pt1 | contig 10408 bp, 5 predicted proteins | sample LakEriMetagenome_11_FD_203527 | JGI IMG/M metagenome (GOLD analysis project Ga0315909, IMG submission 203527) | Freshwater fungal communities from buoy surface, Lake Erie, Ohio, United States - Buoy 2 MA125 | ecosystem: Environmental > Aquatic > Freshwater > Lake | place: USA: Lake Erie, Ohio...
TTAACACCCGATCCAACGTACTCAAATGTATGTCCAGATGCCGAAATATAACTTGGCTGATGGAATGACACTGTAGAGTTAGCTAATAAAGTTTCATCAACTAGTTCTAATAATGTTACTGTTGATACATTTCCTACAAGCGGAGTACTATTTGAAACTGTATAGAATTGCTGAGTACCATTACTTATATTTGCCCAATTACGATTCACATATGATACAACCTCAGCAACAATAAAACTTCTATTATTTAATAAGGTTTGTGTTGCATTAACTACATTAAAACTCGTGTCTCTATTTTCATATACTATAGGAGCCTTAACATGCGGGGTCGAAGGTCCGTCTTCAATTATGTCTTTAATTAATTCTATATTTGTCAGTATAGCATTTGCTTCAGCCAGTGTTGCATTTGGATATGCTGTAGTATTTTGAACAACCGCATTCTGATAAGTATTAGCTATAGTAATATTCCTAACTACTTCGTCTACTATTGTACCAATAAAATTATATGCTGCAGCTGTCTGTACTACTTGATTATTTATTTGTGTAACGTTCGCATTAAAATTGTAGTAATAAACACCAGACATTATAGCCTGTCTATTACCACCGTGTATCAGATCAAATCTAACGCTGTCTAATAAGTATCCGGTATCTCTTTCACACTTTGCAATTGCATTGGGTTGATCTATGAAGTTATTTGCATTTGCAAAAAATCCAGGATATACATTATCAACGTATGCAATAACTTCAGCTTTGATGAATGCATAATTATTATATAGTAAATTCGCTGCATTGTTTATTACAACATTCGATGATGGAGGATACTGATTAGGAACTATTCTATCAGTGACTCCGACAGTGCCACCTGTTATAATATTAGCAACAAGATCAAACTCTTGATTAATTATTGCGGCGGCACCTGCATCAGATGCAGTACCAGTAACTTGAGTTATACCAAATTGATACGTAGGTGTTACCGTTGTATTCTGTATAACATTTGTTGCGAGATTCTTGGCATAATCAAATGCGGCGATTGTCTCTTCAGCTTGATTGGGTATTGCTGAAGCTGACTGAGCATAATACTGCAGACCAGCAAATGTCGATTGAGTATTACTACCGTATGCAAGATCAATTGCTAGAGAATCTACAATCAGACCGGTGTCTCTTGCACACTTAGCTTGATTATAATTTGCAATGAGTAATACATCACCATACTTTGGCCTATCGTCAAGATCAAATAGAACTAATCTCTGACCTTCATCAGTCTCAGTTAATTCTTGAACTTTTCCAAAATAATTAGGTTCGCTAACTCCTCGAGACACTAAACCGTAGTTACCAAAAGAACTATTGGAGTTAGTTATAGAACAGAATCCGCCTTCCTCACATAATATAGCAATGTCGCAACATATAGTAAATACCGAAACTAACTGAGTATAACCTTTGTGCAACATATGAATTCCAACACCGCCAGCATTTGTCTGGGTGTAGGAATCGCAAACCATTGATCTTAACCCACCTACGTATCTACCGTCAACCCTCATACCTGTTCCCGAAGTAGTTATCGAAGAACAGTTTTGTATGTATGGGCTAGTTGTAATTACACCAGCAGAACCGTCGGGGTTGTAAGAAAATACTGCTGCTGGACTTTGGTGATCTCTAAATGTTATACCTGTTACATAAGATGCGTTCTGAACATAGAACATATCCTGCGTAACATTGGATGGGCGTATGGTTGTTGTTCTGAGATTATCACCAACCATACCAACACGAGCTTTAATTGTTACGGGTTGTTCATAAAGAACATAATCTCCGCTCTTGACAAATACTGTTGTCCAAGCATTTGCTCTGTTTAAGGCTACGTGTATATTTGCGAAGGCATTTGAAAGCGAAGTACCACTATTATTATCATCGCCTTCAGTTGAGACATAGAGTACATTTCCGGCAGGCGCTTCTATTGCTGCTCTTAATAGACCAATACTCGATCCTAACTCAGAATCTCTAATTAGTCTATCATTGCCTAGGAATACGTTAGCATTAGCATCCAGATAGATATTACCAGCGACAACTGTTATGTCATCGCCTACAACTAATCCATCTTTTGCTACAATATTACCGCTGGCAATTATATTGCCGGATACTCTAAATGTCATGCCCTCGTCCCGTGTTTACTCGGAGGTTGTAAATTAAATCAATGCTTTATGTGTGTTTGTTAACGAAACATTAGCAGTATTTCCTGATGTTGCCTGTGCCAACAATCTAACATTACCAGCATTAATATCTGTTTGGAATGTAACTAATTCATCGTTATCATTTGTCTGCAACATAGCATATTGTGTTTGCCATGTTGAAGATCCATTATGTAGAACCATTATCTTTCCTGAAGTATAATGTGAAGCAGTTTCTACAGTATAGAAATATTCTGCTGCTCTATGTACGGTTAGATCAAAATAATCAATGGTTGTTGCTGCAGAATCTGTGATTCCTGTTATCTTATTAGATAATGATCCGCCAGCGTTGATGGTTATAGTATTGGCATCTGTGGCAGTTACTGTTACTAATCCGGCACCAACGAACTTAACCTTATCTACAGTTGTCGCAGATGTTACTTGATTTGTGCCGGTTAATACTAAGTTAGCATTCTGAGTTGCAGGCCCAACTTCAACCGATACATCATATACTGTATTGTCATATTCATCTGGTTCGGGTATTACATAATAGTTAGTACCATCGTTAGTAAACTTCCAACGATCATCTGTAGTTTCATCCCAACGTAAACTTACATTTGCTCCAGAACCTCTATTAACTATTATATCTGCATCTAAGGAAGGTGCTGTACCTGAATCAAGAGAAGAATTTAAAATTATCTGATTATCTTCAACCGCAAGGGTCTCAGTATTCAGGGTTGTAGTATTGCCCTGAACAATTAAGTTACCTAATACTGTTAAATCGCCAGATGTAGTAACCGTTGTTGCAGTAATATCATCACTGATTAAAACACCATTAACAGTAATATTTGCAAAGGTTACATCTGCAGTTGTGGAAACATTCTGTCCAATGGAAATAGACAGGTTACCTAATTCACCATCGGCATTATCTATAACTACGCCTGTACCAGCAGTAACTGTTCTGGTGATTACCTCGCCGTTGGCAACCTTTACTGCAAAGCCTACGCCTTGATCAGTAAAGAGATTTATTCTAGCGCCAGGTGCAGTATTGGAACCAGTACCACCGCGATTAATGGCTACTGGAACTGTTCCTAGATATGAATTGCCGGTAAAATTACCATATTGATCGATTACATCAATGGTATTTACGCGTATACCTGATTTAACTTTAAATGTCATAGGAGTCCCCTAAATGTTCCTTAATATTTATAATTATAACAATCTTCTAAATTTGAATGTATACGAAGATGAACCGGAATTATTAGTAGTTCCAGCAATCTGAAGTATCAAACTATCCGTACCTGATGTAGATGTCCTCAATACTCTTAGGAACAATGTTCCTGATCCAGGACCTGCTCCTGCTCTGTGTAATGTTATCTCATCAAACTGCAGAGAATCTGTTTCCTGAGAAAACCAAGACATCAGACCTGAGTAATATTCTGAAGTATGGCCTCCACCTACAGTACTATCATTCGCATATATCTGAGCAACATAAGTTCCGGTTGGCATATACGAACCATTAATTGGAGTATTCTGCCAATCGGAAGTTATGGTCAATATAGCAGTTGCTTCATATACACCATCTTTATTAACTGTTACTACACCGGTATTATTATTGTATGAAACATTACCTGCAACTGAAGTGTTGGAATAAGTTGTTACTTCTTCATTCTGTACACTTATAGATTCTCTAGATATCTGTGTTAATGTCTTGTCATTGACAGTAACATTACCAGTTATACGAGTATTTCCATCTCCATATAAAACTATTGGTGTGGAACTGCCCTTTGTTTCATCCTGAGTCTCGAATATTAATGATACTGATGTATTAGAACCAACTAAAGTTTGTTGGACATGCATGCCCCCAAACTGATCTATATTACCGTTCTTTAATATACCATAGTAAATATTACCAGTTACACCCGAAGTGTACTGTTCAACATTACCAACAAAATAATTCTTTTGTTCTTCTTGTATACCTGCAACATTAGATGTTCTGTTTGTCGTTACATACTGAGTAGCACTTACATTTGATGAATCAATTGGTGCAGGCTCACCTGTTTCAGTATTAATTACAACTAACTTACCTCCCGGGCCTTCCGATAAAGAAAGATTACCTAGATAGATCGTGCTCGCACCAACGAACAACCCTCTCCATTGTCTATCTCTAGTACCTAAGTAATATATTCCGGATACTGCAGGGATAATGTTACCATTTGCAGATAATCCGGTACTGATCTGTAGTATACCATCTCTTGCCGCAGTATAACTTATATTAGCAGCACTGCCAAACTGTAATCCTATACCTTCCGGAGATATAGCTCCCTGACCTAATCGTATAACTTTGGATTCAGTTGAAAAATCGCTTACATTAAATGTTGCAACATTACCATTGACTGTTAAATCTTCACTTACTGTTAGATTACGGAGAGTTATATCTTGTCCAGTTAATGCCGCAACTACATCAGCATTTACTCTGTCGGTTGTATAATAAAAGTTTGTATTGCCTTCTAATAGATCATCGGTGGTAAAATTAGATAACGTTACTACAGTATTTGCAACGTTTGCTCTCTCAGCAAAATCGGAATATACTGCACTACCAACTGCAGTATTTGCTTCCCAAACTGTACCATTATAAACTAAGAATGCGCCGGGTGCAGCATTAGTTGTATTCACATCTGCGAATACATTTATCGACATTAAACTCACATTTGCTAGTACCAGTGCATCATTGTAATAACGATTGTTTGATCCTTCATTTAGATCGTCTGTATCTAATCCAGCTAATGTCTGAACTAATTGAGCAACGTTTGCGAAATCTGCAAGTATAGCAAAATTAGCGGTTGCTGCTAGATTTGCAAAATTAACAACATTTGCGGTCTGAGCAATATTAGCAAATTCAACACTAAGAGCAGTGTTGGCAACATTGGATCTTTCTGCGAAAAGAACTACGTTTGCAGTTTCTGCAATATTAGCAAAGAATGTGGTATTAGCTCTTGCAGCTAATGCTGCAAAATTTGTTACTAGAGCAGTATATGCAACGTTAGCTAGCTCAGCATATAGAGCAATGTTTGCTACATTTGATCTTTCTGCAAATGTTGATGTAGCGACACCGGATATATTAGCGCCATCCAATGGTTCCCAAAAGGCTCCTGTCCAACCCAATAGCCTACCTGCTATTAGATTGGGGCCAAGTATATTTACATCAGATAAGTTATTTAAAGTTAAATTTGCTGTTGCCGCAGCAAGTACTCTCGCTTCGGTAAAGTATAGATTATTTGACCCTTCAGCAAGATCGTCAGTAGTAAAATTACCAAGGGTAGAAACTACGTTAGCTTGTTCTGCAGTGTCAGCAAAAAATGCCCTACCGGAAACCGGTGTCCCTGCTTCCCAATAACCAGCATTTGCATTATAGATTAACGCGGAGTTTACATTGGGTGCATTGTATGTAAAATCAACATCTCGTAGATCACCGATGCTTGCTAATTGTAAATTTGCAAATACTCTCGCATTCGTGAAATACTTATTGGTAAATCCCTCAGGTAACCCATCAGTAGTATTTGCTGAGAAAGATATCGCTTCTACGTTTGCACTGATTAAACCTGTTAAAGGATCATAAATTATTGTAGGATTAGCAGCACTTATAGCTGCTCTGGATCTCGTATCTGTATAATAGAGATTAGATAATCCCTCAGGTAAATCGTCGGTAGTTAATCCTTCGAAGGAGGCAACTATCGCGTTAGGAGACCATTCTGTTCCGTTCCAAATAAGGGCGTACCCAACATTGGGTGTATTTGCACTTACATCGGCAAAGGCACTTATCTTTGCCAAACTTATATTGGCAAAAACTCTTGAATCTGTATAGTAAAGATTACCGACTAATTCTTTTACATTCGCGGTAGTTAGATAAGGTAATATGTCAGCAATGGTTAAATTACCGCCACCACTACCGGTGCCGCCTACCCTAGAAAAATCGCGTGCTTTTGTACCCATGTTAATCCTAGAATTTTCTCTAATATTTATAATATTCTAAATTTGGGTACAGCGCAGTATTTTATGGTAACTTTTTACTCATCATATGTATATTTTTTCTGTCCTGCTCAATTGCGTACCATCCATCTCCAGTATGAACATCATGCACCATCTTAAAATATTCCTCATACTGGGGAGCAATTCTCTCCATGGAAAAATTCTCCGCCCATCTCCTACAATCTATAGGATTTATCTTTTCAATATTCTTTGCTGCCCACACAAAGTGATCAAAATTTCTGCATCTGTAACCTGTTACTCCGTGTAGATTATTCTCAGTAAATGCTCCCCAATCTGTAGTTATTGTAGGGGTACCAGATAAAAGTAACTCTATCTGAACACCTCCAAACGGTTCCACATACTGAGAAGCAACAAAGGCACCCTTGGCCTTTGACATTAATTTCTTCCTCGTTTTTACATCAGCATAACCAACAAATTCTACATGGTCGGGTATCTTATCATATCCCATACTCTCTAAACTACCCTGACCCGCAATAACTAATTTTTGTCCCGCTTTTTCTGTTGCCTGTATCGCAATATCGACACCTTTACCCGAGTATACCCTACCCAAGTAAAGGAAGTAATCATCTTTCTTTTCTGAATACTCAAAATCTGTTACGTCAAAATAGTTCGGAATGACCACATCATACCAATCCTGATTACATTTCTGCACATTCTGCATACCGCAATAGGCATGGTATATAGCATAGCTTTCAAATATTTTCCATCTGGCCCATATACCATAAGCATATCCAATACCGGGTTCAACTGTTATGATATCAGGATGCGCATCACACACTGGCCTAACACCTGCTCCCCAGAATGGCAATATAAAATCATTAGGTTTCTTTCTTTTACCTACTTCATCAATTGCATTTTTATAGAATGTTCTATACGCATGGTCATCAAGATCAAACTTGAAGAAGTTCTTTCTCCAATCATAATTACCATACGCAATCTCAAGGTCTCTATTAGTTGTGACAGTTACATGCTCATCGCAAACTAGATCACTTTCCTCATGCCCATAGTGTATTATCTCATGTCCAAGATCTTTCATCATCTTACCAAACTTAACTACCTTCTGCGTATATGCGCAGGCATTATATTCTTTAGATGAAACAGTGTGCGGTAATCCTAAAATATGAAATCTCATAGTCACTCTCTAGTAAATAATTTCAACCAATTTTTTATAACATATTTCCAATCATAAGATTCAGCATGTTCCTGAATCTGAAAACACTTATTCATGTATATATGGCTGTTTCGTTTGTAAAAATTTAGTACGTCTGTCGCATAATCTACAAGTTCAGTTTCTCCCATAGGCAATCTAATTGCACCTTTATCTCCAACACGCTCTTCAAAGTGTCCAACACTTGTAGACATAACTAATTTGCCTGCAGCACCGGCCTCAAGCATTGGCAATCCTGCTCCTTCATGGGTAGATGTAATAAGAATACTATCTACACTTTTATAAAAGGCCGGCATTGTAGCAAAATTACTTGAATGCTGTTTAGCAATTTTTAATTCTAAATCTGTTCTCTCGGCAATATCTTCCGCAAGATACCCCCGTTTTACTCTCATACCAAATGCTTTCTCAGCGGCATCATGTCCCCGGCATATCTCATTGCGTCGGTTGAAAGAACTAGCAAAACCTATACGTTCTAACTTGCGAGATATGTCAAGTTTAAAAGTCTTATAATCTATACCTAATGGACATAATATAGGTTCTCTTTCGATTCCTTTATTTTTAGATTCTTCTATGATCCAATTTGATACTGCGCCATATGAATAGAATCTACTATACATATCCTTTAAGGCATCATATGGTTCATGTATATCTAATTTAGAGTGAGATACCACTATCATCTTCTCGGGCTCTACTCCTACATCATAACTACTTAGACCTTTCCAACCATGCGGTGTAGTTACCCAAGCATCAAAAATTTTATTTAGATGATATATCTCATCTCGCTGATATATCTTAGTCCAATCTAAAAAGTGTGCATTGATTCCATACTGAAAAAGATACTTAGATAAATCCGTATGTATTCTACCAAATGCCCAATCTTGTTCTACATAAAATATTACATTCAATTCTCATCTCCACTTTGGACCCTCAAACCAAGCTGTTATACTATATCGCCTACCCCTAGTTACTTCTTTCACACTATGATTTATAAAGGATGGAAAGAATATACCTGTTCCTCTCCCCCGCATCTGCTTCTTTTCCGACGGAGTAGGATATACTCCATCCAGATGTTCTAATAGGAAATCTCCTCCGGAATATTCCGAAGGGTCAGATAACTGTAAGGTGCAGGAAAGTTTTCTTGAGTAATGTTTTTCAGGTTGGAACCAGAAAACATCTGCATGTGTAACATAACAACCTTTATATTCTTGATCGTATTCTGCGATCTGAACAAACTCTAGATTGTTAATGTCAAATCGGAAATTTCTATTTGCATGATGAGCATAATGCCACAATTTCTCAAACATCCAAGCGAAGTTTTTATTATTTTCTTGTATAAATTTTATTTTACTTCGCCGAATGTTATTATCTACTTTCTGTGTACTACTATGCTCATAACGATTTACGCCAACCTCGCCCTGAAAAAATTCTATATTTTTACTATCATCAATTATTTTATCGCATTCTTCAGTATTAAACATATTCTCATAAAAACACCATTCTATATCCATACTATTTACCCTTCAATTGTTCTACCTCCGAGTCTAATTCTTTTACCGCCTCAATCAATAGTGCAACTAATCTCGCATATGATACTGACATATAACCATCATTACCATGTTTTATAACTTCTGGAACAGTTTTCAATACATTCTGAGCAGATAGACCTATCTTCCTTGCATCATTATCTTTCTCATTATAATAAACTCCGTCCAATGCTTTAACTTTTTCTAATGCTCCGGGAATCTTACCTAGTATAGTTTTGAGTCTTTCATCTGAAGTTATACAAACATCAACGAATGTTGGAGTATCTTCCTTATTTAACCGTTGGTTGAACGGGGAAGTTCCGGGATCACCTGGGGTTCCTTTGTCGCCAGGGGTTCCTTTATTGCCGGGTAATCCTTTATCTCCGGGAGTTCCCGGGGCACCTTTATCTCCGTCTAATCCTTTATCTCCCTGAGGTCCTTTATCTCCGTTATTTCCTTTTTCACCTTTATCTCCACCCAGTCCTTTATTACCAGGATCTCCTTTATTACCTACATCACCCTTTATACCTTTATCTCCCGGAGGTCCTTTATCGTTTGCGGGACCTTTGTCCCCAGCAATACCTTTGTCGCCAGCAGGACCTTTATTTCCTACATCACCTTTTTCACCGTTAGATCCCTTTTCACCTTTGTCCCCAGCAATACCTTTATTACCATCTGCTCCTTTATCCCCAGTGGGCCCTTTGTCTCCATTAGATCCTTTATCGCCAGTTTGACCTTTGTCCCCAGTTAAACCTTTATTTCCGCCGTCTCCTTTATTACCCGGAGCTCCCTTATCGCCTGTAGCACCCTTTTCACCTTTGTCTCCAGGAACACCTTTACTACCGTCCCCTCCAGGAGGACCTTTATCTCCTGCAGGACCAGTTGCACCTGTCGCGCCAGTTGCTCCTCGAGCACCTGTACCACCATCTAAACCTTTATCACCCTTGTCTCCCTTAGGGCCAGTCGATCCTGTTGCGCCTGCTCCTGTTGCCCCTGCGGGACCTGTAGAACCTACAGGACCTGTGGATCCAGTAGCACCCCTTGGGCCAGTAGATCCAGTTGCTCCATCGTCACCTACACCGGTGGGACCTTGAGGTCCTGTGGCTCCTGTTGCACCCATAGGTCCGGTTGCTCCAGTTGCGCCTGTCGGTCCTGTAGAACCGGTAGCCCCAGGAGTAGTTGCGCCGATTGGACCCGTTGCTCCAGTTGCTCCGGCGGGTCCGGTTGCACCGGTTGTTCCTGCACCAGTAGCGCCTTGCGGACCGGTTGCTCCAGTAGAACCTGTCGGTCCGGTTGCCCCAGTACCTCCGCCTGTTCCTCCGGGTCCGGTTGCACCCACTGGGCCAGTTGCACCGGTTGCTCCAGTTGGTCCTGTTGCACCGGTTCCTCCGCCGCCTCCTTCGGGACCTGTTGCACCTTGAGGACCGGTTGATCCGGTTACACCCGTTGCTCCCCTAATACCCGTGGGTCCTTGAGGACCCGTAACTGAAACTATTCCTCCAGGA
>Ga0315909_10009660_pt1 | contig 10407 bp, 6 predicted proteins | sample LakEriMetagenome_11_FD_203527 | JGI IMG/M metagenome (GOLD analysis project Ga0315909, IMG submission 203527) | Freshwater fungal communities from buoy surface, Lake Erie, Ohio, United States - Buoy 2 MA125 | ecosystem: Environmental > Aquatic > Freshwater > Lake | place: USA: Lake Erie, Ohio...
GTATGTATTGAGTGCTACAATGTGACGGAACATGCTACTAGACATCCAAATTATTTTTTCAATCTGAGCCTGTGTTTCTTTGTTCTCACCCTGTGCGTCATCCGTACCTTTTTGCAAATCATTGTTTACATAAAATCTTAACAGGTTTGGTTTACGACCACGCTCAATCTTGTAGTCTATACCGTTTACACTAAACTCTAATGTAACTAGCATACCCTTTCCATTTGTACGATTAACTAAATTATCTTTTCTGATTGAGTTAATGGGCACGCCGAACAATGCATATGATAGACCTTGAATAAGACTAGTTTTGCCTGTACCATTACGAGCGCCGTCGCCACCTAAGTCTAAGTTCTCACCTAGAATAAGTGTTAAGTCTTGGCGGTTAAAGTCAACTGCTTGAGTGACTTGTCCGATTGATAAAAAGTTTCGTAATGTAATATTCTTCAGTGTTATCATTTTAATTTTCTAAAAAAACTGTCTTTGGCTAATTTTTCAGCCTTCAGTGTGCGCTCAATAACGCCTTCTAGTTTAAGTTTAACTCCAATTAGTTTCTTTTGTTCTCTTAAACTACCTATGTAAGAATGAGTGTTAGTCAACTCAGACAAAGCAATACCCAAATGCTTATTAACTTTTATCAATGATTCTAACTCTCTAACTTCTCTGGGTATCTTCATAGGTTGTTATAAATCTCCAACAGTATTTTTTTATCAAATGTATTTGATTCAATACTGTTAATCTGGTCAATGACGATTTGGTCTACACTTTCAAACTTAAGACCGTCAAAGCCTTGAGTCTCTGTTTGTTCCATTTTCATCGGTATCAATGCCATTTCTCTAAGTTTATGTTCTGGTATCATAGTTTCACGGATGAAGTTTGCTTCTTCATAGCTAATATCAATGTCAAGATGTACTCTAACATGACTGTCAATCAATAGCAACCCTTCTGGATTTTCTAGTACATCGCTAAGTTTATAAACTCTAAACAACGGTTGTCTTGGCCAACTATGAAATGTTGGTTCTTCGCCCCATTCTAATATCATCATACCACGTGCATCATCACCGGCATCTGCATAATTATGTGGAAAACTATTACCGATATACCAAATATTTTTACGTGCTTGTCGTTTATGAAAATGCCCACTGAATACTTTGTCAAAGCCTGTCATGTGGTCTTCATTAATCTCGCCGTGGTCTGGCATTTCTACCATAGCATTCATGTAGAATCTAGGTAATTCTAAGTGACCAAACATATATTTGCCACTTAGTTTTTGAATCTTTTTATAATCATCCTGTACTAGCCAGGGTGTTATTACTACATCGCCCTCACTAAAAAAGTCATTGATGATTTGAACATTGGGTAAATGTTTAGCCCACTCAACACTATGAATGTCACGGCGGTCACGATAATAAAGGTCATGATTACCTGGGATAAAATATACTCTATCAAAGTTAGCATTTAGTTTTTCTAATGCCTGTAGTCCAAATTGCAAAGTGTGGATGTTAATACTTGCTCTATGGTGATTGTAATCACCGAGAAAGAAACAAGTCTCGCATCCCTCAAGTTTTGCTTTTTGTATGAACCAGTCTACAAAGTTAGCACAATCTAAATTATGTTGTAGGCTGTTACTCTTTAGACCAAAATGTATGTCCGTAAATACGGCGGCTTTCTTAAAAAGGTTACTCATTTGTATAGTATAACAGAAACAGAGGTTGGATTACAACCCCTGTGGTTAAATTATTCTTCGTAAACCATACTAGATGTTCCTTGTCTAGTCCAACTTGGATTAAGACCATTCATTTCTAATATGTCATCACGTATATTTTGATTGCGCTTTTCACTGTTTAGTACACGACAGAAACTATTAGTGATAGCCGCAGTATAGTATGCAAAAGGATTTGCACTCTTGGCTTCATTGAAACGTAACCCAACATATGTTAGTTGTAATATTGCCGAATTACGCATTTCGTCATTGTATGTGTACCCACGCCAATTAAATTTCATGGCGTATTTTTCACACATCATAATGTACATACGGGCAAGTTTATTAGTGATATTGCCATGGTCCTTACTAAACTCGCCGTTTTCTAAATTGCCCATCCAATGACTTTTTCCGATACATTTAAATGTTTTAGTATCATCAATTCTAAAATGTTGAAATGGGGGAAAATTAACTTTGACATGAACCATGTCATCAATTTCTTTTATAGTAGTCGGATCTTCTAACTCAGCAAATATTTCATCTCCAGCCTCATCAAATTCAAAAATATCTTTAGCCGTTTTTTTCTTATCTACTTTTCTAGGTTGTTTTGGTGCAACTGGAATATGATCCCAAGTCATCACTCTAAACACTAGGTCAGTTACAGGGATAGATTTTGGATCAATTTTAGTTCCGGTTTCTACACTTAACCTTGCCGCTCTAGTCTCACGTGCTTGTTTTATGTTATCCCGCTTGTTTGCATACTCTAAACTTTTTTCAATAGATTCGGTAGGCATGTCTACAATAAAATCATATTTGTGATCCTCATTTGGGTCTAGAAATGTACAAAATGCGTTTTTGCTTGTGTGTATTTCTTTAAGAATATCTTTGTTGTTAAGATAATTAACTGGTTTTTTGCTTGGTAAACTCATATTTCTCCATAGTTTTGATAAGAAAAGTATAGCACTATAGTTGTAAAAATGCAACTAATATGGTAAAAAAGTGGTGTTTTTTATACGATAAATATATTTAGTAAAGGTACACATATGGCTAGAACAGTCCAAGAGATACAAGAAGAACAAAATATTCTTGCACAAAAGCAAGCAGACCTGAAGAAACAATTACAGGCAGAAACTTCCAGTGGTAAAAACTTTGATTCTTTACTAGCAGAGAGAACAAAATTACGAAATCAAGAAGCTGCCTTAAGGACAGAATTAGCACGAACAACTAATCAAAGTCCTGCGACCGGCGTATATCAAGGACAGGATCCAAATACTGGATTAGCAATATACACTAATCCTGCTACAGGAGCACAATTTAGAAGTAATACTGAGCCTTCGGCAGCACAAAAGGCCGCATTTGAAAAGACACAAACACCGGCATCTGACCCACCACCCCAATCTCCAGCAACTGAACCTGCCGCACCTTCACCACTTGCGACACCAGTCGCTGTACCAGTTAATATTCAACAACCCCCTGTTACACAAGAACCAGTACCACAATTAACAACAGAACAAAGAGAGAGTGGCTTTACTCCTGTTACCCAACAACAAACTGTAGAATTATCTCCAGTAGTTCCTGGAGGCGATGTTAATGCTGGTAGAGTTAACGTAGCACCCGGTGTAGATTTAACTGCTGATGCTCCCGGTTCGGCAGGTAGTACGTCGGAGACCCCGGCACCCCAGAAAACTCTTACTACTGCTGAAATTATATCAGGGTCACCTGTATTGGCACCGCCAACCGCAAAACAACAAAATCCAGGTGACTCACTTAGAGGCGATTTTCCAACTAGAGATGCATCCCCAACCCCACAACAAGTCATCGACCAAACGAGTTCTAATCCATTAAATCCGAGTGCCATTGAGATTACAAGAAATAATGTGTTGGGTGCAATTATAAACAATCCAGTATCTATTTCAAGCAGTGTGGACGCGGCTAGAAGAACCGCAGTAAATCAAACAACAAGATTAACTAGAGAACAAGATGATTGGAGAGTTAGATTACAATTAGCACCTTCTGCAAATTACCTATATAATGTTGCAACTAAAGATGATTTACTATACCCACTAAAAGGTACTAATGGTGTTATATTCCCTTATACTCCTGTTATCAATAGTGCATATCGTGCAAATTATGACCCAGCAGATTTAACCCATGTAAATTTTAAACAGTTTTACTATAGAAATAGTTCGGTGGATGATATAACTATTCAAGCAGAATTTACTGCACAAGATACAACTGAAGCTAACTATATGTTAGCAGTGATACATTTCTTCAGAACGGTTACTAAAATGTTTTATGGTCAAGATGGTAAAGGTGGCGGCCCAAGTGCGGGAACTCCTCCTCCTTTATGTTACCTATCTGGTTACGGTCATTTTCAATATAGTGACCATCCATTATTGATATCACAGTTTACATATAACTTACCTAATGATGTTGACTATATCAGAGCAGGTAGTACATCGCAATGGGCAGGCCAGAATATATCAGCATACGCACCCAAACCTAGCGCCCAGGCATCAGGTGGTGGAGCATTAGCTAAGATAACTAGCTTTTTAAGAAGGTCAAGTAATAATTTAAATAAAGGTGGTATATCAGCAGATCCTGCTTGGAATTCATTGTCAGGACCTCAAGCAACATATGTACCTACTAAATTACAAATCAACTTGACCTGTTTACCAGTAGTTACTCGCAATGATATATCTAACAACTTTAGTGTAGAACAGTATGCTACAGGAAAATTATTTAAAGGAGGCATTTGGTAATGTCTTATCCCCAAACTAGCCCTTATTATCTTAGTAAAATTTATAATAATAAATTTTTAGACTTTATGACTAACAGACCCGTACCATTAAATCCATTGGATCAGTATTGGGAGATAACTCAAACCTACAGTTTGCGACCTGATTTGTTGGCATATGATTTATACGATGATAGCAATCTATGGTGGGTATTTGCACAACGAAATCCCAATACTATTAAGGATCCTTTGTTTGATTTTGTTACAGGTACAAAAATATACCTACCACAACTGCCTGTGTTAAAAACAGCATTAGGATTCTAAAATGGCAGACATTAAAAATCAAGCTGATTTTGACGCTAACATTGCGGCAATAGAAAAAAACAGACAGTTAAACAAACAATTTTATGATTCATTCAAACAAACAGTAGAAAACGGAAATAGAGAAGTTGGCAAATTTACGGATCAAATAAAAGAAATAAGAGCTAATTCTACTCTTAGTGATACTGAAAAAAATCAAAAAATTTTAGAAATACGTAAGGGCCCATTAGCTGAAATATTAAGTATAACTATTGCTGATTCTAAAGCTATCTTTTTAAATCAGTCGGAGTTGCCGTCTACACCTGGCTCAAATGCTGTAACCTATCTTAAGTTTGAGGCAGACACACTTAAAGGACTAGAAACTGCGGTATCTAAAAACAATGAAGCTATTGCAAAATTAGAATCCAATTTAGGAACTCCAAATAAATCTTCTCCGGAAAATCCTCCTCCAAAAGCACAAGCTGAAAATAAAGTAAACGATGATAATCCAAAAATAAATGAAACTAAACCGGTAGAGACATCAAAACAAGGAAATTCAGAATCACAGGCTACTAATTCATCAGCAGTTAATAGTGCAGGAGCACAAGTAGAGAAGGCAGAGTCTATACCAGAAAACTCTACCAGTAGTAAACCAAACAAACGTCAATATAATCCATTGAGTAAATTTAGTAGCGTGACTTATAAAATAAGTTTATATGCCCTTACACCTGACGCATATAATAACTTTTTTACACAAGGTAAGTGGATAACAAAAGATTTAGAATTAATATTACAAAGCGGGGGAGTAACAGCGGGAGTAGATAGTGCTAGAAATAAGTTTTTCAATTTAGATATGTACATTGATAATCTAGAAATAATTACAAAAACTAATTCAAAAGAAACGGCTGTTGCAGGTAATCAATCAGATTTAAAATTTCAAATATTTGAACCTTATGGCATGACTTTCCCATCTAAACTAGTGGCTGCTCAAGTAGATTTACAACAACGTGCAAGAATTTCAAGACAGTTGAATAGTGAAATTGAAGCAATGAATACTCCGTTTCTACTTGTAGTGAGATTTTACGGCTATGATGCTAATGGTAGTTTAGTAACTCAGCCCATTGATAGTGGTGCAAGTAATAGCTTTACTAAAACAGATACTACTGCGGCGTTTGAACGTGCGTTTCCAGTATTGATTACTAAACTAACGTTTAAGCTAGAAAACAAAACAACAGTATATGATGTAACATGCAAGTTGTTAAATGAACAAATTGCATATGGTTTAAAAAGAGGTATAACTAAGACAGGTATTACAGTTACTGCGGACACCGTAGAAAATGCGTTAGGTGGCACTGATAACAGTAAAAATGGTTTACTGGATAAATTTAATGCACAACAATTAGCATTAGTAACTGCAAAGAAACAGGCTGTAGCTGATGAATATAAAATTGTATTTCAAAAAGATAGTAATATAGGTGATGCATTAATTGTAGACAAAGACTTTTATGTTAAGACATTTGCACCAACGGTATCTGTCACTAATGCTAATCAAGTTAATTTACGTACAGCACAATTAAAAGGTCAAACAGTTGATAAGGGTAAAAGAGCAGTCAAGATAGCAGAAGGTGTTCCTATAATGACAGCTATAGACCAAATAATTTCGCAAAGTACTTATCTTAGAGATGCTATGAAAGCATATGATAAAGAAGAAACAGAACAGACTAGTGAATCTGATACAGCAGTTGAAGCTAATAAAAATCCTAAAGTTTTAACTTGGTATAGTGTACGACCACAAGTTGATATAAAAGAGTGGGATGATGTTAGAAAAGATTATGCTTATAAAATAACATATATTATACAACAATATAAAGTGCCTTATGTTAGGTCTCTCTTATTAAAAGGTAAATCAACTTATTACGGACCTCATAAAATTTATAACTATTGGTACACTGGAGAAAATTCTGAAGTGCTAAGTTATGAAATGCAATTCAACTTGTTATATTATAATACCGCGGCATTATCTAGTGAATCTGCAACAGAGTCCAGAGACACTGCACCAAATAGTCCTGTACCTGGCCAGGGAGCTGATCCAACAGGCAAGTTACCTGGTAAGTTTGAATTACAAAACAATATCAAAACATTTTTGTATAGTCCGGCAGACCAGTTGAAGGCACAACTAAAGATTTTAGGTGATCCAGATTTTTTAATGCCTGTGGAAGCCGGGTCTATTCAACAGGCACTAGAGTTATGGTATGGTGAAGATTATTCTATAAATGCAAATACTGGTCAAGTGTTTATTGAAATTGGGTTTAAAGAAGTAGAAGATTATGACAATGATTCAGGATTATTAAAGCCAAAAAATAATATTAAATTTTGGAACTACCCATCTGATATAGAACAAGTAAGTCAAGGCAGAATGATTTATATGGTTACACAAGTAACTAGCAAATTTGGTAGAGGAATATTCACACAAGATTTGAAAACTATTCTTCCAGACTTTACTGCTAGTACTGATAAAACTACCACTCCACCAACAGCTAGAGAGCCGGCAGCACCAGTAGTAACACCTACAAGACCGCCGGTAGTAACTAATAATAATCCTAAGCCAACACCAGCAGTGGTTAATAGTAACACAGCAGAAGGTATGAAAAATTATGTTCCGCGAAGAACTCCGGTGTCTGCAGGCACTAGTAATTCAAATGATGATTACACCGATCCAATGGGCACAACTGATGGGGCCGCAATTATGAATGCGGCAAGGCCCGCTGACGATGTTAGAGAAAAACCTAAACCAGTAGCAGGCAGAGGAGCACCTAGAACATATGATACTACTAATAAAACACGTAGGCTTACGCCAAGATAATGAAAGATAACACATGAGTGGTAATGAAGATATTGTAAAACAACGGGGCACATCTAGTGCTTACAAAGATGATAGAGGTAGTGCTACACTATACCCTCATCCTATTCTAGGCATCGTTAAGCAAAATATTGACCCGCTTCGTGCAGGAAAAATACAAGTATTTTTAGCTAGATTAAACGGACAAGATGAAGATGATCCTAATAATTGGACACCGGTAAGTTACCTTAGTCCATTCTTTGGGTACACACCCAATACAGCTAGTCCTGATGATTATGGTACATTTGTTGGCAATCGTAACAGTTACGGTTTTTGGGCTACACCCCCTGATTTAGGTACACAGGTTATCTGTATATTCATTAACGGTGACCCGGGCAATGGATATTATATAGGTGGTATACCGCAACCGTCATTGACACACATGGTGCCTGCAATTGGCGCAACTGCCAATGTAATTCCAAATGATGGAGAAGCAGAATCGTATGGAGGTGCAGATAGATTACCTGTAACTGAATATAATGATGCTGACGATAAACAAGCAAACAGTTCTACACCACAAGATTTACCTAGACCAATACATAGTTTTCAAACTGCTGTACTTAATAATCAAGGTTTGTTAAGAGATCCTGATAGAGGAGCAATATCTAGTAGCGCCCAACGTGAAAGTCCTAGTAGGGTCTTTGGTATGAGTACTCCGGGTAGACCTATATTTCAAGGTGGATACGACAATACAAGTATTGTTGGTGCTGTACAAGATTCATCTATACCAGATACAAGTTTTAAAGTTACAGGTCGTACCGGTGGTCATACATTTGTGATGGATGACGGCGATATATCAGGCAGAGACCAGTTACTACGATTAAGAACATCTAACGGTCACATGATACTGATGAATGATTTTGCACAAACGCTTTTTATCATTCATGCAAATGGATTAAGTTACATTGAGTTAGGTAAAGAAGGCACTATTGATATGTTTTCTACTAATTCAGTTAACATTAGAACACAGGGTGATTTAAACTTACATGCTGATAATAATATAAACATCAATGCTGGGAAAAATTTAAATGTATCTGCTACAAATATTAATACAGAAAGTTTAGAAGCAACACAACAATTTGCAGGTACAACCTTTAAACAATTTACTAAAGGTGACCATACTGTAAAAGTTAATAGCAAAATGAGTTTTGAAAGTTCGGGTGATAGTAGTATTAAAAGCGGTGGTACAAATTATTTAAATGGCGGCCCGGATGTAAAATTGAATACCGGAGCTAGTTCACTAGTACCAGAAGAGGTTAAACAATTAACTGTGATTGCACACACTGATACATTGCGTGATGATAAAAAAGGATATGCACCAGCTCCTGGAAAACTATCAAGTATTGTAAGTAGGGCACCTGCACATGCACCATGGGCAAGTGCTAATCAAGGGGTGGATGTGAAAATTGATTCATCAGCGTCATCTAATTTACCTGCATCACCCTCTCCTAGTTTAGCACAAGTAAATAGTTCTGTCGCAGGGACCCAAGTAAAATCAACAACTCCTGCAGTTGCCGCAACTGTACCAAATGTAAAGGCTGCATCATCAGATGTATCACAGGTATCAACAAGTACACTTGTTTCGCAAATGGCAGTTAATGCGTCAGACGGACCTATGAGTTCGGCTGTAACTCAAACAGCTGGCGTCGTTAGCTCTGATGGACAAACAGTTGCTGGCGTCGGCCCAATGGCTCTTACACCAACACAATTAGAACAAGCTGGAATAGTAAAGCCAGGCGCAGATGTTGCAATAAATGCAGGATTATCAAGAGGTCTTACATTATCGCAAGCTATGCCACCAAACGTATTTACAGGTAAAGATGGTGTATCTTCCTTAACTAGTTTAGTAAACAACACACCAGCACAAACAACTGCCGCAACAACATTATTATCACAAAGTGAAACAAAGTTAAAAGAGACAGGTTTAATAACTGGCAAAGAAAGTATAACACAAAAAGGTGGATTAATGCTTGCTGTAGCAACTGCAGGGCTAGGACTAACGTTAAAATTAGCAAAAAACGCAATAGGTGGAAACGGGGCACCTGGCTCAGCGGCACTAGATGCGCTATCATCAAAATTAACTGCGGCTAGTGGATTAGGTCTTAAACTACCTAATCCGTTAGCTGATCCAAAGACTGCTCTTGCTAGCGGAAATGCGGCATCTAATGTAGCTGATAAATCAGGACCATTGGGTGGAGTAAAAATAGGAGATAGTTTAAAAGGCGCCGTAGCCGGTGCATTCGCAAAAATAACAGGAGCATTTAAAGCATTGAAGGGTAAACAACCTCAGAATCTAACGGTTGCTAATGCTAAAGAATCTTCAGCAGAACCGGCGCCAACTAATAAAGCAACAGCATCTGAAGTCACTGTTACCAATCCATATGCAGGTCTAAGTGAAGGTCAAATCAAATCTCTTGGTAACGCAGACCCAACAGACCCGTTCATACGTTCTAGATTAGGAATTCCACCATTAGAAAGTGGGACAACAGGTGGTAGTGTAAGCAACACGTTAGCAAACACATTTGACAAACCTCAGAATGAAACTACTAAGAAGTTAGCTAATTTAGCAACCAACGCATTAACTAAAGGTGGTGTACCTGGCATACCGGGATTACTTGGTGGTACCGGAGCAGTTGGTGGAGTAGTTATAGCAGGCAAAACTGTTGGATTAGCTAGTGTTGCAGGATTAGTTGCTACTGTTAAGAAATTAGCCGGATCTATTTCTAAAGGCAGCAAAGGTGTTAAAGAGGCATCAAACGGGGCTAAACC
>Ga0315909_10009661_pt1 | contig 10406 bp, 6 predicted proteins | sample LakEriMetagenome_11_FD_203527 | JGI IMG/M metagenome (GOLD analysis project Ga0315909, IMG submission 203527) | Freshwater fungal communities from buoy surface, Lake Erie, Ohio, United States - Buoy 2 MA125 | ecosystem: Environmental > Aquatic > Freshwater > Lake | place: USA: Lake Erie, Ohio...
CTTACATCCAATCAATCATCAATATAAAATGTCTTCATACGAAATGCCTGCAGGTCCGGGTTCACCTATGAAGAAAAATGAAATTACAGATGTTCAGCACAATGTAGTAACGGTAACAGAGTGTTCGAATAACGCGTTACGTCAGATAGTAATTGGTGTAATGGATACATTCTATATGAAAGAAGGAGATCAATTCTCTGATGGTATTTTATGTATTGGACAAACAGTTACATTTATTGATTCAATTAGGTATTGGTATCCAAAATCTGCTGGACCATATAATCCTTCAAGGCCATTAGATATTGGAGAGGAGCCATTATTGAGATTTTCAGATATGCATGGTGTAGGTATGAATGGCTATCCAATAGATACCATTAAAACTGCTGTAAATCCGACCAAATTTTATTCAACATTGGGAACAAGTTGTCCGAATGGTTGGAGTTTCCAGACGCAGGGTGGTTTTAACTTCTGTTATAAAATTGATACCAATTTCTTCGAACGTATTTATTGGGATTTTGAATCGGATGGTATCGTTGATGCAACAGGAAAGAATCCTAAACATAAATTTAATAAGGCAGGTAGGTTTAAAATCTCCATGATTACAAGAGACACCGTTGGATACTTTGATACATGTTTTATGTACCAAGATGTGGTTGAACCGGTTGCTCATTTTAATAGCAAGGGAATATTTGCATGTAGTGATCCTACTGTATTCTTTGATTCTTCTTACATTGTGGATGATTGTTATCTATACACAGGAACAGCTTGCGATCAGATTAAAGAGCGTAGGTGGTGGTTTGGAGATTATGGATATGGTCCAAACGACTTTAGGTCTACCTTAGAAGATCCTTATTATCCTTATCGTAAGAATGGATGGTATCGTGTAATGATGGTGGTTGAAACCAACCAAGGTTGTTTTGATACAAGTAGACAAGACATCTTTATCTCTGGTCCGCGTCCACGTATAAAACTCTTATCTGATACATTAGGTTGTGTACCTTATACTATTAAGGTTGTAAGCTATCCTAATGATTCGGGTAATTTGGCTGCTACAGGATCAACTTTGGTTCGTTCAGGTAGATCAGACGGTGGTTATAATACAGTTTCAGTAAATAATCCTGATACGATTACCATTACCTATGATAAGGAAGGTGTATATTATATAACTGCGATTGGATATGACAAGAATCCACCGGTATTGTCTACTTGTCCGGCTATTTTCATACCAGATACCGTAGATGGTTTAGAGAAGCCAATCAAGATTTATGTGAAAAATCCATATCATGTGGAGATGGCAACAGATAAAGATGTTGTGTGTGTGGGTGAAATATTCAATGTTAAAAACTTATCTGATGGCGATACCATTACTAAGTTTAGAATGTATGCCTATAACGAAGATTTCACCAATATTTCTGACACTGCATTTAAAACTAATTTTGCGCAAGACTCTTCATTCAAATATGTATTCTACCAACCTGGTACGTACAATTTGGTAATGCATAGTACCCGATTTATTCCAAATACACCTGCATGTGAATCATATGATACGGTGTTAGTGGAGGCGGTGAAGGCGAAAGCTGATTTGCAAATAGATAGTTTAGGTTTACCTAAATACCAGGTTTGGAATAAGAGTGATAGCAGTTTATCTTCTAGTTATATTTGGCGTGTATACAGAGCCGATGGTACAGTGTATACAGAAGTATTGGTGCCAAGTAACGATGATCCAAGATTTAACTTTGGTTTATTAGACCTTAAAAATGACACGGGCTCATTCTTAGTTTGTGTTTGGGCTATGACTGAAGGCTTACAGAATTGTTACGATTCGGCCTGTAAAATGGTAAGCAATAACTTTACCACTGAGGTTGAAATACCAAATGTATTTACACCAGATGGCGACGGTCAGAATGATACCTACAGGGTTAAAATATCTGGTGAGGAATTATTTGAGTTAACCATTTGGAACCGTTGGGGAGGAAAAGTATTTGAAACAACCGATGCAAAAATTGGTTGGAATGGAAAAGTAAATAATACCGGAGAGGATAGTCCAGAAGGTACCTACTACTTCATATTAAAATACAGAATGCGTGGTCAAGTTACCGAGTCTGTTGTGAGAGGAACGATTACCATGATCCGTAAGTAGATTTGAAATACTTACATAAAAAAAGCCATCCGAATTTCGGATGGCTTTTTTTTTAACTAAACCTTCTTTTAATCAATTGCTCTAGTTCATGCACCAATTCATGATGGCTATCCCAACCATGCTGGTTTTTTAGTTCATTGTGAATGTGCAAGGCATCAGCTCTGTCTGTTGCATTATTTAAACGCTCAATGGCTTTGGCATATTCTACCACATTTTCATTGAATAGCATTTTTACAAAGGCAATTTTTTTATTTAAATTAATTGCACCTTTAATATTGTCTATAGGAGCTTCAATGGTTTTGTCTGCTAATGGAACCATTACAGGCGGATTAGTTTGACCCATTTTATCATTATAGCTTGGCAATTTCTCCGTAAAGTTCGTGTTTAGCGGACTTGGTTTTGGTGCCTCAGGCATTACCGTATACTGAATACGTTTGTTTTCGGTTGCCTTATTAATATTCACTTCAGGAACGATAAACGATTTTTCCTCCGCCGGTTCAATCACCTGTATAGGTTCAATGGCACTTACTTTTTCTGCAATTGCATCTAGGCTTTCATCTTGGTTGTCTGACCAATTTAAAACCTCTTGAAAGTTATCTGTTTGAACCAATTGGATTTCAGTTTCAGGTAGTACTGGTGCTTTTACCTCTTCCTTAAAAATGGGTAATATATGTTGTGTTGACTCTTTGGGTTCAGGATTACTTACTACTTCTTCCTTAGCCACTGGTGTATTGAATTTATCTTCAAAGCTTTCTTCTTCACTTTTCAATTTCATTAATAATTCATAAACATCTAAACATTGTTTATGCAGCAAGTCTTTTTGGATTCTATTTAAAGATTGATTGGCATAGAGAAGTTCATTGATATTCTGGTGAAGATCATCTGATTTAGATTTAATTTTGTTGATTAATTGAAGTGAATTCATGTATGTGGAATTATTTTCACAAATTTTAACTTTCTTTGGTAAGATTAATTAACATTTTCGGATATTAGCACCCTATTTAGCATAGAATACCGAACACTAGATGACAGACCAGATGTTTATAGAGCCAAGATTTCATAACCAACAAAAGAAAGGGTGGGTAGAAGTAATTTGTGGCTCTATGTTTTCTGGTAAAACAGAGGAATTGATTCGTAGGGTGACTCGAGCTAAAATTGCCAATCAAAAAGTTGAATTGTTTAAACCAAAGGTAGATGTGCGATACGATGAAACAATGGTAGTTTCGCATAATGAAAATGCCGTACAGGCTACACCCGTTGATGGCTCATTACATATTTTATTGATGGCTAATGATGCTACCGTTGTGGCAATAGATGAAGCCCAGTTTTTTGATGATGAAATTGTTTATGTAGCAGAGAAGTTAGCAGAACAAGGGAAAAGAGTAATCATTGCTGGTTTAGATATGGATTATTTGGGTAAGCCATTTGGATGTATGCCTAAACTTATGGCAGTTGCAGAATATGTAACTAAAGTGCATGCTATATGTATGGTATGTGGCGATTTAGCTAATTTTTCATTTCGAAAAACAAATAATAATTCACTGATTATGTTAGGTGAAATTGAAAGTTATGAAGCAAGATGTCGACATTGTTTCAATAAGGGTATGATTACTCAAAAATGACCTTTTAAATTATTTAATCTTATGGGTGTTATTTTTTTAATTTATTCTTGTGTAATAGCATGAAACATTATATTTTTAACCCAATAAAATAAATTCAAGCTGAATAAAAAATTTGAACCCCATTATTCCATGAGCGAAGAAGAAACATTTGATATTTTCATGTTCGGATTAACTCGATCTGATTATACTTTGTCTTCTGTATCCGTTGCATGGTCTAAAGAATGGGCCAAAACTAGGCGTGTATTTTATTTTGACAGGCCATTTAGTATTAAAGATGTTAAAAGTGATTGGAGTTTTCCACAGTTTCAACATAGGAAAAAGGCGCTTCTTTTCGGTCTGAACCCATATAAAATAATAAAACTTGGAAATGTTGAGCTTATCCAGGTTACACCGATGATTTCACTGCCACTTAATTTTTTACCTGAAGGGAAATTGTATCATTTTCTGAATAGGTATAATAATTATCTGCTAAAACGGGTAATGAAGAAGGTTATTAAAGATTTTGGGGTTAAAAAATATGTGTATTTCAATTCATTTAATCCGGTTCTATTGCCTCGTATCCCAAAGGATTTTGAACTTCAGCCAATCGCTAATATTTACCAATCTTTAGATGAAATTAGTCAGGAATCCTATATTTCTCGCCACGGAATTGCTGCAGAAGATTACGCCATGCGAAACTGTGATATTGCCATTGGGACGTCTAGTAAGCTATGCCAACGCCACACAGAATCAAGTGGGAAAACAGTTCATTTGTTGGCAAATGCAGCCGATTACGACACCTTTGCCAATGCAATTAATAGGGATTTTGAGCGGCCAAAAGAATTCATTTCATTTACTGAACCAATCATTATTTACACTGGGCACTATAGTGATTTGAGATTAGATCATGTATTGGTTAAGAAACTTGCTCAAGGTTTTTCGCATTGTAGGGTTGTTTTTGTTGGAACCTACGTGCAAGAAGATATAGAAAAGCATGGATTAACTAGCATTCCAAATCTTCATTTTATTGGATCACGCGCTATAGAGTTGCTGCCTGCTTACTTAAAACATGCTAAAGTGGCTATTATACCATATGCTTGCAACGAGTTAACAAAAGGGATTTATCCATTAAAGATAAATGAATATTTGGCTGCCGGCATACCAACTGTTTCCACACATTTTAGTGATGATATAGGTAGCTTTGAAGGTTTAATTTATTTGGCCAACAATGATGAAGATTTTTTAAAGAAAGTACAGATTGCTTTTGAAGAAAATCCGCAATTATTGTTGGGCAAAAGGATGAATCATGCGCGTGAAAATTCTTGGCAAACTAGGGTTAGAGATTTAGAAAAAATAATTTTTGATTTCCAAAGGCAGCATAATCCTTAAATAGACCCCTGCCATTTTCTAATGAACCATTCTGTGCCAAATATCAAAAGTAATAGCACAAACAACATTTTGTATTCTAATATTAATTTGAGTTGTTCTTGTTCGTGAATAACTGTTTTGCTATTTGGGTTTTTTTGTAAATTTTCTTTAAGTGTATTTAGCTCATTTGCATAATAAAATGCGCCGCCACTTTCTTGAGAAATTGCCCGTAAAGTTTCAAAATTTGCACGCGTTTGGAGTGATTCTAGTTGAATATTTTTAATAATTATTTCGCCCTTTTTGTTGGGAAAATTGCCATTAGCTACTTTACCTGTGTAGGTGTATTTACCGGGCTCTAAACTGCCAATTTGCAATTGGTAGTCATTGGCAACTTTGCCAAACTGAAAATTAAATTCTTTTCCCTTTTCACTGCGCAATTGAATAGCGATTTCTGGCGTATTAATTTTTTCAAATAAATCGTTAAAGAGTGTAGCTTCAAATACAATCTTTTCATTTTCGTCGTATACTTTTTTAGTTGGATTCAGCCTAAACTTACTTTTATCGCTTTTTCCAGCGGTCCACTGAATAATTTTTAGCAATAGATTTTCACTGATTTGTTTATTTCCATGTACTAAAAAATCTTGTAGAAACCAACGCCAAATTCCCTCGCCCATGAGGTAGGAATGATTAGCTCCGTTTGCGGAACTAAAAGCCAGTAAGGGAGAATTTGTTTTTACATAACCTATTTGTTGGTATAAAAGTGCTTGCGTTTCTGCAAACAATTGGTAGTTTCCATAGGGCGTATATAATGGATTGAATTTTTGAATAGCAGCGATGCTCGCTTCGTCTATTTGAAAAAGGTTAAATTGGTTATTTACCCATGCCTGTGCCTCATTTAGATTTTGTGCAGAGCCTGCAACTTTGCATCGGCTAAATTGATTAAGGTATGATAGTCCGGTTTGTTTCCCTACAATAAAAAAAACTGGAATATTTTTATCTCTTAATTGTTGTATAATTTGAATGCCCTCGCCCTGATTACCTGGAACTTGATGTAATATATAAAGCGCAGCCTCGGGTAGTTTTTCTGCCTTAATTTGATTAATTGGGTGCGATTCAAAACGATAGTTTGCTTGTTTGGAAAGTGCGCGTTCTATCGCACCAATATCTGGATGAATATTTTGATACACCAATACAATATTTTGTTTATTGCGTAGGCTATTTATTTGCACAATTACTTTATTGTTTACATAACTAGCCTCACCTTGTAAAGGTAGTATGCTTATCTCATAGGTGTGAATACCTTCTGAAGCCTTGTTGAGTGTAAAAATATGTTGGTTGAAATATTTATTTCCTTTGGCAGTTTGTGAGCCGGTGTATATTAGCTTTTCCTTTTCTCTTACCTCAATTTTTAGTTCTTCTTGTGGGCAGTAAAATGCTTGTAAATCGAGTTTTATTTCAAAGCTATTATCTGCAAAAACCTCATTTGGAGCATATACCTTTTTAACTACTACATCTTTTTTTTGGGTTGTATCACCCATTCCAATGGTATAAATAGGTTGAGCCGCTTTACTCATGGCATAAGCTGGATTACTGCCAGCATTATACATGCCATCACTAATTAATACAGTAGCCGCATGGTTTAACTGAAAATGATTATTTTCTATTTCTTCTAATCCCTCTGATAGGTTACTTAGTTTTTCTGAAAAAGTTAAACTATCTGAGATTTTCACCTCGCTTCCTAAGGTATAATTAACTATGGTGTATTGCTCTGATAAATCACTTTTAAAATCAGCTAAAGCCTGACTAAATTCTGTCTTTAAAAAACGCGCATTATTGCCTAAAAGCATAGACTCGCTATTGTCTACTGCTATTACAAGAATGGGTTTTTCTTTTTGTTGGTTCAGCCATTTGATAATGGGTTCCAGCAATAAAAAACAAATGATAAAAAGACCCATTCCCCTTAATATCATGAGTGCGTAAACCATCCATTTTTTTTGCAGTTTTAGTGGATTGTTTCTATAAACCCAATAGCTTAAACAGCAAGAAATAATGGCACTTACAAAGAGAAAAAGCAGGGAATAATCTGTTTTAAATTGCATGTTTTTTTAGCGCCTACATTACCATACCACCGCACACATTGATGGTTTGTCCGCTGATATAAGCTGAAGCATCACTGGCTAAAAACAAAACACAATTGGCTACATCTTCTGGTTTGCCTCCGCGTTTTAAAGGAATACCTTTTACCCATTCTGCGCGCACTTCTTCGCTCAAGCTTTCTGTCATTTCTGTTTCTATAAAGCCAGGTGCTATAGCATTACATCTGATATTTCTTGAACCTAATTCTTTGGCAACAGATTTAGTTAACCCAATCATTCCTGCTTTTGAGGCTGCATAATTTGCCTGTCCAGCATTTCCAGTTATACCCACAATAGAAGTAATATTGATAATAGATCCTGCTTTGGCTTTCATCATTGGTTTCATGGCCGCTTTGGTCATGGCAAAAGCAGATTTCAAATTTGTGTCTAAAACATCATCCCATTGCTGTTCGCTCATGCGCATAAGCAAGGTATCTTTTGTAATGCCAGCATTGTTTACAAGCACATCTAAGCCACCAAAATCAGTTAATATTTGGTCAACTAATTTTTCAGCTTCATCAAACGCTGCCGCGTTACTTTGGTATCCTTTGGCTTTAACCCCAATGCCATTTAATTCTTCCTCAAAAATTTTGGCTTTTTCTACCGAGCTAACAAATGTAAAAGCAATATTGGCACCAGCCTGCGCTAAGGTTAGTGCAATTCCTTTTCCAATGCCACGAGAGGCTCCTGTAACGAGTACGGTTTTTCCGCTTAGGTTCATATTTTTAAATTTTTATGCAGCGAATATACTAATTTTCTTCTTTTCATTTATTTATAGCTGATAGGTAATAAGCCTTTATTTAGAATGTAATCGTTTATTTATGTGTGCCTAGGTGGCAAATTGTTTTTCATATAAATTCTTGTAGTACCCACTATTTTGCAGGAGATTTTGGTGGTTTCCCCGTTCAACAATTTCGCCCTTTTCCAGTACCAAAATTTCATCTGCATTTGCAATGGTACTCAACCTGTGAGCAATTACAATACTGCTTCTTCCTGCGCGCATTTTTTCAATGGCATGCTGAATAATTTCCTCCGTTTCATGGTCTATGCTAGAGGTTGCTTCGTCTAATACCAAAATAGCTGGATCTGTTACCATGGCTCTTGTAAAGGAGATTAATTGCCGCTGACCCACAGAAAGGTTAGCGCCACGTTCTGTAATTATTTGTTGATAGCCATTAGGCATCCGCATAATAAAATCGTGGGCACCCAATAATTTTGCAGTGGCAATAATTTGATCTTCACTTAGGGTATTGTTATACAGTTGAATGTTTTCTAAAATACTTCCATTAAACAAAAATACATCTTGCATAACTACGCTAATCTTACTCCTTAAACTCGCCAGCGTATATTGGTTAATATTAGTTCCGTCTATCAAAATCTCACCCGATTCAATATCATAAAATCTGCTCAATAATTGGATGATAGAAGATTTTCCTGCTCCTGTTTTTCCAACTAGGGCAATTGTTTTACCGGGCTGAACCGAAAAGCTGATGTTTTTTAAAACCGGTTGATTTGGGGTGTAAGCAAAGGATACATTACAAAATTCAATATTCCCACGGGTTTGATTGAGGATTTTATTTCCTTCTGTTTCCTTCGGTGAGATATCTTCAATTAATTGAAAGATTCGCTCGCTTGCAATCATGCCCATTTGCAGGTTATTAAACCTATCTGCCAATTGTCTGATGGGTCTAAAGAATAAATTAATGTAAAGAATGAATGCTACCAAAACACCCAAAGAAATTTCTTCGGCCAATACTTCTTTTGATCCATACCAAACAAGTAAACCAATAGATATAGCAGAAAGTACTTCAACTACTGGGAAAAATACCGAATAATAAAACACACTTTGAATATTGGCATTCCTGTGTTCGGCATTAATTTTTTTGAATTTTTCTAACTCTTCATTTTCACGATTAAATAGTTGCACCAATTGCATGCCGCTTAAATGTTCTTGAACAAAGGTGTTTAAATTTGCCACCTGGGTTCTTACATCTTCAAAGCTGGTTTTAATCTTCTCCTTAAATAAATATCCGCTGTAAAATAATACAGGTAATACAGATAAGCATACCAGAGATAATTTAACGTGTGTACCAAACATGAGTACAAGTAAAACAACAATTTGAATGATATCACCTGCAATGTTTATCATCCCTTCACTAAACACTTCACTAATTGTTTCTATATCGCTAATGCTTCGTGTAACCAATGTTCCAACGGGTGTTTGATCATAATATTTTAGCTTAAGGGATAGCAAATGATTGTAGACTTTGTTTCTCAAATCATAAATAATTTGTTGACCCAAAAAGTTCGCCAATAAAGTGCTCCACCATTGGATGGCAGATTGGAGGAGCAGTAGAAAAAATAACAATAAACTAAAATTTAATAAGCCAACACTGTCGTTTTTTGTAACGTAGGTATCGAGGGTATGCTGAATTAAATACGGACGTAACGGTCCAAGAATAGCAATGCTTATGGTAAGAAATACGGCAGTAAAAAATTTGCCTCGATAGGGCAGGGCAAGTGAAAATATGTTAAATAATAATTCCCAATTAAAAGGGCCCGCTTGTTTTCTTTGTTGCATGTTTTATTTAGAACTTCAGCAATAGTCTTAGATTAATCCTTCTATTTGTTAAATAATTAGGTACTGCATATCTATTGGCACTTACATCTTCAATCCAGATATAACTAATGGTGTTATTTATGCCTAATAAATTGAAAATTTCTATGCCTACCCATGCCGATTTAAAACGTCTTCTCCAAAACGTATCTCTGGTTTTGGTATCTTCAGAAATGAGTACGCGGTTCAAGCCAATATCTACTCGCCTATAACTTGGCATTCTATTGTTATCGTTATATCTATTTCTATCTGGAACGCCAAATGGCAAGCCACTTCCATAAACCAAGTTTAAGTTCATTCTAATTTTAGGATTGTTCCTTAAGTAATCTTGAAAATAGATCGCAAAAGTGAAACGTTGGTCTGTTGGTCTGGCGATATAGCTTGGTTTTATATCATTGCCAAAAACATCTTTAACACCAGTTATTTTTTCCTGTGTTTTCATAAAACTAACAGATGCCCAACTTTCTGCGCCTTTTACAAATTCACCATTTACTCTAAAATCTATGCCGCTTGCATACCCGCTGCTATTGTTATTGGCAATATAC
>Ga0315909_10009662_pt1 | contig 10405 bp, 5 predicted proteins | sample LakEriMetagenome_11_FD_203527 | JGI IMG/M metagenome (GOLD analysis project Ga0315909, IMG submission 203527) | Freshwater fungal communities from buoy surface, Lake Erie, Ohio, United States - Buoy 2 MA125 | ecosystem: Environmental > Aquatic > Freshwater > Lake | place: USA: Lake Erie, Ohio...
TTCTCCGTCGAGGGGAACAAGTTCAAAGGCATCACCAAGACCGCCTACGACATCCTCGGCGAAACCCCTCAGGCCGAGGAGCCCATCGCCGGACTGCGCTTCGTCTTCCCTGACACGCTCGCCGCCCCGAAGCCGGCCAAGGCCGCGAAGTCCGCCAAGACTTCGCCGGCCGCGCCCAAGCCCATGGATGAATTAGCCGGACGTTTCGTGCTCACCGCCGTCGACGTCACCGCCGACCGCATCGCCGGCGACCAGGTGAACATCCATCGCCTCCTGAAGTTCGGCCGCATCACCGCCGACGCCTGGACCGAAGATTATCCGGCCAAGGACGTACGTGCCTTCGACGTGCTCAACCGAGGCTGGTCGCCGCCGGCGGCCACCGGCACGCACCACCTCACTTTGACGTTCGCCACGCCGATCAGCGCGAAAGAACAGCCCTACCTCACCGCGCAGATCTATTTCGGGAACAAGGCGGGCGGCGCTCCCAGCGAGGGCGAACTCTACGCCTTCACCGGACATGACGACGGCACCGACCTGCCGGAATCCGTCCTGCGCATCCTGGCGACCGACGCCGCGGAACGAACCACCGAGCAGCGGCAGGCCCTGTGGGCCTACTGCGCCAAGCACTCGGAAGAGATGGCGGACGTACGCACCGACCTGGCCAACGCCCAGGAGCGACTCCGGGTCCTCACCGAACCCCATTCGACCATGGTGATGAACCTCTCCGCCAAACCGCGCGAGACATTCATCCTGAACCGCGGAGACTATTCCCAGCCCACCGTGAAGGTCGACGCCGGCACGCCCGCCAAGCTGCCCGCTCCGCCGGACGGCGCTCCCGCCAACCGTCTTGGTCTCGCGCAGTGGCTCGTCATGAAGGAGAACCCGCTCACCGCCCGCGTCGCCGTCAATCGCGTCTGGAAGCTCTTCTTCGGCGCCGGGCTGGTGACGACCGCGGCGGACTTCGGCTTCCAGGGCGAATGGCCCAGCCACCCTGAGCTGCTCGACACCCTCGCGGTCGACTTCGTCGACTCAGGATGGAACCTCAAGGGACTGATCAGGCAGATCGTGACTTCGTCGACGTATCGCCAGACGTCACGCACCTCGGCCGAGCTTCTGGAAAAGGATCCGGCGAATCGCCTCCTTTCCCGCGGTCCGCGCTTCCGCCTTCAGGCCGAACTCATCCGTGACCAAGCGCTGCAGCTCGGCGGCCTGCTCGTCCCCCGGCTCGGCGGACCGAGCGTGAATCCTTATTCCCCCTTCGACCTGTGGCGCGAGGTCAGCCACTACGGCAGCTCCCCGGCGACCTCCCAGGTCTTCGTCCAGGACCACGGCGAGAAGCTTTATCGCCGGTCGATGTATACCTATTGGAAACGCACGGCCCCGCCGGCCAACATGATCACGTTCGACGCGCCCAACCGGGAGGTCTGCGTCATCAGCCGCAGCAACACCACGACCCCGCTGCAGGCGCTCGTGACCCTGAACGACGTCCAGTTCGTCGAGGCCGCCCGCGGTTTCGCCCAACGCATCATCCGTCACGGCGGCGATGACTCCGTCCGCATCCGCTGGGCTTTCCTTGAGGCCGTCTCCCGCCCGCCGTCCGCCAAGGAGCTGTCGCTGGTCGTCAAGGCACTCGCCCGCGAGCGGACCCGCTACGCCACGGACCCCGGACGGGCCGCGAAAGCCCTCAGCCCGGGCGAATCCCTGCGCGACACCACGATCCCGACGGCGGAGCACGCCGCCTGGATGCAGATCGCCACCCTCCTCCTCAATCTCAGCGAGACCGTGACCCGGAACTGAACCCATGAATCCTCAAGACGAGTTCCTGAACCATCTCACTCGCCGCACCTTCATCGGGCAATCCGCCCGCGGGGTCGGCGGGCTGGCCCTCGGCTCGATGCTCTTCCCGGAGCTCATGGCCGCCGGCGCGAAGACCCGCGAAGGCGGACTGGCGGGCCTTCCGCACTTCGCCCCCAGGGCGAAGCGGGTGCTCTGCCTCTTCCAGTCCGGCGGCATGTCCCACGTCGATCTCTTCGACGACAAACCCGCCCTGCACGAGTTCGCGGGCAAAGACCTGCCCCCCTCGGTCAAAGGCACGCAACGGCTCACCGGCATGACTTCGGGGCAGAAGGGCTACCCGGTCCGCCCCCCGCTCATGGACGGCAAGGCCTGCGGTAAACATGGGACCTGGATCAGCAACCTCATCCCGCACATCCAGGGCATCGCGGATGATATCTGCATCATCAAGACCCTGAACACCGAGGCCATCAACCATGACCCCGCGATCACGTTCCTGAACACCGGCAACCAGCAGCCTGGCTACGCCAGCATGGGCGCCTGGGCCAGCTATGGCCTCGGCACCGAGAACGCCAACCTTCCGGCGTTCATCGCGATGGTCTCGCAAGGGACCGGCAAGAATCCCGGCCAGCCGGTCTTCTCCCGGCTCTGGGGCAGCGGTTTCCTTCCCTCCAACCACCAAGGGGTCGGCCTGCGGCCGGGCGCCAATCCGGTACTCTATCTCCAGAACCCTCCGACCGTGGACGGCGCCCAGCGTCGCGAACTGCTGGACGACCTGGCGACGCTCAATGAGGAAAGAGCCCGCGAGCTGGGCGACCCGGAGACGATCACCCGCATCAAGGCCTATGAGATGGCCTTCCGCATGCAGACCTCGGTCCCGGAGCTGGCCGACATCTCCCAGGAGTCCAAAGCCACCTTGGCCGCTTACGGGCCTGAGGTGAGCCGTCCCGGCTCCTACGCCGCCAACTGCCTGCTCGCCCGGCGACTGCTCGAACGCGACGTCCGTTTCGTCCAGTTGTTCCATCGTGGCTGGGATCAGCACGTCGCCCTGTCCCGTCAGCTGCCTAACCAGTGCCGGGACATCGACCAACCCACCGCCGCCCTCATCAAGGACCTCAAGGCGCGGGGCCTGCTCGAGGACACCTTGGTCATCTTCGCCACCGAATTCGGCCGCACGGCCTTCACGCAGGGCGGCTTCGGCAATCCGGCCAGCGGACGCGACCACCATGGCCGGTGCTTCTCGGTGTTCCTCGCCGGCGGCGGCATCAAGCCGGGCTTCGAATACGGGGCGACCGACGACTTCGCCTACAACATCGCCAAGGACGGCGTGCACCTCCGGGACCTGCACGCGACCATCCTCCACTGCCTGGGCATCGACCACGCGCGTTTCTCCTACAAGTTCCGCGGTCTCAACGTGAAACTCACCGGCGTCGAAGAAGCCCACGTCGTCAAAGGCGTGCTGGCCTGAAAGGAGAAACATCGCGGGCGCAAAAAAGGCGGCCCGCCAGGGCCGCCTTTCTGCCAAGCCGTGACGTTCGGTTAGCGTGTCAACGTGACGAAGGCCGGTACGTCGTTGTCCGCCGGGACATAAGGATGGGTCGCGGAGACGACGGAACTCACGTCGAAGCGAATCGTACCGCGGGCGCCGCGCTTGAACTTAGGCGAAGTGACGCTCACTTGGCCGAATTCATTGGTACGGATGGTGACTCGCGGGGCGGAAACCATTCCGGAAACAGTCACGTTCACCAAGGCGCGGCGGAGCGGATTGCCATACTGGTCCTGCACGAGGATCGTGGCGTTCGCGACGTCCGACACCGAGTTAAGGCGCGCGAAGGAACCACTGATGAGCTGCAAGGAACAGCTCGGGGCCACGGTCGGACCCGTGACGGTCACGGTCACGCTCGTGGTGGCCGAAGCGCCGAGATCGTCGACCACGGTCAGCGTAGGCCGGTAGACGCCGGGCGCCTTGTAGCGGTGCGAGGCCACCGGACCGGTCGCGGTGCGCGGATAGACATCGTTGAAATTCCACAGGTATCTGATGATGAGACCATCGGGATCGTTCGACAGGGTGCCGTTGAAATTGACCAAGGCACCCGGCTGGGTCGCGTAGTCGTAAGTGGTCGGAGTGGTGAGGGTGGCGTCGGCGATGGGCGTCCTGTTGCCCTGCTCCGGCCAGGCGGCCACAAGGCTGTAGTAGCCGATGGAACCATAGTCGGTGTAGCCTTCAGTCACCCCGGTGCCGTTGCCGATGCCGTCCATCTGGATGTAGTAAAAGCCTTCGGCAGGCAGGGCGACCGAGATGGGCGCCGGAGCCATGTTGCCCGCCGTACCGGCACCCTCGTAAGTTCCGATCGTGGCGCCAGTGGAGTTGAGGACCTTGATCTGCAGACGGAGATTCGGGGCGGTGAGGGCGACTTTCGGCGTGATGGTCAGGGCACCCTTACCCGCGGCGATCTTGATCATGTCGACATCCGCACCGTTGCTGATGATACCTCCTCCGGTCAACGAAGTGCCAGGAGCGATGGTCGCGGTCGCCAAGGTACCACCATGGTCGTCGGGGATGAGCGGGATGCCGGAAGTATTGTTGCTGATGGCCACCAGGTTGTCCTGCTTTTGATTGGCATTCTGGTACTCACCTTTGGCCCACTGGTTCACCGGGCGCAGACCGTTGCCCATGATCGGAGACCAGGAAAGCGCGCCGGATCCGTGACCACCGAAATACTCGCCGTCCCCGGGTTCCTGTCCTTGGTGCTGCAGGCTGACGGTGTGACCGACTTCGTGCGACGTGACTCCGGCGATCAGCGCGGCGCTCCAACCGGTCGTAGCGAAAGTGAAGCAAGGATTGTCGATCGTGTCGGAGAAAGAGTTCAAATAGGCGATGCCTGCGGCAGACGTGTCGAAGGCCTTCGGGCCGATGACGACACGGATGCCGTAAGCAAGGTCTCCGGAGCTGGTCTTGCGCAACCCTTCCACCCCGGGGTCCTCGGTGGTGACATCAACGTTCCACGGCGCAAAATGCTCCGCGATACGCCGGAAGGACTCCTGTACGACGGCCTTCTCGGCATCGCTGAAGTCCGCCGAACCATCCAGGCTGAAAGGAGGGGTGGTCAGGGTTGGACTACGGCCCGCGTTCCAAGGCGTGTCTTGAGTGACATGCCCGTCGAAATCCAAGTAGATCTTACGGGTCGCTGCGGGGCGGCTGTGTAACTTGAAAGTATCCTCCAGGGGATAAGAAGGGGTCGAGGTGATGGGAGTGGTGTCGGGTCCGACCTGAATCTTCATGGAACAAGCGTAAAGCGGCTTGCCCTTGGCATCGAAGTGAAGGTCGTGGTCGTGACCGCAGGCGGAGCGGAAAGCCACGGCGGCCTCAGGGGTCATCTCATCCCGCTGGATGGCCGCCTCGATCTCCGACTGAGGGACCGTCGAGGCCCGGCGCCAAACACCGGCAGTCCCGACGAGCTTGGAGTCCTTGGAAGTCTCATCGGCGGCGGCGGGCTTGGCGTCGGCCGTCATCGGCACGGAAGGAGCGGCGGACGGGACGCGCGTGGAATCAGCGATCAGGGCGGAGACGCCACCGAGCGAGATGCCGGGAAGTCGGGAAGACGCCGGATTGCCGGAGACGACGACCTCGGGCTGTTGAGCCGGAGAGGCCGGGGGCTTCGCCAAGGCGGCCGGAGCGGCCACCGGTGCGGTCACGCTTGTCGCGGCGTACTCGCGATAGCCGTCGTCCTTGCCGGACAGGAAGTAACCTAGGGCCAAGACAGCGGTGGCGACCCAAAGGGTCAGGATGAGGCGCTTTTGAGACATAAGCGGATTCAAAGGACGGCGGCTTCCAAGGCAATCCACTAATATCTTGCTTAAAACCTCCGATAAAAGCGTTATTTGGCATGCCCGATCGCCTCTACGCCACGATACTCTGCCTCTTGCTGGTCATGCTGAACCCCTCGGCCTTCGCCCGGCCCAAGAACGTCGTCCTGATCCTGGTGGATGACATGGGGCAGACCGACCTTTCCTGCTACGGCAGCAAATTCTACGAGACTCCTCACGTCGACCAACTGGCCAAGGACGGCGTACGTTTCGCGAACGGATACTCGGCCTGCACGGTCTGTTCGCCCACCCGCGCCGCGCTGCTCACCGGCAAATACCCCGCCCGCCTGCGCATCACGGACTGGATCGCCGGGCATGAGCGCCCCAAGGCCAAACTGAAGATTCCCGACTGGCAGAAATTCCTGCGCTTCGAGGAAATCACGCTCGCCGAACAGTTCAAAGCCGCCGGTTACGCCACGGCCAGCATCGGCAAGTGGCATCTCACGCCGGCGCTCAAGGAAGGCGACGAAGCGTATTATCCCGAGAAGCACGGATTCGACCTCAATGTCGGCGGCTATGCCCGCGGTCAGCCGCCCAGCTATCACGCGCCTTACAAGATCCCGACGCTGGCCGAAGGACCGGTCGGCGAATTCCTGACCGACCGCGAGGCGGCCGAGGCGGTGAAGTTCATCGAGACCAACAAGGAGAAGCCTTTCTTCCTCTACCTGCCGCACTACGCCGTGCACACGCCCCTCGGCGGCAAGCCGGACGTCATCGCCAAGTACCAGGCGAAGGCCGCCAAGCTGCCTGACTTGAAGCAGAAGAACGCCACCTACGCCGCGCTCGTCGAGAGCGTCGACGACTCCCTCGGCACGATCCGCGCCGCGCTGAAACGGCTGAAACTCGACGAGGACACGATCATCGTCTTCACGGCCGACAACGGCGGCCTGCTGCCGGTCACCGACAACTCCCCGTTCCGCGTCGGCAAAGGGTCGGCCTACGAAGGCGGGGTGCGCGTGCCGCTCATCATCCACGCCCCGGGCTCGGGCAAAGCCGGCCATGTCGAGACGACCCCGGCGATGACCATCGACCTGTATCCGACCTTGCTCGACTTGGCCGGCACGAAACCCCTGCAGTCCGTGGTCGATGGCGTGAGCCTGGCGCCGCTGCTCCGCCAAGGCGTCAAGCCCGACCGCGCGGACCTGTTCTGGCATTACCCGCACTACCACCCGGGCGGCGCGACACCCTACAGCGCGATCCGCAGCGGCGACCTCCGGTTGGTCCATTTCTATGAGGACGGACGCGACGAGCTGTACGACCTCTCCGCCGACGTCGGCGAAACCAAGGATCTCGCCGCCGCCCAACCCGACCAAGCCAAGGCCCTGCGCGCCCGGCTCGACGTCTGGTTGAAATCCGTCGACGCGCAGCTGCCTGTCCCCAATCCGGCGCATGACGCGGCCGCGGACGGGGCGCAGGGCAGGAAGAACGCCAAAGCTAAGGCGAAAAAATGAGGGGCCTGCTGCTCTGGGCGGCCGGCGCGGCCTCCGCCGCCTCCGCCGCCGCGCCCCTGCCCGGCCTCCCCGTCCATGCCCGCGTGCTTTTCCAAGGCGACTCCATCACCGACGGCGCCCGCGGCCGCTCGTCCGACCCGAACCACGTGCTCGGCCATGGCTACGTCTTCCTCATCGGCGCCGACCTCGGCGCCGCGGCGCCGGAGCACGGACTCGTGTTCCTCAACCGCGGCGTGTCCGGCAACACGGTCCTCGATCTCGCGAAACGCTGGCCGCAGGACGCGCTCGAACTAAAGCCTGACCTGCTGAGCGTGCTCATCGGCGTGAACGACTCCGCGAAAGGCGTGGAGCCGGCGCAGTTCGAGCGGACCTACGACGAGCTCCTGACGGGCGCCCGCGCGGCGAACCCGGCACTGCGTCTGGTGCTCTGCGTTCCTTTCACGGGGACGGACGGACCGGCGCTCGCCAAGTCACCGGGACGACGCGAACGGGTCGCGGCGTTGGCTCCCGTCATACGCCGGCTCGCCGCGAAGCACGACGCTCTCGTCGTCGACTTCCAGAAGACCTTCGACGCGGCCCTCGCCCGCGCCCCCTCGTCCTGGTGGATCTGGGACGGCGTACACCCGACCGCCGCCGGCCATCGGCTCATGGCCGACGAGTGGCTGCGGGTCGTGCGAACGGACGGACGCTGAGCGCGGCTTACTTGGCGGCGGGAGCCTTGCCCTTGCCTTTGCCTTTGGCGTTCTTGGCCGGGCCTTGGTTGGCGCCGGCGCGTTTCTTCGCGCCCGAGGCGTATTCGTCTTCGACCTCCGGCACCTTGAGGTCGACGCGCAGCTTGGCGAGACGGGCCTCGAGGTCCGCTTGGACGGACTCGTAGCCCGGCTGGCCGAAGAAGCTCTTCATTTCCAACGGATCTTTCTCGTTGTCGAAGAGATCGGTCTTGGTCTCGCCGTTGCCGTAGTAACGCACGAGCTTATAGCGGTCGGTGATCACGCCGTAATGCGGAGCGACATGGTGAGGCTGCGGGTATTCGTAATAGTGGTAGTAGAACTCCTTGCGCCAGTCCGCCGGGGTCTCGCCCGCCAGGATCGGCGTCAGGCTGCGGCCCTGCATCTCCGCGGGCGAAGGCAGGCCGGCCATCGCGAGGAAAGTCTGCGCATAGTCGAGGTTCGAGACCAAGGCCTTGCTCACGGAGCCGGGCTTGGTCACGCCGGGCCAGCGGACGAGCAACGGCGTGCGGACGGACTCCTCGAAGATCCAGCGCTTGTCGAACCAGCCGTGCTCGCCGAGGTAGAAGCCCTGGTCGGCGGAGTAGATCACGATGGTGTTCTCGGCGAGGCCTTCGTCCTCGAGGAATTTCAGCACGCGTCCGACGTTGTCATCGACTGATTTCACGGTGGCGAGGTAGTCATGCATGTAGCGCTGGTAGCGCCAGCGCACGAGGTCCTTGCCCTGCGGATTAGCCTTACGGTAGGCCTCGTTGCGCGGCTCGTAGAAGGCGTCCCAGACGGCGGACTGCTCGGCGTCCATGTTCGGCGGACGGACCAGTTTCACGTCGAGCGGCACGATGGTCTTCTCGAGCGTCATGTCGTTCTCGGCCACCGCGCGGGCGCGGTCGGCGTAATCGTCGAACAGGGTCTCCGGCTCCGGGTAGACCCGGTCCTTGTCGAAGCCGAGATCCTTGATGTTCGGGGCCCACTCGCGATGCGGGGCCTTGTGCTGGCACATCAGCATGAAGGGCTTGGACTTGTCGCGCTTCCGCACCCAGTCGAGCGAGAGGTCCGTCACGATGTCCGTGACGTACCCCTGGGTCTTCACCATCCCGCCCGCGTTCTTCATGGGCGGGTTGTAGTAGAGGCCCTGCCCGGGCAGCACCTGCCAGTAGTCGAAACCGACGGGGTCGCTGACCAGATGCCACTTGCCGATGACGGCCGTTTGATAGCCCGACTTCTGCAGGAGCTTGGGGAAAGTCAGCTGCTCGCCGTTGAAGACGGAGTTCGAGTTGTTATAGAAACCGTTCAGGTGAGAGTACTTACCCGTGAGGATCACGGCGCGGCTCGGACCGCAGATCGAGTTGGTGACCAAGGCCCGGTCGAAACGCATGCCTTCGTTGGCGATCCGGTCGATGTTCGGAGTCTGGATGAGCTTGCGCGAATCGCCATAGGCGCTGATGGCCTGATAGGCGTGGTCATCGGAGAAGATGAAGACGATGTTGGGCTGCTTGGCCGGCGCGGCGGACAGGAGGCCGCCGACCAGACAGAGGAGAAGTGCCAGGATTCGCATGGGGGAGGAAGGTTTGTTAGCCGGCCGCCGGGCCCCGTCAACCCGCTTCCCTGTTGGTTGGCAACCTTCCCCGGCATCCCGTGTCTTGGTTTCATGCGTCTTTTCCTCGCGTTAGGCCTCGCCACGTCCTTGCTCGCCGGCCCGGATCCCACGCCCTACCCGACCAAACCGAGCCCCAAGGGAATCCAGGTGCAGATGATTCCCGACGCCCTCGAACTGGGTGCGCATCACGCCGGCCTGAACCTCACGTTGCACGGCCTGCTGTCGCCGGCGACGGAGATCAAGCCTGGTCAGCTCACGGCGGCCGCCGACGGACACGTGTTCGCCCTCAACGAACGCTACGTGCAGGCGATGGACCGGCAGATCAAACCGCTCAGCGACCGCGGCATGGTCGTGACGCTCATCCTCATCACCTACCGCTCGCCCAACGAACGCATCCGCACGCTCACGGTCCACCCGCAGGCCGATCCGGCCAAAGGCACGACGATGGCGGCGAACACGGTGACGACCGAGGGTCGCGCCTGCTACAAGGCGCTGACCGACTTCATCGCCCGTCGCTGGTGCTCGACCGAAACCTCGTACGGTCGGGTCTGGGGGTGGGTCATCGGCAATGAGGTGAATTCGCACCATGAGTGGCACCAGATGGGCCCGGCCACGGTCGCACAGGTCGCGACCCAATACGAGGACCAGGTCCGTCTCGCCTGGACTTCCCTGCGACGTCATTCCGCCCATGCCCGTGTCTACCTGTCGTTGGAACACCATTGGAACTCCCAAGGCCACCCGGATCCGCTGCGAGCCTGCTCGGGACGCAGCCTCCTCGAGGCCTTCGCGCGGCGCGCCAAGGAACGCGGCGACTTCGACTGGCACCTGGCCTTCCATCCCTACCCGAGCAACTTACGCGACCCGCGCACTTGGCTCGACAAGGTCACGTTCGACGACGACACGCGGAAGGTCACGTTCAAGAACCTCGAGGTGCTGACGAAGAAGCTGGCGGCGCCGGAACTGCTCCT
>Ga0315909_10009664_pt1 | contig 10403 bp, 10 predicted proteins | sample LakEriMetagenome_11_FD_203527 | JGI IMG/M metagenome (GOLD analysis project Ga0315909, IMG submission 203527) | Freshwater fungal communities from buoy surface, Lake Erie, Ohio, United States - Buoy 2 MA125 | ecosystem: Environmental > Aquatic > Freshwater > Lake | place: USA: Lake Erie, Ohio...
AGATGTCTGATCTGCCAAAGAATGCACAGGATTATGTTGCCTTCCTTGAAAAGATTTCAGGTGCTCCAATGAGTGCAATAGGTGTTGGCCCAGGCCGAGATCAAACCATTGTTGTAAAGGATTTCATTTAAGAATGAAAATCCTCCTAGTCGGAAGCGGCGGTCGCGAACACGCACTAGGGGTAGGACTACAAGCAGATCCAGCGTGTACTGAACTTCATGTTGCGCCCGGAAATCCTGGAATCGCAGGGTTTGCACAATGTCATCCTTTATTAGTTACAGATAACGCAGCAATTGTTGAGTTAGCAAAAAAGTTGCATGTTGATTTAGTGGTCGTTGGACCCGAGGTACCTCTAGTTAATGGTGTTGCGGACGAGCTACGAGCAGCCAATATCGCTGTCTTCGGGCCATCAAAAGCAGCGGCACAACTAGAAGGTTCAAAGCACTTTGCTAAAGAGGTTATGCGTGATGCAGGAGTGCCAACTGCACATAGCCTTACTTGTACCAGCAAAGAAGAGATTGAGATCGCATTAGATGCCTTCGATGCACCGTATGTTGTTAAAGATGACGGTCTAGCTGCAGGTAAAGGTGTTGTTGTCACCAGTAATCGACAAGAAGCTTTAGATCACGCACTTGCTTGTATACGAGTGGTTATTGAAGAATTTCTAGATGGTCCCGAGGTTTCTTTATTTGGAATTAGTGACGGAACAACAATTATTCCCATGCAACCTGCACAAGATTTTAAGCGCGCTCATGATGGAGATGCTGGCCCTAATACCGGTGGAATGGGTGCGTACTCTCCATTGCCATGGGCGCCATCCGACATAATCGAAGATACCTACACAAGAGTTCTTGCTCCAATGATCGCTGAAATGGCTGCGCGAGGTACTCCATTTGTCGGCTTGTTATATGCAGGTCTTGCATTAACAAATCGTGGAACACGGGTAATTGAATTTAATGCACGCTTTGGTGATCCAGAAACTCAAGTGTTAATACCACGTTTGAAGACTCCACTAGCAACTCTTTTATATAACGCAGCAACTGGAAACTTAAGTGGCACAACTTTGGAGTGGAGCGATGAAGCCGCTGTCACAGTTGTACTGGCGGCACAGGGATATCCAGCTGCTCCCCAATCAGGCGGAGTTGTCTCAGGATTTTCATCAATCCAAGATGTTTCAATTTTTCATGCAGGAACATCTCTAAGGGATGAAACTCTAGTCGCATCTGGAGGCCGAGTTCTTACCATTACAGGTGTGGGGGAAGATCTCACCGAGGCCCGCAACCTTGCCTATCGAGCGATCAGCCAAATCTCACTACCTGGATCCTTTTACCGGACAGATATCGCGCTTAATGCGTCGGTCGCAGAGAAGGGCAATTAAATGACGGATAATTCACCAATGAGCCTGCTTGCTAGCCGATACGCCTCAGCTGCAATGCGTGAAATCTTCGCGCCAGAGGCGAAAATCATTGCAGAGCGCAAGCTATGGATCGCGGTTATGCGCGCTCAATCAACCCTTGGCCATGCAATCTCTAAAGATGTAATTACAGATTACGAAAATGTAATTACACATGTGGATTTGGCATCGATTGACGCCCGAGAGAAGAACAGCCGCCACGATGTAAAGGCACGCATTGAAGAATTCAACTCATTAGCAGGACATGAAGCGATCCACGCCGGTATGACAAGCCGAGATTTAACTGAAAACATCGAAGCTTTTCAAATTCGCAACGGACTTGAAATCGTTCATGACAAGGTGGTAACACTTCTTGCTCGACTTGGCGAAAGAGCTGCGCAGTATTCAGATCAACCTATTGCTGGACGTTCACACAATGTTCCAGCACAGATAACAACTTTAGGAAAACGATTTGCATCAGCAGCTGAGGAGTTGTTGTTTGCATATGAGCGTTTAACAGCGCTACAAGATCGCTACCCAATGCGCGGGATTAAGGGACCTGTTGGAACCGCACAGGATTCAATTGACCTTCTTGGTTCATCAGATGCACACTTTAAATTAGAAGGCGCAATCGCTAAAGAGCTTGGCTTTAGTAATGTTCTTGATTCATCTGGACAGATTTATCCGCGATCGTTTGATTATGATGTTGTAACAACATTGGTTCAGATTGCATCATCTCCATCATCTCTTGCAACATCGATTCGCCTAATGGCTGGTGCCGAATTAGTCACTGAGGGTTTCAAGGCAGGCCAAGTTGGTAGCAGCGCAATGCCTCACAAGATGAACACACGCTCCTGCGAACGTGTTAATGGTCTTTCAGTGGTACTTCGCGGATATGCATCTATGGTGAGCGAACTAGCTGGTGATCAATGGAATGAAGGCGATGTCTCATGTAGCGTTGTTCGTCGCGTTGCTCTACCTGATGCCTTTTATGCAATCGATGGATTGCTGGAAACAATGCTCACCGTTCTGGATGAGTTTGGGGCTTTCCCGGCTGTGATTAGCGCTGAATTAGAGCGTTATTTACCATTCTTGGCGACCACAAAGATTCTTATGGCCGCGGTTAAAGCAGGTGTTGGTCGTGAGGTAGCGCATGAAGTTATTAAGGAGCATGCTGTTAAAGCAGCTCTTGGTATGCGTGAAGGAAAGAAGAACACCCTTCTTGATGATTTAGCGGCAGATAGTCGATTGCCTCTTGATCGTGCAGCTCTAGATGTATTAATTAGCGACCCCATTGAATTTACTGGCGAAGCTCGCCAACAAGTGGCTCGAGTTGTACATCGCATCGATGCGATTACATCCGCGCACCCTGCCGCAGCGCAGTACAAGCCCGGCTCTATTCGGTGAGCGGCTTCGGCCTAGCTGGTCCACCGCCAGCGCCTGAAATTTCTGGGTGGACTCATCTGCGCACGGGAAAAGTTCGGGATCTGTACACAAATGATAAAAAAGAAATCTTGCTTGTGGCCTCTGATCGAATTTCGGCTTATGACTGGGTAATGCCAACAACTATTCCAGGCAAAGGTGCGGTACTAACTCAACTATCTTTATTTTGGTTTGAATTACTAGAAGACATTATTGGCAATCACATTGTTTCAACAGATGTTCCGTCAATTGTTGAAGATCGTGCAGTAATCGTGCAACCACTAACAATGTTTGAAGTTGAATGCGTGGCTCGTGGCTATTTAACTGGCAGCGGTTGGGTTGAGTACGAAAACAATAAAGCGGTGTGCGGGAATGTTTTGCCTGATGGATTACTAGATGGTTCGCAATTACCTGAAAACATCTTTACGCCAGCTACAAAGGCTGAAATTGGCGATCATGACATCAATATTGATTTTGATGGTGCGGTCGCAATCATTGGAGCAGAGGATGCAGCTCAGCTTCGAGAGTTAACAATCAAGTTATATGAGACTGCATCAGAGTTTGCAGCAAGCCGCGGAATCATCGTTGCAGATACCAAGTTTGAATTCGGCCGCAATAACAAGGGCGAGATAACCCTTGGCGATGAGGCTCTAACCCCTGATTCTTCCCGGTTTTGGGAGGCATCCACATGGAAGCCAGGCGGAGCTCAGCCCTCGTATGACAAACAGTTTCTACGTGACTACCTAGTAGCAAGTGGATGGGATAGAAATAGCCCACCCCCTGAACTACCAGCTGAGATCGTAGAGAAGACTGCACAACGTTACGAAGAAGCATTTTTCCGAATCACCGGCAGCAAGTTCTAAAAGGGAGACAACAAATGGCAAAGATCGTGGTTGATGTGATGTTAAAGCCCGAGATTCTTGATCCTCAAGGAAACGCTGTTGCATCAGCCTTGCCACGACTTGGTTTCACCTTCGCCAAATCGGTTCGTCAAGGGAAGCGGTTTGAAATTGAAGTAGAAGGTGAACCGACCGCTGCACAACTTGCTGAAGTAGAAAAAGCAGCCGAAGTCTTGCTCTCTAACCCAGTTATTGAAAACTTCGTAGTGAGAGTTGAGAAGTAATGCGCGTAGGAGTCATTACCTTTCCAGGAACTCTGGATGATCGTGATGCTGCGCGCGCAGTAGTAGCCGCAGGAGCGGATGCTGTTTCTTTATGGCATGGTGATGCTGATCTAAAGAGTGTTGATGCGGTTGTTTTACCTGGTGGATTTTCTTACGGAGATTACCTTCGTTGCGGTGCTATTTCACGATTTGCACCGGTTATGGAATTGGTAATTGAAGCAGCAAACAAGGGAATGCCAGTGCTCGGAATTTGTAATGGCTTCCAGGTTCTCTGCGAATCACATCTATTGCCAGGTGCACTAACTCGCAACTCTGATCTGCATTTCTTATGTCGCGATCAAGAAATTGAAATAGTTAACAACCAAACGGCATGGACTAATTCCTTCAAACAAGGCGAAAAGATTGTTATCCCTTTAAAGAATGGTGAAGGATCTTTCCAGTGCGATGATCAAACCCTTGCAATGCTCGAAGGCGAAGGCCGCGTCATCGCCCGTTATGTGGGAGAAAACCCCAACGGATCCCGTAACTTGATCGCTGGCATTAGCAACGCAAAAGGCAATGTGGTTGGCCTCATGCCGCACCCAGAGCATGCAATTGATGAGTTAACAGGACCATCTGCACAGGGTCTTGGCTTCTTCACTTCAATCTTGAATGCGATGGTGAAGTAATGGCGCTAGATACCGTCGCAATTGCGCAAACAACTCCAGATAACTCACAACCATTTGCCGAACTTGGGCTAAAACCCGACGAGTATGCGCGCATCAAGGAAATCCTCGGTCGCCGCCCAACATCATCAGAACTCGCGATGTATTCAGTTATGTGGTCTGAACATTGTTCTTATAAATCTTCAAAGGTTCATCTCAAGCAGTTTGGTGAAAAAGCACCCAAGTCAGATGCGTTGCTAGTTGGTATTGGTGAAAACGCTGGTGTTGTTGATGTTGGACAGGGCTACGCAGTAACTTTCAAAATTGAATCACATAATCACCCATCATTTGTTGAGCCGTATCAAGGTGCAGCCACAGGTGTAGGTGGAATTGTTCGTGACATTCTGACAATGGGTGCTCGTCCGATTGCAGTTATGGATCCACTTCGTTTTGGTCCAGCAGATGCACCAGATACCCGTCGCGTCCTGCCCGGAATCGTCGCCGGTGTTGGTGGATACGGAAATTGTTTAGGGCTACCAAACATTGGTGGCGAAGTTACATTTGATGAAACTTATGCAGGTAATCCACTTGTAAATGCGTTATGCGTTGGAGTAATGAAGCACAGCGATATTAAGTTGGCAAAAGCTGCAGGTGCCGGCAACTTAGTTGTGTTGTATGGAGCAAAAACAGGTGGCGATGGAATCGGTGGAGTATCTGTGCTTGCCTCTGAAACCTTTGGTGCTGGTGGATCTACAAAGCGTCCAAGTGTTCAGGTAGGCGATCCATTTGTTGAGAAGGTTTTGATTGAATGTTCACTAGAAATCTTCGCTGAAGATCTAGTTGTAGGCATTCAAGACCTTGGCGGAGCAGGCTTATCGTGTGCAACAAGTGAGCTGGCATCAGGGGGTTCTGGTGGCATGAAGGTGCAGTTGGACAAGGTTCCGCTTCGCGATCCTTCACTGTCACCTGAAGAGATCTTGATGTCGGAATCACAAGAGCGCATGTGCGCCATTGTTGAACCTAGCAAGATTGAACGCTTTCTAGAGATTTGCAAGAAGTGGGATGTAACTGTCACCGTGATCGGAGAAGTTACCGATGGAAATCAACTTGAAATTACCTGGAATGGTGAGTTAATTGTTGATGTTCCGCCTCGCACAGTGGCCCATGATGGCCCTGTCTACAACCGCCCATTAGCTCAACCTGATTACATCAATCAAGTAAATTCACAAACAGTTAATGTTCCAATTCCTGCGACAGCATCAGAGATCAAAGCTGCTGTTTTGAAATTAGCTGCAGCACCAAACCTTGCCGATAAGTCTTGGGTTACATCTCAATACGACAAGTATGTCCAAGGAAACACAATTCAATCTCAGCCTGATGATTCAGGAATGATTCGTATTGATGAGAAGACAAATCTGGGCGTTGCAATCTCAACTGATGCTAATGCAAACTGGTCTTATTTAAATCCATATCAAGGTGCAAAGTTGGCACTAGCAGAAGCGGCACGCAATATTGCAACCGCTGGTGCTCGCCCCTTAGCAGTTACCAACTGTCTTAACTTTGGTTCGCCTGAAGATCCTGGTGTTATGTGGCAGTTTGCCGAATCTGTTCGGGGATTAGCAGATGGCTGCTTAGAGATGGGTCTACCTGTAACAGGTGGAAATGTTTCTTTCTATAATCAAACTGGTGCGGTTGCAATCTTGCCGACACCGATCATCGGTGTTCTAGGAGTCATCCAAGATGTCCGCTCCCGTACCCCAATGAGTTTTAATCATGCAGGTTTGGATCTCTACTTGTTAGGTGAAACCCACGAAGATCTTGCAGGTAGCGAGTGGGCATTCTTGCACAATCAACGTGTTGGGCAATCTCCAGATGCTGATTTACACCGTGAAATGCGGCTTATAGAGCTACTTCTTGAAGGTAACTCATTCTTTGCAGCAGCTCATGATTTAAGTCAAGGCGGTTTATCTGCTGGATTAACAGAGATGGTTTTACGACACAAGGTCGGCGCAACAGTTGTGCTTGAAAATGCAGGAGTTGGATTGCTCAGCGAAACCCCAGGTCGAGTAATTGTTGCAATTGAACCTGCATACACTTCAAAGCTTGAAGGTTTAGCGATCAAGAATTCAATTGCGATCACAAAACTTGGCACTTCTGGAGGAGACGACTTAATTATTAATGATGCGGTAATTTCCTTAGTTGAGTTATCAACTGCCCACACTTCAACATTTCCACGGTTGTTTGGCTAAGAAAATGCGCGATCCTCAGGTACTTGAACAGGTTAAGAGCACTCTTGCGCTTCTAATCTCGAAAGCGCCTGGGAGGGCAATAGAAGTTCGCATTCCACCCTATGCAGCGGTTCAATGTGGCGAAGGACCAACTCATACACGTGGTACGCCGCCAAACACTATTGAGATGGATGCTCCAACTTGGCTTGCACTTGCATCCGGTCAATTAACATGGGGTCAAGCGCTAGCTGATGGAAAGATCGCAGCCTCAGGAGTGCGTGCAGATTTGTCAGAGTATCTACCGTTAGGAGCACAACAATGAGACGCCCTGATGGATTACTCAATCACAATGTTTTAGGTGAGGATAAAGGGCCACAGGATGCATGTGGTGTATTTGGCGTGTGGGCACCCGGCGAAGAGGTAGCAAAGTTAGCTTTCTATGGTCTCTACGCATTACAACATCGGGGAACCGAGTCGGCAGGAATTGCAACAAGTGATGGTGAGAGAATTCTAGTTTACAAAGATATGGGTCTGGTATCTCAGGTATTCACCGAAGGAGATCTTGCAACACTTAAAGGAAATCTCGCCCTCGGACATTGTCGATACAGCACAACGGGATCAAGTACCTGGGTGAATGCTCAACCCACCTTGCGCCCAACTAAGTATGGAACGCTTGCTTTGGCCCATAACGGCAACCTCACCAATACCGGTGATTTAGCAGAGCTAGTTCAGAAACTTGAAGCGACATACACGAGAGGTGCAACAACCGATACAGAGATAATGACTGCGCTCCTAGCTTTGCAGGATTCTAAAAATGTTGAAGCAAGTGCATTAACTGTTCTGCCTCAGTTAGAAGGTGCATTCTCATTAGTGTTTATGGATGAGCGCACACTGTATGCCGCACGTGATCGACATGGAGTTCGTCCTCTAGTTTTAGGAAAGTTAGAGACCGGCTGGGTGGTTGCATCTGAAAGCGCGGCTTTGGATATCGTTGGTGCCGCCTTTGTTCGAGAGATAGAACCGGGAGAGTTAATCTGCATCGATGCCAATGGGGTTCGTTCTCAACTTTGGGCAGATGCACAACCAAAGGGATGTCTTTTTGAGTATGTTTACTTAGCGCGGCCAGACACAACAATTGCAGGCAGTGGAATTCATAAGACTCGTGTTGCGATCGGTGCGCAACTTGCTATGGAGCATCCTGCTGTGGCAGATCTAGTTATACCTATTCCTGAATCTGGAACTCCCGCTGCGATCGGTTATGCAAAAGAGTCGGGCATTCCTTATGGCATGGGTCTGGTGAAAAACTCATATGTAGGTCGAACCTTTATTCAACCGTCCCAAACTATTCGCCAATTAGGTATCCGCTTAAAGTTGAATCCTTTGCGGGAAATTATCGAAGGCAAGCGAATTGTTGTTGTCGATGATTCAATCGTCCGTGGAAATACTCAACGAGCGATCGTACGAATGTTACGTGAAGCGGGAGCACGAGAGATCCATGTTCGGATTTCATCACCACCGGTTAAGTGGCCTTGCTATTACGGCATTGACTTTGCCTCGCGGGCAGAGCTAATTGCTAATGGGCTAGATGTTGAAGAGATTCGCCGTTCGATAGGTGCGGACTCTTTGGGGTATGTCTCTCTTGATGGCTTAATCGCAGCCACCGAAGTACCCTCAGAAAAGCTATGTTCTGCTTGTTTTACAGGTGAATATCCGATCCGTATCCCAGAGGATTTATCTGAAGGAAAGATGCGCCTAGAAATCACGGAAGTGCACGGTAACTAATGTCTACATACAAAGATGCCGGCGTTGATATTGATGCAGGAGATCGAGCTGTTGAACTAATGAAGGCTTCCATCGCTAAAGCTTCACGCGCCGAAGTAATTGGCGGTATTGGTGGATTTGCAGGTTTGTTTGATGCCACCAAATTAAAGAGCATGAAGCAACCTTTGCTCGCAACATCAACAGATGGAGTTGGGACGAAGACTGAAATTGCACGGGCATTAGGAAAGTACGACACCATTGGTGAGGATTTAGTTGCAATGGTTGTAGATGATTTAGTTGTATGCGGAGCAGAACCTCTATTCATGACCGATTACATTGCCGTTGGAAAGGTCATTCCAGAAAACATAGCCGATATTGTTGCTGGAATTGCCCGTGGATGTGCAAAGGCAAATACAGCTTTGATTGGTGGAGAGACCGCAGAGCACCCTGGCTTGTTAGGTGATGATGAATTTGATATTGCAGGTGCAGCAACCGGTGTTGTTGATGCAGAACACCAACTTGGATCTCATCGAGTGAAAGCTGGAGATATAATTATTGCCATGCCATCTAGTGGCTTTCATGCAAATGGTTACTCTCTTGTTCGACATATTATTAAAAGCGCAGGAATAGATCTACACGCCAATGTAATGGAATTTGGAAAGAGCGCGGGTGAACTCTTTTTAACACCAACAGAGATCTATGCACTTGATTGTTTAGCCTTAATCAAAGCAATGCCAGAACATCTTCACGCTTTTTCACATATCACGGGTGGCGGAATTGCCGAAAATACTGCACGCGTTATTCCTGAACATTTGGCAGCAACTTATGATCGTTCAACATGGTCACTTCCTGTCGAGATGGAGTTCACGGCAAGGGTGGGTGGGGTTCCACAGGCAGATATGGAGCGCACTTGGAACTGTGGCATCGGCATGAGCGCCATCGTGGATTCGTCAGTTGCTGATCTGACGGTTCGATCCTTAGGCGCTCGAGGCATGAAAGCTTGGGTAGCAGGGGTGGTTTCTGAGCGGGAAGGCTCAAATCCACGCTCATCTTTGGAGAGCACCTTCAAGGCGCGATAACCTACCTCCCTGACGCACAGCAATTAGTGAAGGAGGTCGCCCATGGGTCGCGGCCGCGCAAAAGCAAAGCAAACCAAAGTTGCACGTGATTTGAAGTACAACGCGCAAGATATGGATTTAGATCGTCTAGCCAAGGAACTACATGGCGAGATCGATACAACCTCACGCAAGGATGATGATGATCCGTTTGCTGAGGGCAACTACATTCCACGTGCGTGAGACCAACACCGTACGTAGCTTCACTTCGTATCTACGAACCACTTTCGGCATTTGAACCTGCCGACCGTTTACGCTGGCAAAATTTAGAAATCGATCCTTTCTCTTTCAATAAAGAAGAAGAGTTAGCGTTACATCGCGTTGTTCAACCTGAACCTCCTGCTGGTCGACCAGATGGTGTTCACATATATGATCGTGATGGAGTTCGCTACGTAGCTCCATGGGCAACAGCGATGCGTTGTTGGGGAGCACTAGATAATTTCAAGGAATCGCTTCCGAGCACTGTTGTTCCATATTTTATTTCTCCTGCAATGGAAGATGTAATTACTGCAGGTGTTGATCTGCTGGAAGACAAAGTCCCACATATCCTTAATGAGACATGGATAATTCCTCCACGTTGGTTCATCTTATTTACTCCCGAAGAAAGAACTCGTGGAAGAAATGCAGATGGTTTGTATTCACGAGCTTTGACTAACATTGCAAATGCAAAACTGCGTTGTGGCGGGGCACATGATGCGGTACTTAACGCTTTTGGCG
>Ga0315909_10009665_pt1 | contig 10403 bp, 9 predicted proteins | sample LakEriMetagenome_11_FD_203527 | JGI IMG/M metagenome (GOLD analysis project Ga0315909, IMG submission 203527) | Freshwater fungal communities from buoy surface, Lake Erie, Ohio, United States - Buoy 2 MA125 | ecosystem: Environmental > Aquatic > Freshwater > Lake | place: USA: Lake Erie, Ohio...
GACGTGCTGCGCCACCGCGTGGCCATCACCTACGAAGCCGAGGCGGAAAACCTCACGAGCGAGAAAATCGTGGAGAAGGTCTTCGCGACGCTCCCCGTGCCGTAGGCCGCTGTGACTGGTGACTGGTGAGAAGTGACTGGTATGGCGACTGCGAAAACATTTCGTGATTTGGAGGTCTGGAAAATTGCGTTCAAAGCCGCGCAGGAGATTTTCCGTCTCTCGAAGGATTTCCCGAAAGAAGAGCGGTACTCGCTCACCGATCAGGTGAGGCGTTCGAGTCGCGCAGTCACCGCGATGATCGCCGAGGCTTGGGGCCGTCGTCGTTACCGTGCAGTGTTCGTGAACAAGCTCGATGAAGCCCTCGGCGAAGCGAACGAAACGCAGTCATGGCTCGCACACACGCTGCGCTGCGAATACATCACCGCCGTAGATTTCCGCTCGCTCGACAGTGAATACCAAAAGATCGGCGGCAAACTCAGCCGGATGATCGATCGTGCAGACGACTTCTGCAAATTCGCACCAGCAACCGACTATCGAAGCATCTCCACAAAACCAGCGAGCAACGACTAGCGCCTGAATTCAGAAGAGACGTTCAGACAAGAACACAATTCAGCAGAACCAACCGCCCGAATTCACGATCATCGCTCAGACCGAAGCACCAGTCACTTCTCACCAGTCACCAGTCACAACCCTTGGAAGCCGCCCGCGACATCCTCAAAAAAATCCGCCACATTGAGCTGAAGACTCGTGGCCTCGTGCAGACGGCATTTTCCGGGCAATACCGCTCGGCGTTCAAAGGCCGCGGGATGAACTTCGAGGAAGTGCGCGAGTATCAGCCGGGCGATGATGTGCGCGCGATTGACTGGAACGTCACGGCGCGCATGGGCGATGCGTTCATCAAGAAATTCACCGAGGAGCGCGAGCTGACGGTGATGCTCGTCGTGGACGTGAGCGCGTCGGGCGAATTCGGCAGCGTGCATCTCAGCAAGCGTGAACTCGCCGCGGAGGTCGCGTGCGTCTTTGCGTTCAGCGCGATCCGCAACAACGACAAGGTCGGCTGCATCCTGTTTTCGGATCACGTCGAGCTGTTCATCCCGCCGGGGAAGGGCCGCCTGCATTCGCTGCGCATCATCCGCGAGATTCTTTTCTTCGAGCCAAAGGGCCGCGGCACCGACCTTGCGGGCGCTCTGGAATTCCTCAACCGCGTCACGAGCCGCCGCGCCGTCGTGCTCATGCTCTCGGATTTCCACGCGCCGGATTACGGCAAGCAACTGCGCGTCACCGCGCGCCGCCACGACCTCGTCGCGATGACCATCGTGGACCCGCGCGAACTCGAACTGCCCGACGTGGGCCGCATCGTCCTCGAGGACGCAGAGACCGGCGAGCGCGTGCTCGTGGACACCTCCGACCGCAGGACGCGCGTGCGCTACGCGAGCGAAGTCGGCGGATGGCACGGCGATCTGCCCTCCGGCTTCCGTCGGCTCGGCGTGGACACGATCACTCTGGAAACGAACCAGGACTACGTGCCCGCGCTGCGCCGCTTTTTCAGCACACGCGAGCACCGGCTTTCAATGGGATGATCCTCGCCGCGATCCAACCTGCAACACCGCCCGCGTCCGCACCTGCGCCGGATGCCGCGCCCGATCCGCTTGCGGGCTTGCGCGGCATCGCGCCGCCGGTGGATGTGCCGTGGCCGCCGTGGGTGTGGTGGGCGATCGGCATCGGCTCCGTGATCGCGCTTGCGCTGCTCACGTGGCTCATCGTGTGGCTCGCGCGCCGCAGGCCGAAAACTCCGCCGCCGACTCCACGCCAGATCGCACTGCGCGAGCTGGAGGAATTGCGCGCACACATCCGCGAACTCGATTCCTACGCATTCAGCGTGCGCGTCTCCGATGTGCTGCGCACATACGTCGGCGCGCAGTTTTCGCTGCCCGCGACCTCGCAGACCTCGCCGGAATTCCTCGCGAGCATCGCGGACTCGCCGCGCTTTTCCGTCGTGGATAAGCAACTACTCGCGACGTTTCTCGAACGTTGCGACATGCTGAAATTTGCACGCATCGAGGCGCACGCCGAGGAAAACGGCGAGCTGCTCGGCGCGGCGGCGGCATTTGTCCAGGGCACGCGCACATGACCTCTGACGCATTCAGCTTCGCGCAACCGTGGTGGCTCCTTGCGCTGCTCGTGATCCCCGTTGTCGCGTGGATGCAGGGCGGGCGCGGGCCTTCGCCGGCGATCCGGTTTTCATTCGTCGCGCCGCTGCGTGGCTTTGCGCGGGAGCGGCGTGCGGGGGCGGGAGGATTCCGGTCGTTCATCATCTGCGCGGCGCTCGCTTGTCTCGTGGTCGCGCTCGCGAGGCCGCGGCTCGGGAAGACGCACGACACGATCGAATCGAGCGGCGTGGACATCATTCTCGAACTCGACGTCTCGGGCTCGATGCAGGCGGAGGATTTCACGCTCGGCAAGGATCGCGCGAGCCGCCTCGAGGTGGTGAAGGACGTGACGAAGCGTTTCATCGAGGGGCGGCCGAATGATCGCATCGGCATCATCGCATTCGCAGGGAGGCCGTACCTTGTGAGCCCGCTCACGCTCGATCACGACTGGCTGCTGAAAAATCTGGAGCGCCTGCGCATCGGCCTCGTCGAGGACGGCACGTCCATCGGCTCCGCGCTCGCGAGTGCGGCGAACCGGATGAAGGACAAAAAGGCAAAGAGCAAAATCATCGTCCTGCTCACCGACGGCGACGAGAACATCACGACCATCCCGCCCGCGACTGCGGCCGAGGCGGCGAAGACGCTCGGCATTAAAATCTACACCATCGCCGCGGGCACGAACGGCCTCGCGCCCTTTCCGGTAGGCCGCGATTTTCTGGGCAACAAGGTCTATCAGAATGTCCCGGTGAAAGTGGACGAGGGCCAGCTCCGCAAGGTCGCGGAAATCGGCGGCGGGAAGTTCTTCGTCGCGATGGACACGAATTCGCTGAACAAGATTTTCTCGGAAATTGACACGCTGGAGAAGACCGAGGTGAAGCTGAAGCGGAAGACGGACTGGAAGGACATCTTCCAGTGGTTCGTCGGCGTGGGGGCCGCGCTCGCCGCGCTGCACGCGCTGCTTTCGCAGACGCTCTGGAGGACGGTGCCATGAACGAAATCCATTTCGCGCAGCCGGAATTCCTGTGGGCGCTCGCCGCGCTTCCACTTCTCACGGCGCTGATTTTTTACGCGGAGAAAATGCGGCGCACTGCGCTGGACCGGCTCATCGCGGCACGCCTGCAGCCGCGGCTTGCGGGCAATGTGAGCATCGCGCGCAGGCGTGCGGGTTTTGCGCTGCTGGTGGCCGGGGTCGCACTCTCGCTCGTGGCGCTCGCGCGTCCGCAGTGGGGATTCACATGGGAGCAGAAGCGGCAGAGCGGACGCGATGTGATCATCGCGATGGACACCTCGAACTCGATGCTCGCGACGGACCTCCAGCCGAACCGGCTCACGCGGGCGAAGCTCGCCGCGGAGGATCTGCTGAACCAGATCGAGGGCGACCGCGTTGGGCTGCTCGCGTTTGCGGGATCGTCGTTTTTGCAGGCGCCGCTCACGTCGGATTTCAGCGCGGTGCGCGAGTCGCTGCAGGAGATTGATACGGACATCATCCCGCGCGGCGGGACAAATCTCTCGGATGCGATCCGGGCGGCGGACGAGGCATTCGGCAAGGGCGAGAGCGAGCATCGCGCGCTGATCATTTTTTCCGACGGCGAAGAACTCGAGGCGGACGCCGTCACTGCGGCGCGCGCGTGCAAGGAGCGCTTCCACACTTTCACCGTCGGCCTCGGTTCCCCGGACGGCTCGCTGATTCCCGTGCCGGTGAAGGGCGGCGGAATTGAATTTCTCAAGGATGACCGCGGGCAATATGTGAAGTCGAAGCTCGACGAGCCGCGCATGAGGGAAGTTGCGGAAGCGGGCGGGGGCTTCTACATTCTGCTCCGCAATGGCCCCGCTGAGATGAAACAAATCGTCAGCGACGGCCTCGGCAAAATGAAAGAACACGAGACAGAAGCACGCTTCACCCGCCAGCCGATCGAGCGCTACCAGTGGCCGCTCGGCGCGGCAGTGGCCGCGATCGTTGCATCGCTCCTGCTCGGCGAGCGGCGCAGGCAGCGGAGGGTGCAGGTGGCGAAAATTGCGGCGGCGGTGCTGCTGCTGTTCGCCGCGCGTGCGGATGCGCGCCATGCGGGCATCGAGAAATACGAGGCGAAGGACTATAAGGGATCGCTCGGGGAATTTGAGGGCGACCTGAAAACGCGAGATGTCGCGGAGCTGCATTTCAACGCAGGCAGCGCGGCCTACGAACTCGGCGACTACGCGCACGCTGCGGATTCATTCAGCCGCGCACTCGGCACCGCGACACCGGAGCTGAAGCCCCGCGCAGCCTACAATCTCGCGAACACGCTCGCGCGCCGCGGCGTGAAGCACGAGAAAAAGGAGGACAAGCTCGGCGACCTGCGCGACGCCGTGCAGCAGTACGACGAGGTGTTGAAATCCGAGCCGAAGCACGAGGACGCAAAGCATAACCGCGATCTCGTGAACAAGCTCATCGCGCAGCTCGAGGAGGAGCAGAAGCAGGAGGAGCAAAAGAAGCAGGACGAGAAAAAAGACGACAAGGACAAGAAGGACGACAAAGACAAAAAGGATCAGCAGGAGAAGCAGGACAAACAGGACTCCTCGCAGGGCGGGAAAGACAAGAAGGACGAGCAGCAAAAGAAGCAGGACGCCTCGCAGCAGGACGGCTCAGGCAAGGATCAGAAGGACGAGCAGGGCAAGAAGGACGGGAAGGAGCAGCAGTCCAAAGACGGCAAGGAAGGCGAACCGAAGGATTCGCAGGACAAAAAGGACGGGCAACAGAAGGACGGCAAAAATGATCCCGGTGCGGAGAAGAAAGACGCGCAGAAGCAGAACGCCGACGGCAAGGACGATGAAAAGGACGGCGACAAAAAACAGCCGCAGCCGCAGCCGAAGGACGGCGATGAGAAACAAAAATCCGGCGAGGTGAAGGCGGCCAATCCCGGCCAGCAGGAGCCCGGCAAGGAAGATCCCGCAGCGGAGGCCGCGGAAGCCGCGCAGGCCGCAAAGGAGGGCCGCATGACGGAGAAGGATGCGGCGCAAATTCTCGAAGCGCTGAAGCGCGTGGACCGCCGGGTGCGGTTGCTCGACCCGACGAGCGAGCCGCAGAAAAATCCGAACCGTCCTTTCAAGAACTGGTAGCCCGCCCGATGTCATCCGGAATTTTTTCCCGAATCCGAATCTGTCTCGCGCCGCTGCTCGCGCTGCTGCTGCCGCTGTGCGCGACTGCGGCGGATTCAAAGGTGCGCGGCATCCTTTCCTCGCACACCGCGGGCGTGGGCGAGGCGGTGGAGTATGAGCTGATCATCGAGGGCGGCGGGCAGTTGGAAAATGAGCCGGCGCTGAATGTGGACGGCATCGAGGTGCGTTTCGCGGGCCAGAACCGGCAGATGAGTTTCATCAATGGCAACGTGTCGAACCGGCTGATCCTGACCTACCAGCTCGTGCCGAAGCGCGAGGGGAAATTCACGATTCCCGCAGTCGAGGTGCAGATTGGCGGGAAAGTCTTCAAGACGCTCCCCGCAGCACTCACGGTCGCGCCGGGCGAGAAGATGAAGGAGGTGGGAGACCTCGCGTTTGCGAAAATTTTCCTGCCAAAAAAATCGCTCTACGTCGGCGAAGTCGTGCCGATGGAGGTGCGCCTCTATCTCGACGGGACAGCGCGTTGGGATTTGCGGGCCATGCCGGCGCAGACCGGGGACGGGTTCACCACCCGGCCATTTGGAAAACCCTCGGAACGCAACGTCACGCTGGAGGGAAGGCCATATGTTCTCGCGACGTTCAGCACGGTGATCACTCCGGGCAAGGCGGGAAAGATTTTGATCGGGCCGGTGCCTGCAAATCTCGTGGTGTCGCGGCCGCAGCGCGGGCGGCAGCCGTTCGATCTTTTCGGGCGCGGCATGGGGTCGGCCACGGAGATGACGGTCACGGCTCCGGTGCTGGAGATTGATGTGAAGCCGCTGCCGGTCGAGGGAAGGCCGAAGGATTTTTCCGGCGCGATCGGGAAGTTTGAGTTCAGCGCGACGGGCACGCCGGAACGCGTGAAGGTCGGCGAGCCGGTGAGCATGAAGCTCGTGATCAAGGGCAGCGGGAATTTTGATCGCATCGGCCAGCCGCCGCTCGACGAGCCGCAGGGGTGGACGACGTATTCGGCGAAGCAGGGATTCAGCGGCAACGACGGCGCGGGCAACGAAGGCGCGGGCACCGAGGGCGTGAAGACGTTCGATCTTCCGGTGACGCCGACGGTGGCGAAGACGACGATGCCGGTTTTTGCATTCAGCTACTTCGATCCTGAGACGGAAAAATATGTGATGCTGAAGAGCGCGCCCGCGCCGCTCACGGTCGAGGGCGTGCCGGTGATCGCGGCGCCCGCGCCTGCGACGGTGCAAAATTCCGCGACACCGAAAACGGAACCGAAGACGCCCGCAGCGCAGGACATCCTCGCAAACCTGCCGGACATCGGCCGGGCGAGCGCGGCGTTCGGGCCGTCGCTTTCGCCCGCGGTGTTCTTCTCGATCCTCGGTGCGCCGGTGCCGCTGGCGTTTGCCTTCATCGCGTGGCGCAGGCGGCGCGGTGATGCGAAGCTCGCACGGGCCGCGGCGCTCCGGCGTGAGCGTGCGGGCATGATCTCGCAGGTAAAGAATGCGGCGAACCGCGCGGAGGTCTTCGACGCCGCAGTGAAGGCGGTGCGGATCGTGGCGCAGATCGAGAATGGCGCGCTGCCAGACGACGATGCCGCCGCGCTGCTCGGCTCGCGCAAGATCGACGCGGAGACCCAAAAATCGCTGGGCGAAATTTTCGAGGCACGCACGGAGCTGCTCTACGCGGGCGCGGCGCGCGGGGATGACCGCATCAGCGACACCGAGCGCGATCGCGTGATGGAGGCGATCGCGAGCTTTGAAAAGAGCCCGAGGCGATGAAGGGAAACGTCCAACGTCCTGCGCGCTGCGGCGCGATGGCGATGCTCCGGCTGCTTTTCGTGGTGCTGTTTTCTGCGCGCGCGTTCGCCGGCCCGGACGGGGATTTTGCGGTGGCGAACCGGGCGTTCACTGAGGGCGATTTTTCTGCGGCGCTGCGGGCGTACGAGCGTTCGCTGACCGCGGAACTGCACGCGAATGCGCTCTGCAATCTTGGCAACGCGTGCTTCCGCCTCGGCAAGCTGGGCGCTGCGGCGCTGAGCTACGAGCGCGCGCTGGCGTTGCATCCGCGCCTGCCGGATGCGGTCGCGAATCTCCGGCTCACGCGCGAAAAATCCGGCGCACGTCTGCTCGATCAGCCGTGGTGGGAGAAGGCGCTCACATGGTTTTCCGCCAGCACGGCGACGAAGATCACACTCGGGACGGCGTGGTTTTTCACGCTCGTCGCGGCGTCGCTGGCGTGGCGGAGGAAATATGGCGCGGCGTTTTTCGGATCGGTGTGCGGAGTGCTGATCGCGGCGGGCTACGGTGCGGCGATTTATTGGGTGACGGCTGATCGCGGGACGATCGCGATCGTGATTGCGGAGCGCGCGGCGGTGCATCCCGAACCGGCGGAACATTCCAAGTCCGCCGAGGCGCTTCCGGGCAGCAGCCAGGTGCGCGTGCTCGGCGAGTCGGGCGGCTGGAGGTATTGCAGGCTGCCCGGCGGCGGGCGCGGCTGGGTGACGGCGGCGGCGGTGGAGTTTCTTCTGCCGCGCGGGAAAATGCCGGGGCGCATTGGCGCCGCGGGCTTGGTGCTTCCATCGCTGGCGCTGGTCGCGCTGACTCCGGCGGCGGCGCGCACGGTGGACTGGCGCGATGAGATTTGGAAAAAGCCGGGCGCGTTCATGTCGCTGCGGCCCGCGGTTTTCCACTACGCATTCGGGTGGAGCGGGATCACCGCGGCGGAGGCGGAGGTGAGCAGCACGCTGTCGCCGGAGGGCCTGTGCGTGCTCGATTTTTCCGCGAGGACGACCGGGCTCGCGAGGACGATGTGGAAGATGGACGCGAAGGCCGTGTCGTCGTGCGAGCCGGCGACCTTCCGCCCCGTGAAGCTGACGCAGACCGAGACGTATAAAAAAAAAGCGGTGACGACGGAGGTGGATTTTCTCGCCGATGGCCCGGTGCAGCGGCGTTTGCAGGAACCGCCGGACACGTCTGCGTCCGTGCCGCGGAGGTTCCGGTTTCCGCATGTGCATGATCTGAACAGCGCGGTGCTTTTCATCCGCAGCCAGGCGCTCGCGCAGGGCGACTCGGTGAAGCTGTGCGTGTATCCCGGCCGGGCACCCTATCTCGCCACGGCGACGGTCATCGGGCGCGAGCGGCTCACGGTCGCGGGCCGCGAGTGGGACACGATCAAGTGCGACCTCCAGCTCAGCGGAATCGGGGACGACTTCACGCTCGTGCCGCACAAGAAGTTCAAAAAGGCGAGCGCGTGGATCTCGGACGACGGCGACCGGCTGCTGCTGAAAGTCTCCGCCGAGGTGCAGGTCGGCAGCGTGTGGGCGGAGCTGCAGAACGTGGATTTTTCGGGGAAAAAATAACGCGCTTTCACAAGCGCGCCCGGAGCGTTTCAATGGAAAACATAGCCGCGTTCTGAACTTCCGGGTTCTCGTGGAAAGGCCCTCCAGGCCATTGATCAGCCTCCAAATGCGCAGTCATGCGGCTACGAAAGTTTTCGAAAAGTTCTGCGTGACACTCGGATCACTCCGACGACACGGAGCGGTCGCGGCGGCGGTTCGGATTGTAGAACGGCTTGAGCAGCGGGCTGCCGGGCGCGGGCTGCGGGAGGAGCTTCATCTCGGCGAGCGTGTCGGCGTCGAGGCGTCCCGTGCGGCGCAGCTCGGCTTCTTCCTGAAAAAGAAAAAGCGCCTCGCTCGTGGATGCAGCGGGGAGGCCGTCCACGGGGCCGGTGTAGAGCCGCTTGGCGGTCAGGATCGCCTGCGCGCGGCGGACGATCCCGATCTGCACTTCGCGCGTCGCGGCGGCATACGGCGTGTCGCGGAAAATGGTCGAGTAGGGCGTGTACACGGGCGATGGCACCGGGGTCGGAGGCTCGACTACGGAGACGCCGTCGGGCCGGATGCGACGCACAGGCGGCGGTGTCGGTTCCGCGGGCGCGGGCTCCGGCGGAATGGTACGTTCTTTGCGCGGCGACATGATGGGCTCGCCGGGTTTTGGCATGGCCTGCGGTGCGGGTGCGGCCGCCGGCTCGGGCGGAGGAGGATTGATTTGCTTTTGCACCAGAGCCCCGGGTGCGGGCGCGGGCTGCGGTGCTGGTTGTGTTGCCGGCGCAGGCGCGGGCTGCGGTGCGGGTGCAGCATCCTTTTTTCCCCCGAAGCCGAGTGACGCGAGTGTCTCCGCATTCAGCTTGCCGGTGACGGTGATGCCGTTGCGGATCTGGAATCGCCGGATCGCGGCACTGGTCTCGGCGCTGTCGGCGCCGGTGATTTCGCCGTAGTAGAAACCCCGCGTCTTCAGCGCGCCCTGCACGTCGCGGAGCTGATCATTTGCGATGGCCGGTGAGAGGAGAAGCGTCGCAGCGAGGAGCAGGGCTGCGGCTGGGAGGGAGGAGAGCCGTTTCATGGCGTTGTGAGGCAATGTGGACGCAAACGGCGGCGCGTCAATTCAGCGCTCAGTGCACAGCGGCCACACAAACTGAGTCTGAGAACTGAGAACTGAGAGCTTCCCCCTCCCGGCAGCACGATAGGTCGCCTTCGGGCTGAGTCGGTAATTCACCGACGCCACTGCGATCCCGTCGCCGGCGAGAGAGCGCGCGATCTTTGGAGTCTCGGCGCCATCCTTCGCGCCGGCCTTCAGCGCGCCGCCGTTGAACCACGCGAGTGTGGCGAGATTTTTTCCTCCGCGCGGGAGGTAGATATCCAGCTTGCAGCGCTGCGCCTCGTATTCGCCAAGCTTGTCGCCGGTCTTGTAGGCGATGTCCACGACGGGCCGGATCGGCACTGCACTCTCGTCGGCGCGAGAAGGGGCGGGATGCGCGAGGAGGAGACGGAGGCGTGCTCACAATTAGGATTTCAGACTGATGCACGACCCGAGGCAGACGCATCACGATAGCGGAAGTTTCTGGGTGGAAGATGCGACCCGAGAGTCGCCATCGTTCGCCAGCGAAATTTTGAGGCATCTGCCCTGATGCACGACCCACGCCGGGGTTGCGTTTGCCGGACAAGTCTGCAATCAAACGCGCCCCACAAAACGCGCACACACTGCGCCGGCATCAAGCCGCCGCGTTTGTGAGGGTTCATTCCGCGCAGCTTCCGACTCCCAAAACTATCCCGTGAGACCATTCCCGTTCCTCGCCACTTCCATCGTCGCGCTCGTCGCG
>Ga0315909_10009669_pt1 | contig 10401 bp, 2 predicted proteins | sample LakEriMetagenome_11_FD_203527 | JGI IMG/M metagenome (GOLD analysis project Ga0315909, IMG submission 203527) | Freshwater fungal communities from buoy surface, Lake Erie, Ohio, United States - Buoy 2 MA125 | ecosystem: Environmental > Aquatic > Freshwater > Lake | place: USA: Lake Erie, Ohio...
ATCCACGCCGACGCCCGCTGCCTTCAGCTCGCTGATGACGCCCTTCAGTTGCGCCGCCGTACCGAACGGCTTGAACACCGGGCCGTCGCCGTGGGAGTTCAGGAACAGCCCGAGACGCGCAGGACGAAACCCGGTGCGTTGGTACAGGTCTTCGACCTCCTTCGCGGTCCCGTCCTTCGTGTCCCACCACGACCACTCGCGCGACGTCCACGCGCACAGAGGCGGCACGCGTCGCGGCTGCGGGTAGCCGTAGAGCTCGACGGCGGCGCGGGTGCCGGGGCCGTACTTGCCGTCCACGGCCAGACTAGCGCCTTGCTCGTTGAGCCAGCGTTGGAACACCTTGACCAGTTCGGTGCGCTTGTCGCCGTAGGTGGGGACTAGGGGCTGTAGGACGCTCATCGGGTAGCTCCTTGACGCATTGCGTCGGTGCGGATTCGCTTGGCCTCAGCGGCCTTTTCTGCGGCGTTGGACAGCGCCTCGTCAAGCAAGTCGTCAGCACGCTCCATCCACTTCACGTCATTGGGCGCACCATCGAGCAGCCGGAAACCGCGACGCATGCGGTTCACCACCTTGGACGCCGGATACCGGGCCAGTGCTTCGCGGAACGTGGCGAGCACGGGCGTAAGCCGCTTGCGGTAGTCGCGGGCGAACTCGACCTTTTCGGCCTTGTTCATGTTCGTGCGCGACACCTGAATCCCGGTCGCTGCCTGCGACGTGGCCGCAATCTCGTTGCGCTGCGCCTCGACCTGCTTTGCTTCGGCTTCGAGCGCGTCGTCGAGCGTGACGCCGAGCACCTTGGTTCCGCTCAGGACCGAACCGAGCGCGCCAAGACCCGTGCGCTCGCGCCCGTAGGCGTCGGGTACGCCCTCGATGCCCGCCGCGATCTGCTCGTTCTGCGTGCCGCCGCGAACACGGCTCAGACTTTGCGTGTCAACGCCCATCTGTCCGCTGATGACGTCCGACGGGCTCACGAGGTTAGGGGAGCCGTACGACTGGACCAGGTGCGACAGCCGCTGCGCCAGTTCCTCACCCAGCGTCGAGCCCTCGCGCACAACGGGGCGACCGCTGAAGAAGGTCCGGTTCATCGCCTGCTCGTACAGCGGGCCAATCAGCATGCCCGGCGCAACGCCCAATAGCTTGCCGATGAACGCCGCGACCTGCGCCGACTCCGTGTCGTACTTGTTCGCCTTGGTTTCCGTGAGGCTTGCAGGCGGCGACAGGTAGCCGATGTTCGCGAGGTTGATGCGGCCCTGCTCGTCCTTTCCAAGCTCCGGGATGATGTGTCCGAGGGGCTTCAGCGACGATGACGACGCGAACGGGTACGCGGCTTTCGCCGCCTCGCCCTCGTCGCGAGACACGCCCGACAGCGCGGCGTTCATGTCCGTGAGCCGGTCGCTCATCTGTAGCGCCAACTCGGTTCGGATCGGGTCTTTGAACGCCCAATCCTGAACACGCGGGATGGCGCGGGTCTGGAAGCTGATGAACGGCTGGCCCGCGAGCCAGTAGATCCCTCGGTTCCAGTCGCGGGGCTTTCCGTCCCGACCCACCGACGCCGTGGGCGCCTTCAGCACATGTGCGAAGCCGGGGACGTTCTCGTAGTCCATGTAATTTGCGCGGGCGTCGAGCGCGATGGGCGTGCGCTCCGTGACGTGCAGGAGTTCCGGCGCGGTCAGCTTGCCGCGCGCCATCTTCTCCATGTTCTTCAAGTAATAGGCATATCGAAACAGGTCATCCGACGCCGAGTAGACCAGTCCCGGCAGGTCCATCGCGGACGACACCGCCGCCTTGCCGCTCTCGACTGCTGACTTGCCCGCCGCCGTGGACGCGAGTTCGGGCGACGACGCGCGGAGGCGCAACCAGTCTTTCTGGTCCTTCACGTCAAGGAGCTTCAGCGCCATCTCGCGCTCGCGAGCCACCGCGCCCGTGCGGACGTCCTTGCCCCGCTTCGCAGCGTAGCTCCCAGCGTCGGCCAGCATCTCGATTAGCCGCTTGCCGGGTTCGGTGACGCTCTCAAACGCGCCTTGGAGCTGCGCGTTCAGGTAGTTGCGCCCGAGTTCGTTGGAACCGAACCCGCCCTTGAACACGCCGTCCTGCTCCGCGAGGCGGTACATGGGGCTCTTCTTGGCCGACACCAGATCCTTCAGCGCGCGGGCGTAGAACGGGAGGTTCATCGGGTTCCACAGCGCCATCCCCGCCATGGGCGCGAACACGAGCAGGTTGGACAGCAGGTTGCGCGCGTGGGTCGCGACGCTCCACACCGTCTTGGCCGACTTGAGCATCGAGTTGACGCGGTTCAGCCCCGACGCCATCTGCTCCATCACGGCTCGCCGGTTCACCATGTCGAAGTAGAGGTCAGCCGGAACGTACTTGCCCCCAAGCGCGCCGTACTTCATCAGCCCCTCGTCCGCTTTGCCACCCGTCGCAAGTCGCTCTTGAACCTGCTTCGGGAACCGCGCCTCATCGGGGACCGGAATCCACTCGCTCATCACGGGCAACTGGTCAGCGCCGCGCCCGGTCACGGGGTCAATGGCGTTCTCCGCGATGGCGGTGGGGTTGCCCCGGTACTGCTGCGCCACGCGGGCGTTGTGGTCCGCTATGGCTGCCGCCTTCATCTGCTCGAACTGCTCAGCCGTGCGCGTGAGCCCCGGCGTCTCGGCGGCTTTGCGATAGATGTCGTACATTTCCACGTCGTCGATGAACGACATGAGCCCGACCATGGCCTCTTCTGCGAGGTCGGTCTTGAGCCCAAACTCCGCTTCGCGCCGGGTCATCGGGACGCCCGCACGGCGCAACTCGTTTGCCTTGAACGAACCCGCCTTGAGGTATGGGGCGAGCTTCGCCTTCTCTGACGCCGAGACCGCGCCAAGCGGGTCCATTGCGCCCTTGCGCACGCTCTCGTCGTAAAGCTGCGGCCAGTAGAGGTCGCGGATCTGCTCGGCGTTCTCGAACATCTTGAGCGTCTTCGCGCGCTCCGTGTACTGCCGCGACAAGCCGGCGAGCCCCTTGCCGTAGCGGTTCACGATCATCTGCTCGTTGTCCATCTTGGCGACCCAATCGTCAGCCTTGATAGATGCGTCGCGGAGGTCTTTCGCCATCGCGGCGCGCTCTGCAGCATCGGGGAGACGTTGGCCTTGGGCGCGGAGAGCGGCGAGCGAGTCGAGTTCTTGAAGCCGTGCGGTCAGTAGCGCGGCCTCCTCCTTCATGCCTACAACAGCCTCGCGCGACCTAGCCGCATCGCGAGCCAGCACCGGCCCCGCGCTTTGCGACCGTGGGATTGACGGGCCTTCAGCGCCTCCGGTGGGTCTTGGCACCGCCGCGCCCATTCGCATCGGGTCCGATGGGCCGAGACCCGTTTCACGGCGAATGGCGGCGTTCGCGGACTCTTCAATGCGCGCAAGGTCTTCGAGCCGGCTGCGCGCCGCGACCTCAGCCCGGTACGTCGCGCGCCGAGCGCTGTCCCACGCTTTGGCAGCGGCGTTCTTGGCAGCGATGACGCCGTTCAAATCGGCCACCTCGCCGCGCACCTTGGCGGCGTCAGCGGCGGCTTGTGCGCGCTCCGACCTGACTAGGCTGTCTTGCCACGCCGCCCACGCTCGGGACTCAGCGGCGCGCGCTGCCTTGATGGACAGCTGCGTGCGTAGGTCTTCAGCGCCCTGCGTGCGCGCTTGCTTCAGTTCTTCGGCTCGGCGTTCAGCGCCGATGGCCTTGTCCCACGTCTCACGCGTCGCGGTCTTGCCGCCCCGTGGCGTCGCATTGATAGCGGCCTGTGCCTCCTCGCGGGCTAGCTTCAGCGCGTCGGCCCAGACGTCGCGCATCTCCCCGAGCTTCGCTTTGCGAGCATCGAACGCGGCACCAACCGCGGCCTCGGTTTGCGCCGAAAGCCCTTGCTTGATTTCGGCCCTGGCTTGCTTCGTTGCGGCCTCGCGCGCTTTCCGAAGCGACGACGCAATTTCAGAGATGCGCGCTTGCTCCGTTTTGATGGCGTCCACGTCCATCGGACGATTCTCGGCACGCGCCCCAATGCCTCGCGCAAGTTCGGCCTCTCGTGCCTTTGCGGCACCTAGCGCGAAGTCGGCACCCTGCGCGCGAATCGCGGCGTCTTCGGCTTTCGATGCCGCTGCCGCGCCACGCTCGGCACGCGCCCCGACCAGCTCGTCAATCTGCGCGTTGATGGCGTCGAGTTGCGCCTGGACCTCGGATCGCTTCAGGTCAAGCGCTGCACCATCAAGGTCGTCGATGACGCCGACGCCTTCTTCTAGGTCCATCGCCCGCGCCCGAAGCACCCGCGCCTCTTCGAGCTTCGCATCGCGCATCATGTCGCCGTACGCGGTGCGCTCGAAGCTCGTTTGGGACTCGGGCATTTTGCCCCGCGCGATGACCTGACTGCGGCGGTACTTGTCGCGCGGCGTCATGGGCTGCTTGCCCATGCGGAACTCAAACATGTAGCGCGACGGGTCGTTGCCGGGATTCCAGTAGCCGCCCTCTAGGGGGGAGTGCTCCGATTGGAGGAACTTCCGCACGGTGGGGCGCGCCCACTCGGGGATAGCGCGGATCATTTCGATGGCCGCGCGGGACGCCTTCGACTGAAGCGCGCCGCCCTCGCGCTCAATCGCCATGAACTCTTCGGGGACCACGTTGTTACGGGCGCTCAGCCAGTAGCGCGACTCCGGGAACTTGTCGCCCAGACGTCGCGCGATGTAGTTCAGCATGTCGTTGCCCGCCGACGTGCCGAGCGTGGCGACCCACGAGGGGACGCGCGCCGCCGCCTCGATGACGTTGCCGAGCCGCTGTTTGTTGGCAAGCCTCGACTCCAGCGACAGCTTCTTCTGTAGCGCCGTCTGTAGCGTGCGGTTCGGCACGCCCGCCGCTTCGAGCTTCGCCGTGGCTTCTGCAAGTGCCGCCTTGGCTTTCAGGTCGCCGGGGTTCTTCTCGACGACGCGCGCCCACCCCTTGGCGAGCTCTTCAGTTTTGGCCGATGGTCCCGCGAACGCCTCGACCGCTTGCCGCTTCGCTGCGACGTCAAGGTCAGCTTGCGCGCGGGCTTCACGGACGCGGTTCAGTTCGTCGTATGCGGACTGCGGAATGTCGGTCCCGGAGCGCTCCGCGACTTCAAAGCGCGCCTCCATGTTGCGCACCGCTTCGTCAAGCGAGTTCGCCAAGTCTTCGGCGGCGGCGGCGGCCTTGTAGACCTGCGACGACTGCTCAGCGAGCGGCTGAATCACGCGGTCTGTGATGGCGATTTTCTTCTTGAGGAGCGCCGTGTCAGCCGCGACGCGCTCTAGCGGGGCCGATGCGAGAGAGCGCACACCGCTCCCGACCGCCGCCGCGTTGAGTGCTGCTCCGATTGGCGCGGCCTCAAATTCCTTGCGGGGGTCGAGCCACGTCCGCGCGAACGACCGAAGCGCACCCGCGCCCACGTCTTTCGCGACGTCAGCGGCCTCCTTGATGACCTCGCCGGGTTCGTAGGTCGGATCGCCGAGCTTGCCGACCTGCTTCGCGCCGGCGTATGCCATGGTGAGCGGAAGCGTGAGCAGGTCCATGGCCTCGCCGGGCGCTCGCTCAATGCCGCGCCACCACGACTCGCCCCAATCCTCGCCCTCCGCTGCGGACTCCTCGCCCGCCCAGACGTTGCGCACCGGGTCTTTGTCCATGCCCAGCGACTTGCCGAGACCCGCAACAAAACCCTCGTCGCGGATGTTGCGCCCGATGTTCGCGCCCGTGTCCATCGCGACCTCCCCAAGCGCGGATGGGAGGCGAGCCACGGCACGGCCAAGGTTCATCGCGGGGATGTCGCCTTGCGGGAGGAAGCCTTCGCGCTCTTCGGGCGTCGTGGCGGGGTCCATCCAGCCCGCGTCACGCATTGACACTTTCGTTTGGCGGTAGAGTTCGTCAGCGACGCCGAGCGGCGCGAGGATGGGCGCGGCCAGTGCAAGCTGCGCCGTCTCCTCCCATCCCGGCGTGCCGAGCATCTGACGCCCCGATACGGTCTTGCGCGGGACTGCCATGTTTTGCCTTGCCCACTCTTGCGCCGGGTCAGGCATACCCAGTTGTGCCCGCGCGTCGGCTTCGAGCTTGAGCCTTGCGGCGTCATCCGGCGCGCTCGGCTTGGCAGGCTGCCACGACGAGGGGGCGGGAGTCGTTGACGCGTAAGGGCGCAAGAACGACGGCACCGAGCGGTAAAGCTGCTCGCCGGCCTCGCTCGCACCCGGCGCCCGCGTCTCGTAGGCCATTCGTTCCGCAGCCCACCGGGAGCCGATGTCTTGTTGCATGGGCCGAGACACACCGGCCTTGATGGGGCCGCCCGGATAGCGCTCCTGCCCAACACGCTCAGCCCGCGCCGTGCCCTCGGCTTCGTTCACAAGGTTCTGACGCACCTTCGGATCGAAGACGTCCGTGAGGTCGCGCAGACCGCTCGCGGCGCGTTCGGTTACGAACTGCTGGCGAACGCGCTCGCCACGCACCGACGCGGGAAGCGGTTTGTCGATGTCGGCGCGGCCTTGTGGGGGCCATGAGGCGAGGCCCCCCGCCGATGGCGCGGCGGGAGGCTGGTATGATGGTGTCGGGGTGGGACGGGGAGCGGATATAGGAGGCGGGACGGAGGCAGGGGCTGGGGCGGCGGCGTCCTTTGTGACGCCACCCGAATCGGTGAACGTGTACGACTTTGACCGCTTCGGCTTCACCACGCCACCATCATCGGTGAAGGTGTAGCCGCGACTTGCCTTTGGCTTTATGACGCCGCCGTCATCGGTGAACTTGTACTTTTGGCTCGCCTTGACGGGCGCGTCGTAAGGATCGCTCAGCGGGTCATTCAAGTCGTCCATGCCGGCACGTTACCAGAGCCGTGAACGCCGCGAAACTACTGGAGCCCTTGCGTGTCTTCGATCCGCTCCAGAAGCGCTGACTTTTCAGCCGGGGAGATCGGCTGCTTCGCCACCCACTCGGCTGCTTGGTCGAGGCTATTGAACCGTGGCATCGACGGTGCCGCAGGTCGCGCAGGAGCCGCACGAGGCGCGGGCGCAGCCGGCCGCGGCGCAACGGGTCGGTTGCCAGCGGGAAGCGGCGCGGGCTTGAGTGATTGCGGCACCACGACCCCGAGGCTTTCGAGGTAGCCGACCGGGTCGTCCGTGTCCGCTGAAAGCTCCGTGACGATGGCGCGAAGTCGCTTCTCTCGAAGTGCCTCTTTCTGCGACAGAATCCGGGTCTTGGCGTCCTGTGCGCGCTGCTTGACTTGGTTGTAAAGGTCAGCCGATGCGGCGTCGAGCCCCGCAGGCATGGGCGCGCCGCGAAGTGCCGCCTCGTACTCGGCGCGTTCGAGTTCGCCGTCACTCTGCGTGGACTGGAACCGGCCCTTGTCCGCAGGAACAACCCCCGCATCCTGCGCCACGACGTCGGCCACTTCGTCAAGCGTGACCTCGGCGGGGAGCGCGAGCGCGGCGGTGTCCGAAATGGCGCTGCCGGCGATCTTCGCTTGGCCCCGCGCGCGGTTCATGTCCTCGACTTGGCGACGGATGGCCGCTTGCTCGTCGCGGACGCGGGCGATCTCTTCGTCTCGCTGCGACGTGCCGAAGCCTTCGCGGGTGCCGGCCACGGCGGGAGCGTACTGCGATTGCGCTGCAACCAGTGCCGACCGCATCGCTCCTTGCGCCTGCGCCATGACCGCCGCCGCCTGCGGATCGCCCTTGCGAGCCACCGGGAGCGCGGCGTTGTAGGCGCGATACGCCTCGCGGTACGCTGTCGCCTGCGCCGCGTCCATGCCGTAATCGACGGGTGACGATGCGACCGCGCGCCACAGCGACGGGCTCTCTTGCACGCGAAGCGGTTGCGACGGCCCCACCGGCTCGCCCTTCTTGTTCCGGTTCTGCCGAACGATGGTGAGCACGTCACCCGTCGGCTCCTCGCCACCTCGGGCCGCGCCACCCGCACCGCCACGACCACCGACAGCCCCGGCCTGCGCTCGAAGCGTCGGAGGCCCGAAGTCAGCGCCGAACCCTTGCTCGGTCGAACCGCGCGGCGTCGCCACTTGCCCCGGCTGCCAGATGACGCGCCCGCCCCGACCGACTACCGGGCGACCAGCGGCGGCGGCTTCAGCGTAGTACTTGGCCTCCAGTGCCGCTTGCGCGTTCTGCCTAGCGATGGCCTCTTGCTGCTTTGCCTGCGCAATGGCCGTAGCCGACGCGCCGCGAGCTTGGAGCGACGCCACGTTGGCCTTGGCTTGCTCCTCGTCCCACAGCAGTTGCTTTCGCAGAAGCTCCAAGTCGAGAGCGCGCTTGTCCCGCACGTCCTGCGCCTGCTGCGCCAAGCCCCGCACGTCCGTGGGAAGCGACGGGATGGCCTCGCGATAGCCCGACTCACGCGCAATGGCGGCAGTCGTAGACGGCATCATTCGCGGGGGCTGGTAGCCTCCCGGAGCCTCGCGCGTCTCGCGGGGCGGCATTGGTGCGGGGCGCTGCGCCATCGGGCTTGGCGGGGCTGCCATGGGCCGGCGCGGGGCTTCTGATTCCATGCCGCGCGGGGCGATGGGCGACGGCACCACGGGGGCGCTTGTCACGCGGCTGAACTGCGCTTCGAGTCCCGGCGTAAGCATCGGATTCGACGGCGGGCGAGCAGGTGCCGGTGGCGTCACGGCGGGCGGCTTCAGCACTTGCGCCTTGACCCCACCGAGCGGAGGCGCGGCGGTCTCAATGCCACGGCGGCCATAGCCGGTCTCGGCTGCCTCACCGAAAGACGCTTGCGGGCGAAGCTCGGTCGCGGCGCGTGACTCGGCAATCTGCCGGATGGCCGCACCGCTTTCGCCCATCGCGTCGTCGTCGGGGTAGAAGGTGCCCGCCGCTGCCGCGCGTTCGTTCTTCGTCAGCGAGTCGCGAAACGCGGTCCCGGCGAGGTCCGCGCCGATGCCCAGCGCAGTGCCGAGCACGTCCCCGCCAAGACGGCGCAAGAAGTTCTTGGACGCTTGGTCGGCCTCGAAGGAACGCTGCTTCTCGTTCTCCTCGCGTTGGGCACGGATGCCTTTGACTTGGCCGAGGTATCCGGGTGCGAGATCAGGTACTGCCATGAGACACCTCGATGAGTGGGGTCAGGCTGGAGTCTATTCGTTGGCCGCCTTCTCGTCTTCCTTCTCTTGCGCCGCGTCGTAGGCCATCTGCTGCCACAGGTTCCAGTCCTCCTCCCCGAGGGGGACCTTGCCTGCGTTGACCGCAGCCGAGGCGTACTCGTCGTACGCGGCCTCGCGCTCGGCCTGAGATGCCGAGTGCCAGACGACTACCTCGGGCTCGACGTAGTCAGCCCCCTCGGTCGCGTCGTTGCCGTAGATGTCCGAGATGCCATCGTCCGTCTCACTCGCATCCGCGTCTGCCGCCGCGAGCAGCAGCTTCTTATTGCTGTCGGGCACGATGGCGCGGATGACGTCGGTGTACGGCATGCCGGCGTCGAGCATCTCGTACGCCTTCGCCAGCGTCTCGGGCGCCCACTTCTCCCCGCCGACCTGGGCGATGAGGTTGTTGAGCAGCGTGTGTCGATCCGACTCCGCTTGACTCGTCTTGTCGTACTCGAACATCTCTTTCTGAAGGTCGGCGGCCTCCGCTGCCAGCTCCTTGCGCGTCTCGTCGTCGAGCTGCGAGCCGTACGCCGAGAGGTACGTCTTGATCTCGTTGAGCCGCTGTTCGATTTGGAGCGCCTTGTTCTCGGTCTGAAGGTCCGTCATGGCGCTGATGGCCCCGACGTCGATGTTGCCGAGACCCGCGATTTCGAGACCGCTCCCGCCGAGACCGCGCCCCGCCATCTGCTGCATCGCCTTGGCTTTGGCCTCAGCCGCTTGCCGGATGATCTGGGCTTCCTGCGCGGCGAGTTCTTCGGGATTGAAACCGAACTCCGAGAGGTCGGAGGTCATGGCCCCGAGCGCTTCCTTGGCGGTCGTCTCCTTGACCTGATCCTGTAGCCCGCCAATGCCCATGGCGTCAGCCAGGGCTTCCCAATTGATCGCGTCCGTCGGGTTCGGTCCCGTCGGCGGTCCCGTGCGAACCGGGGTCGTGTTCGCCGGGGCCATGGGTCGCGGCTCGATAGTCTGCCCGTCGGGGCCGATGGTCGGGTCAGGCGTCCCGGCGTGCGGCGCGTTCGGGTTGTACCGAGGGTTGCCGCTCACAGGCGTCAGGTTCGTGTGCGGCGCTCCCGGATCATAGTTCGGGTTCATGCCCACAGGCGTCGTCGGCGTGAACACGGACGGTGCGCCGCGAACGGGCGTCGAGTTCAATGCGCTGATTCCCATGTCCACCACGGGCGCGGTCGGGGCGGGTGCGTTGTAGCGCACAGGCGCGGGGGCCACCGTCGCCGGGACCACGCCACCCACCGGGGCGGGCGTGTACGCTTCGCCGGTCGTCAGGTACGCGGGTTTCGGCTGCCACTGGG
>Ga0315909_10009671_pt1 | contig 10401 bp, 9 predicted proteins | sample LakEriMetagenome_11_FD_203527 | JGI IMG/M metagenome (GOLD analysis project Ga0315909, IMG submission 203527) | Freshwater fungal communities from buoy surface, Lake Erie, Ohio, United States - Buoy 2 MA125 | ecosystem: Environmental > Aquatic > Freshwater > Lake | place: USA: Lake Erie, Ohio...
CGGGCGCTCTACCGCGGACAGTGCAACTGCGCCTACTGGCACGGCGCGTTCGGCGGCATCTACCTGCCGCACCTGCGGAACGCCGTGTTCCACGAACTGATCGCGGCCGACAAGGCGGCCGACCGGGCGGAGGGCCGGCCCGCCGCGTTCGTGGAGGCCACGACCGCCGACTTCGACTTCGACGGCAGGACGGAGGTGCGGCTCTCCAGCGACGGCCTCGACGCCTGGATCGCGCCGGCGCGGGGCGGCATGCTGTACGAGCTCGACCTGCGCGACCAGGAGCACAACGTCCTGGCCACGCTTGACCGCCGGCCCGAGGCCTACCACGCGCAGGTGCTCGCTGGACCGGGTAACGCCCGCAGCGTGGTCGACGCCTCGCAGACCGCCAAGTTCAAGCAGGAGGGGCTCGAGCGGATGGTCCGCTACGATGGCTCGCGGCGCAAGAGCCTCGTCGACCACTTCTGGGATTGCGACGTCGCCGCGTCGGGCATCGTCGAGGGAATTGCGCTTGAGCGGGGCGATTTCTCCGCCGGCGTCTACGACGCGAGCATCCGCCGCAACCCCGGCCGCATCCAGGTGCTCCTGTCGCGCACCGGAAACGCCTGGGGCATTCCCTTCACGCTGTCGAAGGCGGTCACGCTCGAGGCGGGATCGCGGACGCTGGAGATCGCCTACAAGCTCGAGGGCCTGCCGCGGGACTTCCGCCAGCATCTCGCCGTGGAGTTCAACTTCGCCGGCATGCCCGATCGGGCGGAGGGCCGGTTTTTCTGCGACGACGCACGGCGGCCGCTGGGCGAACTCGGCACGCGGCTCGACCTGCCGTCGGTCCGCGGGGTCGGTCTGGTCGACGAGTGGCTGGGCATCGACGCGCGGCTGGCCTTTTCGGAGGCGACCAACGGCCAGGCCGCCGGCCTCTGGACGTTTCCGATCCAGACCGTCAGCCAGTCCGAGGCGGGCTTCGAACTGGTGCACCAGTCGGTGGTGGTCATGCCGCACTGGATCGTCACCCCCGACCCCGACGGCGTCTGGAAGGTGGCGATGCGGCTGTCGATCGGCACTCTGAAGGCGGAGCGGCCGGTGCGGTCTGCCGTGGGTGACGGCCGCATCGTCTCCACCGGCCGCTAGTCCGCGGCCGAGATAGCTGGGGCGTTGCCCCGGCACACCAGGAAGCGGAGGCGAAGGGATCGGCGGAAGCTCGGCGAGCGTTTGGCCGCTTCGGCCACAGCGAGGAGACTTCTGCCGTCCCGAAGCCGGTGCTACGCGTACGTCGGATGCGGTCTAACCGCCGCCCGCGAGCCGCCGCCAGTCGAGGTCGGGCTCGATCGCGGGCCGGCCGTGCCGGAGAACCGCCACCGGGATCGGGGCCAGGAGCGTCGCCAGATCGACCGCCGAGTCCCGCGCGATCGACGCGGCGCTGGCCGGGTCGTCGAGGCTGCCTGCGAGCGGATCGACGTGCGACAGCACGACGGCGGCCACCCGCAGCCCCGCTGCGGCCGCCGCCCTCACCACGGCGACCGTGCGGCCGATCGCCCCGAGCCGTGCCGCGTCCACGACCACCAGCGGCAGCCCCGCGGCGATCGCCAGATCGGCGTTCGTCAGGCCGTCGGCCAGCGGTGAAAAGAGCCCGCCCGCCCCCTCCACGACGACGACGGCCGCGCCGTGGCAGGCCGACAGCCCCGTCACGAGGAGCCGTTCGTCGACCCTGCGGCCCTCGGCGCGAGCGGCTCGCGGCGGCGCGATCGGTGCCGCAAACGCCTGCGGACAGACGGCGGCGAGGGGTCCGGGGCGGCCGGCCGCCTCCCACAGCACGGCGGCGTCACTGCCCGCGGCCAGGCCGCCGGGGGGGACGCCGCTGGCGACCGGCTTGTAGACGCCCACCGGCGTGCCGTCGGCTACCAGGCGTCGGACGACCGCGGCCGCCACGGCAGTCTTGCCCACGCCGGTGTCGGTACCCGTGATGTAGAGGCCGCCGCCCTTCATTTTCCCAGCAACTCTCCGCCGACCGGTTGCCCTCGCACCCGCAGCGTTCTACACTAGGGGTTGCAATGAGACTCTGTCTCAAGTGCTCGGTCCGCGGGCTTCGCGGGCGAGTGCGGTGTCAGCAGTCAGCTTCGTCCACGGAGGTTTCCCGTGCCAGTGACCCTCGAACCAGCGTCGCTCGAAGAGGTTGCCGTCGGATCCACGGCGCAGGTCGCGGACGTGGCCGGCGACGACCACACGACGCTTCGCCTGCTCGAGATGGGCCTGACACCGGGCGTGCACGTCCGCGTGGTGGGCACGGCTCCACTGGGCGGGCCGCTGGAACTCGAACTTCGCGGCTACAGGCTGTCGATCCGCCGCCACGACGCGGCCCGCGTGGCCATCGCGAAGTGACCCGCACGCACGCACCGCGAACACCCAGAGCCATCCATGGGCGAGCCCGACGGCGGTAGTGGTCCTGGCGGCGCTCGCCGCCAGGACGACGGCCCGCGGCCCGGCGACGACCCGGCGCGGCCGCTCGTGGTCGCCCTCCTCGGCAACCCCAACACCGGCAAGAGCACGCTCTTCTCGGCGCTGGCCGGCATTCCGACCCGGATCGGCAACTATCCCGGCGTCACCGTCGAGGAGAAGGTCGGACGGTTCTCGCACCGCGGCCGCACGATCGACCTGGTCGATCTGCCAGGCACCTACAGCCTCGCGGCCAAGAGCCCCGACGAGCAGGTGGTGGTCGACGTGCTCCACGGCCGGCTGCCGGGCGTGCCGGCACCCGACTGCATCGTGATCGTCGCCGACGCGACGAACCTCGAGCGCAACTGCTACCTGGCCACGCAGGCACTCGCCCTCGGGCGGCCGGCGGTCGTGGCGCTGACGCTCAGCGACGCCGCCGACGAGAAGGGGATCTCGATCGATGCGGCCGAGCTCGGCCGGCGGCTGTCCTGCCCGGTCATCCGCGTGGTCGCACCGGCCCGCCAGGGGATCGAGGAGCTCGGCGACAGCATCCTCGCCGTGGCCGGATCGCAGCCGCAGTTGCCGCGCGGCCTCGAGCGCCATGCCGCGCTGGTCGATTCCCGCCACGAGCCGCCGGCCCGCGAGGCCATCGCCCGCTACGCCTGGATCGAGGAGCTGCTCGCCGGCGTCGTGCAGCGCCATCCACCGGCCCGCCGGCCACTGGCCGAGCGGATCGACGCCGTGCTCACGCACCGCGTCTGGGGCACGCTCATCTTCGCCGGCTCCATGCTCGCGATGTTCTCCGCGATCTTCTGGCTGGCCACGCCGCTGATGGACTGGATCTCGGCGGGCGTGGACGCGGCCGCCGGGCTGGTGGAAGGGCTGCTGCCGCCGGGGGCGATCCGCTCGCTCGTGGTCGACGGCGTGCTGGCCGGCGTCGGCAGCGTGGTCGTGTTCGTGCCGCAGATCGCGATGCTCTTCCTGTTCGTGGCGGTCCTCGAGGGCTGCGGCTACCTCTCCCGCGCGGCCTTCCTGATGGACCGGCTTCTCTGCGGCGTGGGCCTCGGCGGCAAGTCGTTCATCCCGCTGCTGTCGAGCTTCGCCTGCGCGATCCCCGGGATCATGGCCGCGCGGACGATCGAGAACCGCCGTGACCGGCTGCTCACGATCCTGGTGGCGCCGCTGATGAGCTGCTCGGCCCGACTGCCGGTCTACCTGCTGCTCTGCGGAGCGTTCGTGCCGAACGTGGCCGTGGGAGTGTCGTGGCTGAGGCTGCCGGCGGTCGTGCTGGCCGGGATGTACGCCGTGGGGGTGGTGGCGGCGGCACTGGTGGCGCTTGCGCTGTCGCGGACGGTGTTCTTCGGACCGCCACAGCCGTTCGTGATGGAGCTGCCCGGCTGGCGCTGGCCGCGGCCGGCGGTGGTGCTCGAGCGGGTCCGCGAGGCCGTCTGGTCGTTCCTCCAGAACGCCGGCACGCTCATCGTGGCCGTCAGCATCGTGATCTGGGCGCTCTCGAGCTACCCTCGCGATGCCGACGCGATCGCGGCCGACGTGGCCGCCGGCCGCGCGTCGCTGGCGGCCCGGCTGGCGGAGCTGGCGGCCGACGACCCGGATCACGACGAGCTCGCCGCCGCCTTGGCCGCCCTCGACACCGAGGAGGGTCTCGAGTCCGCCCGCCGCGGGGCCGCCCAGCGGCAGAGCGCCTTGGGCCGCATGGGCCGCCTGGTCGAGCCGCTGGTGCGGCCGCTGGGGTGGGATTGGCGGCTCGGCTGCGCCGCGATCGCCAGCTTTCCGGCCCGCGAGGTCGTACTCGGCACGCTGGGCGTGATCTACAACCTCGGCGACGTCGACCCCGGCGACGAGGCGGGCGCCTCGGCCCTCGTGCGGCGGCTCCGGGCCGCGACGTGGGACGGCACCAACCGCAAGGTGTTCACCCTGCCGGTGGCCCTGTCGATCATGGTGTTCTTCGCCCTGTGCGCGCAGTGCGCGAGCACGCTCGTCGTGATCGGCAGGGAGACGGGCAGCTGGGTCTGGCCTGTCGTCACGTTCACCTACATGACCGTCCTGGCCTGGCTGGCGGCCTTCGCCACCTACCAGATCGGCACGCGGCTCTTGGGCTAGCCCCGCCCTCGCATGCAGGATCTCGTCGCCATCGCCGTCGCCGTCGCCGCCGGGGCGTGGATCGTCCGCACGCTCTGGCGGCAGCTCGCCGCCCCGGCATGCGGCCGGCCCGAGGCGCCGCCGGGGGCGGACGGCTTCGTGCCGCTCGACGATCTCAAGGCGCGCCCGCCAAAAAACCCGGGGCGGCCCTGAGGCCGCCCCGAGCAACGTCGCCATCGATGCCGGCCGCCCGAGCGGCTCCCGGCATCAATACATGTCGTAGTCGCCGCCGTGCCCGGCGCCGCCGGCCTTGGCCTTCGACTCCTTGGGCTTCTCGGCGATGAGGGCGTCGCTGGTGAGCAGCAGCGTGGAGACGCTCGTCGCGTTCTGCAGCGCCGTCCTGGTAACCTTCGTGGGGTCGATCACGCCCGCCTTGACGAGATCCTCGTACTCGTCGGAGGCGGCGTTGTAGCCGAAGTTGCCGCTGCCGGCGAGCACCTTCTCGCAGACGATCGAGCCGTCCTGGCCGGCGTTCGACGAGATCATCGTCACGGGCGCGCGGCAGGCGCGGATCACGATGTTGTAGCCCACGGTCTCGTCGTCGGAGAGTCCCTTCGGCTTGACCTGCGAGCTGGCCCGCAGGAGCGCCACGCCGCCGCCCGGCAGGATCCCCTCCTCGACCGCCGCCCGCGTGGCGTGCAGCGCGTCCTCGACGCGGGCCTTCTTCTCCTTCATCTCGCTCTCGGTCGCGGCGCCGACGTTGATCTTGGCGACGCCGCCGGCCAGCTTCGCCAGCCGCTCCTCGAGCTTCTCGCGGTCGTAGTCGCTCGTGGCCGCCTCGATCTCGCGGCGGATCTGCTCGATCCGAGCCTTGATCTCGCTGGTCTTGCCCGCGCCCTCGATGATCGTGGTGTTGTCCTTGTCGACGATCACCTTCTTCGCCCGGCCGAGCTCGGCGATGCCGAGGTTCTCGAGCTTCATGCCGAGGTTCTCGAACACCGCGGTCGCCCCGGTGAGGATCGCGATGTCCTCCATCATGGCCTTGCGGCGGTCACCGTAACCCGGCGCCTTCACGGCGCAGACCTGGAAGGTGCCGCGGAGCCGGTTGATGACGAGCGTCGCCAGCGCCTCGCCGTCGACCTCCTCGGAGACGATCAGCAGCGGCTTGCCCGCCTGCACCACTGCCTCGAGCAGCGGCAGGATGTCCTTCACGGAGGAGATCTTCTTCTCGAAGACGAGGATGTAGCAGTCGTCGAGCACGCACTGCATCTGCTGCGGGTGGGTCACGAAGTAGGGGGAGAGGTAGCCGCGGTCGAACTGCATGCCCTCGACCCACTCCACCTCGGTCTTGAGGCTCTTTCCCTCGTCGACCGTGATCACGCCGTCCTTGCCCACCTTGTCCATCGCCTCGGCGAGGAGTTCGCCGATCTCCTTGTCGTTGTTGGCGGCGATCGCGGCGACCTGGGCCATCTCCTTCTTGCCCTTCACCGGAATCGACATGTCCTTGAGCTTGGCGGCGATGTCGGCCACGGCCTTCTCGATGCCGGCCTTCATCTGCACCGGGTTGACCCCGGCCACCACGGCCCGCAGCCCCTCGTTGAACACGGCCTCGGCGAGCACCGTCGCGGTGGTCGTGCCGTCACCGGCGACGTCGCTCGTCTTGCTGGCGACCTCCCGGACCATCCGGGCGCCCATGTTCTCGTAGACGTCCTCCAGATCGATCTCCTTGGCGACGGTCACGCCGTCCTTGGTGACGGTGGGGGAGCCGAAGCTCTTCTGCAGGATGACGTTGCGGCCCTTCGGGCCGAGCGTCACCTTCACCGCGCGGGCCAGCTTCGCGACACCGCGCCGCATCGCCTCGCGCGCTTCCTGGTCGAATGCCATCATCTTGGCCATGAGTCAGATACTCCTCGAAAAGGGGCTGTGGGTGGATCGATCGGATCGGTTGGATTAGGGGGGACGTGAATTCGGAGGAACTGGTGGGGCATCCGCCGGCGAGGGGCCTAGCCGAGCACGGCCAGGATGTCGTCCTCGCGCATCAGCAGCAGCTCGTCGTCGCCGACCTTGAAGGCCTCGCCCGCGTAGCTGGTGAACACGACCCGATCGCCAGGCTTCACCTGGAGCGGGTGGCGGTGTCCCTTGTCGTCGATCCGGCCCTCGCCGACGCTGACGACGGTGCCGCGGGCCGGCTTGTCTTTCGCCGAATCGGGCAACAGGATGCCGCCGGCCGTCTTCTGCCCGCTCTCCTCGCGCTCCACGACGACGCGGTCACCGAGAGGCACGAGGGTCGACTTCTTCTTGGCAGGCTTGCTGGCGGTGGCTGACATGCTCGAAAACCTTTCTCTGCACGGTATGAGAGGGGTGGTCGGAACGGGATCGCCACGGCGGCCGATCCAGAACCGGGCGACCGGCGCCTGGCAGCATCAGACAGGCCCCACGGGAAGAAGCAACTGGCGCGCCGAATGCCCGTCGTTTTGGGCATGTTTGCGGATCGCCCTGGAAAAAAGCACCTCTGTCCCCCAGCCTGCGCCTCCGCCGGTGCCGCAGCCCCTGCCAGTTTGGCAGCGACCGACACATCCTCCGACCGCCCCGGCGCCGCAAACCGCGGCGCGAGCGGGCACCCTCGTTTTTTCGCTCTTTTGGTGGTAGGACGGACGATCTCGTGCAGGGTTTCCGCGGTTCTCAAGAGCACCGGCATGGCAACGTATCGGCGGATCGACGTCAGCAAGGTCGGTGATGTCACGGTCGTGAAGTTCGTGGACAAGAAGATCCTCGACGAGGCGGGCATCCTCGAACTGGGCGCCGAGCTCTTCGGCCTCGTGGAGCTGGAGAACCGCAAGAGCGTGCTGCTCAACTTTTCGGGCGTCGAGTTTCTCTCGAGCGCCGCCCTGGGCAAGCTGATCACGCTCGACCGGAAGGTCAAATCACACAAAGGCCGGATGAAGTTGAGCAACATCCGCCCCGAGATCCTCGAGGTCTTCCAGATCACGAAGCTCAACAAGGTCTTCGACATCCGCAAGGACGAGGCCGAGGCCATTTCGGCGTTCTGAAGTTCCACGAGCAGGCGGCGCGGCCGGAGTCGGCCCGGGGCTGGAGAAGGCGATGGCACAGCAGTCAACACCGGCGGACCCGTCGCCGCCCGGAAAGCCCGGCGTCTCCTCCTCCGTCTGGCATCGCGAGATCGACCTGCCGAGCGAACGCGGCGCGAGCCGCCTGATCATGGACGAGCTACTCGAACAGCTCGGGACGCACGGCTGGTCGCCTTCCGACATCTTCGCGATTCATCTGGCGGCCGAGGAGGCGATCGTCAACGCGATCGTCCACGGCAACAAGCTGGATCCGGCGAAGCGGGTGCACGTCTGCTGCCACGTGTCGGCGGAGGTGGCGCGGGTCGAGGTGGCCGACGAGGGAACGGGATTCGATCCGGCGGCTGTTCCCGACTGCAGGGAGGAGGAGCGGCTGGAGGCGCCGGGAGGCCGGGGCGTGATGCTGATGCGCACGTTCATGACCCGGATCGAGTACAACGACCGCGGCAATCGGGTGCTGATGGAAAAGCAGCGGCCCGCCGGCGAAGGGTGAGCCGCGTCGGTGGCGGGTCTGCGGCGGGCCGCCTGCGACGCCGCGCCGCCGTCGCGAGCGTCCGAAGGCCCGCTCGGCCGGCCCGACACCCATCGATTTCCGGCCGTGAATAGGGTATTTTGGCGGCAGTTTTCCCCGATAGCTCAACGGTAGAGCGGCCGGCTGTTAACCGGTAGGTTGTAGGTTCGAATCCTACTCGGGGAGCTACGCCACTCATGTCTTGAGTGGCAGTCAGAGGCAGGAGGTGGCAAAACCTCCTGCCTCTCGGCGTTTCTGGAGGTCGTGGGGTCGGGGGGGTGTTCGTGCAACATTCCTTCTGAAGCTCGCCGGTGGGCGCGCGTCCGCGTCGAGCGTATCGAGACGAGGACACTGTGCCTGGACGCGACGCTGGATGACGATCTGCTGAAGAACCCTGCGGAGGCGATCACACGTTCGGGGTCGTCGTGGTCGCGCTCATATCGTGATCGGTGCCGACTCCGAGGAATACATGCCCGTGCCTGCAAGGTTCTTGGCGGCGACCCGAAAGACGTAGGAGTATCCGGGCCGCAGCCGTAATTGGGCAGTGGTCGCGGAAGAGACTGCGTCACGATATGTGCGCCACACTGCCTGCGGCGAGTTCACTCGATACTGGATGACGTAGTCCTTGACCGGACCTCCCGCATTCCTTGGCACCGCATTCCACGACAGGCTCATCACTGCTCCGCGCTTCACGCCAACGACACCACTCGGTGCGTCGGGCTTGGCGGTGGGCGAGTATGGCGTGACCGGCACGGACGAGGCGGAATAGACACCCACGCCACCGGACACCACCGGAGCCACCTGGAAAATGTATGTGTTGCCGTTGGCCACGACGACACGGCAAGACGTCGCCGTGGAAGGCTGATGCGAATACAGGCTCCAGGTCACACCAGAGTCCGCCGAATAGCGAATCGCATAATCCGTCACGGGAGGCATCCTCGGCAGCCTCGGAGCAGTCCATCGAAGGTCCACGTAGCCATTGCCCGCGACGGCGATCGGACGCCCCGGACGATTGGGCAGGGGCGTGACCGCCGCAGACGTGGCGGACCACACTCCTGTCCCTGCGGCATTCACCGCCGCCACCCTGAACACGTAGCTCGTTCCGTTGGTGAGCCCTGTGACCGCAGCTGATGTTGATGTCGACTCGTCATCAGCAAAGGTCGTCCAGTTCAGACCACCATCGCTGCTGTACTGCACAACGTAATCACTCACCGGGGTGCCACCGTTCGCGGCGGGTGCGGCCCACCCTAGGATTATCCGACCGTTGCCCGGCATAGCCGAAACACCAATAGGCAGATCAGGCACTACGTTGTACCGAGGACCATAGACGGTGGTCTCGTCAGACGCAGGTCCGACACAGCAACCGTTCGCCGCCCTGACTATGACGACATAACCACGGTCTTCTGCTACGTCGGTTACTCGCGCCAGATCGCCCGAGAGCGCGATACTCGCCACTCGCCACTTCACGTCATCCGCAGAACGGTAGAGAACTAGGAATCCGGTGTGCCCCGTTCCAGATGTGAATCCCGTGACGTCGAATCCACCATCGACCCATGACCCATTCGGCTTTCCAGGCTTCTCTGGCGTCGCTGCCGACCGTGTCTGCATCACTCCGACTCCCGACCATGGCCCCTGCCCAATCGCATTTATTGCCGCCACACGAACCAGATAGGTCGTGCCGTACTCAAGGCCATTCACCCGTATGCGACTCGCGATACCAGCTGGGAACAGAGGACTCACCGGCGATACGTTCGTGCCGTTTTCCGGTGCCGGCGGGCCGCCCGCTTTCGCATCTTGCCACGTAAGACCACCATCCGCGCTGACCTCGACGGCATACCCAAGAATCGCACTGCCACCGTCGCCCGCGGGCGCCAGCCAAGTCATGTCGATGCTGGAATAGGTCGTTTGTCTGCCGGCCTGCACGAGGGATGGAAACGCCCCCCATCTACCCGCACCAAACCCATTCATGCCACGCACTCGAAACATGTACGTGGCGTCCGCACCAAGGCCATCGATCACTTCATAGCATGCCGCTGATGGCGTACGCGTTATCGAGGTCCATGCTACCCCGTCCCTGCTGTACTCCACCTCGTAATTCACAATAGTCAGCCTTGGGTCATTCGGGTTGTTGAGTGACAGTGCTTTGCTTGGTGTCCAATACAGACAAATACTGCTCCCCATTGGCACAGCGTACTTCTGGTCTGGCGGGTTCGGCTCGCCCGACACGCTTAGGTAGTTACTTACCAAGCCTGGGGCGACGTACGTCGGCGTACCCGG
>Ga0315909_10009672_pt1 | contig 10400 bp, 9 predicted proteins | sample LakEriMetagenome_11_FD_203527 | JGI IMG/M metagenome (GOLD analysis project Ga0315909, IMG submission 203527) | Freshwater fungal communities from buoy surface, Lake Erie, Ohio, United States - Buoy 2 MA125 | ecosystem: Environmental > Aquatic > Freshwater > Lake | place: USA: Lake Erie, Ohio...
CAGGTCATTTAGATGTCTCTAGGCTAAGAACAGATTTAACGAGTAATTCACGGGCAAGATAGTCAGATGAAATCTGTAAAAGATGCCCATAGTCGTTTGTTGTAATCCCAGTTAATTTATTTTCGCCAATTCTTGTTAGGCAGCCATTTGAGTCACAAAAAACAGAAATCGCATCTAAATAATTAAGGTTAAATGAAAGAAAATCAGCTTTAAGTATCCGGTTAGCGTGAATTATATTTTTGTCGACGCCAACAAATGTTCTTTCAGGCGTAGCTATCCATAATTGACGAGAAATAATTTTAGGTAAATCCGATGTCCAATGTGGTAATGGTCCTAAAAAAATAACTTTAGAAACACCAAAGTTCATTAATATGTTGCGAATATTTAGGGCAGCATTAACGTTATGACCAATGTTTTGAGCGACAACTACCACATCAGGTTTGCTTTTTTTTATTGTTTCAATTGCTACAAAATTAGATCTGTCACAATAATTGATATCTGAATCGATAGTTACAACTGCTGGATTACATCCAGAACTAGCAACCTGCAAGATTTGCCAGTCAGTTGGCAAATTTTTATTTAAGCCGTAATATAAAGTTTGCGCATGTGAGTCACCCCATATTAGAACTCTATGCTCTTTACTTTTATCCAACACATAACAACTAGAATTTATACCAGGAAGTGGTTTATTGGTGGTCTTTCCATATCTATGTGCTTCTAAATTAAAAAAGTCACAATCAATTCGATAATCTTTAAAAATTCCTTGCTTTGTTGCAAAATTCCAATCTGGACTTGAATTATCAAAATATTTATCAAATGCTTCTCTATCCTTTAGTCTAAATGAGAGCCCATTTCTTTCATACGTGTTGTAGCCAACAAATCCAATAATGCTCATAATAAAAAGAAGAGCTATTACCTTAAATTTACCATGTTTGCCAAAACGAAAAGGACATTCAACTAACTTATACGTTAGCCAAGCAAGTAAAATTGAAAAAATAACAACCGCAATTCGAATATTACGACTTGGATTCTCACTCTCCACAATACGAGCAAAAGAAAGTAAAGGCCAATGCCACAAATAAAGTGGAAAGCTAATTAAGCCAAACCAAATAGCAACTTTATTTGACAAAAATGTGTGATTAATCCAAGCCTTCGAACCTGCTAGAATAATTAGTACAGTACCTGAAACAGGAATTAATGCCCAAATACCAGGAAAGCTTAAATCCTTGTGAATTCTTAAAAAACTGTATACTAATAATAGTGAGCCAGTTAATGAAATAATATTTGCAAGAGTCTTACCATTAACTTCTTGCTTTTCTCTATATATAATATTTGACAACCAACTATCAAGCTTAAATTTTGTATTAGCAAAATTTTCCCGTTTGTATAACGTAAGCCAAGCTAAGAGACTTCCGCTTAGCAATTCCCAAAAACGTGTCTGCGGAGAATAAAAGGTAGCGATTGAATCTTGTTTAACACCCTTAATATTCAATATAAAACTGGTGATAGCAACTAAAATTGTAATTGTTAGTAGATTAAATTTACCTTTCCAAGCGAGCCATAGAAACAGGGGCCAAACGATATAAAACTGTTCTTCAATTGCTAAGCTCCAAAGATGAAGCAGCGGCTTAGTTTCAGCTGAATTATCAAAGTATCCAGCTTCATTCCATAAAATAAAATTTGAAAAAAAGACAGCGCCCGCAGCAATGTGTTTTCCTAATTGCTTGTATTCATTTGCCAGTAAAGCAAACCAACCCAAAGTAAAGCAAGCAATTAGTACAACAATAAGTGATGGAAAAATGCGCGTAATACGCCTTGAGTAAAACTCGCGAAAACTAAATGAATCTCTATCGAGGTTTTCAAAGACGGTTGTAGAAATCAGAAAACCTGAGATAACAAAGAAAACATCAACTCCTACAAAGCCCCCCTTCATCAAAGTCGGGAATGCGTGAAATGCCACTACGGACAGTACAGCAACAGCTCTTAAGCCGTCAATGTCTGGTCGGTAATTTGGATGGGACAGATGAAGAGTTAATGTTGTCATTTAAGCTAGTATTCAAACAGTCTAACCTGCGAATTAAATTTGATCTATCGTCGTAGCAACCTACATGCTGGCACAAAGGAAAACACTCAACTGCTGGAGAAAATGGTGATGTAAGCGGTTGTGATTGCCAATTCAACTATTTTATAGTTTAGTTTTTAGATTTAGAAAAGGTTTTTCTACGAATCTCCATGATATTAAAGAGACAACAATTGATAAAAAAGTTGACAATAATATAAAATTTAATAAATTATTCGACATCTCAAAATAAATAAGGAATTGCTGAATAGTGAATGAATATAAATATAAACCGTATGATATATCACCAATTTTGTGAGGGATCGAAGGAAGAAAACTAAAATACAAACCAATCCATATAATTATTATTGGCAACAGATAATGATAAAAAAGAAAAGTTGATTTATTAATTTCAAAATTAATGATTAATAAAGCAATCATAATTGCAATTAATCCAATGTATTTAAAATATTTAAAATTTACATTTTTTTCATATGATGATAATAAGCAACCTACAGTAAACATCAGGGCAAACTTATTATATTCATATGACAATCCAAAAAATTCGAGTGCTAAATCACTAGCCTTTTCAATAGGCCTAAGAATCAATAAAAAAGATAAAATAATAAAAATAATCCATAATTTAATTCTAATATTAAAATACAAAATACTAATTAAACCAAGTAATAAATAGAATTTTAGCTCCATAGTAATGGACCATAACGATCCATTGACACTCTTCATATGATTATTTTCAAATACACCAGGCAATTCATATCTTATATTAAATCCAGTTATATTCTGAATATACAAAAAAGTTAATTCATTACTTAAATATTCTTGGGCAGACAAATTTGTACATATTAATCCGTAAAAATAAATAGACAAAAATACAGATAAAATTAAAGCCGGATATACTCTTAATAATCTTTTTAATATGAATATTTTTAACGAAGCCGAATTCTCTAAAGACTTAAATACTAAAAAACCGCTAATTGAAAAAAATATACCTACAGCCAATCCACCAGCAGTATCAAATTTAAGATACTTGGAAATTAATTCTATTTCTTTTGATCCGGTTAAAGCATAACAATGGCCATATATAACAAGCCAAGCAGCGATTATTCGAATAAAATCAAATCGATTTTCCGAATTCAAAATAACTCCCTACTATATTTAGTAATTCAACCAATTAGTAAAATATAAAATACCGTGTTTTGAAAATTCAATTAATCTTTTGAGTTAGCCAGTACAATCTCTTTCACTGGACTACTGCTGATTTATAAAATTTTATATTAATTTATATTAATATTATAAATAGAAAATATAATCTAAATTTTGCCTATATTTTGTGTCCAAGTAAAATCTTTATCTATCCATAAATCAGTCGTTTTATCAAATACTTCCACTTTACAATTTTCTATTGATTTTATGACAGCTTTGTCAATTTCCTCTATGCCAGAAGGATGAGTAAGCTCTATTTGCTTAATAGTACCTGTTGAGTCAACCCGAAATCTTGTTTTGACCACTGGAGCGCCATAGGGAATATTTGGTATTTCACATTTGGACACCTGATATTGAATACTTTTTTCGAAAGTTTGATTACAACCAGATATAATAAATAAAATGACGAAATGCGTTATTTTCATTTATGAGCTCATTATTATTTACTAAATTAATTTGAACCATTAGGTTCAAATTTTTGTTTTTTGAAGAATAGTTTGTTTAAGATGTAAGAAAAAGGAACCATCGCAGTTATAACAATTAAAGGAGCAATTGATTTACCTATTGCAATACTGTCTACTAGTATTGTTAGCATTAGAGCAGATGCTATATATTGGATTATATAAATCAAAGGATACTGAAATAGAAATTTCCATGAGAACGGCGAATTAAAAACATATTTAGAATTATAGTAAAAAGCAAATATTATCCCAATTAAATATGAAATAAAGTATGAGAACCTGTAGTCTGTCCAGTAATTTAGCAATAGGTAAATTGCATAAGTTAAAACTGTATTTAACAATCCTCCAAATAAAAAAAGAATTTTTTTATTTTTGAGCATGTATTTTAATTTTTAATGAGGTTTAAAAATTCACTGTAGTCTCTAATATAGTCCGCGGCATCATAATAGTCCGATGTAAATACAAGTAAGACGGCATCTTCAGAATATTTGTATTGGGTACCCCAAGTCATTGGAGGCAAATGAAGCCCAAAGCTAGGATTATTCAAAACAATTTCTGCTCGTGATTTACCATCATCAACTACAACTGAGCAGCTACCTTTTGAACAGATTAAAAATTGATGACATTTAATATGGGCGTGTTCACCTCGTGTTTTTTCACTTGGTACATTGAAAATTAAAAAATAACGCTTAGGAATAAATGGAATATCCTTAGAGAACTCCCCAAAACTTAAATCTCCTCGAATATCTTCAACAATTTTTAAATTATGCAAAGTTACTTTGCCGACACCGACTTTTGTAACTGGCTCTGTAGTAATAGCTGGATCAATAGTCTTAATAATTTTGGAATCCGCTAAGGGCGTGTTACTGACGGTATATCCAGTAATTCTGGCAGGAGAACCTGAAACAATTGCATAGGGAGGAACAGACTTGGTGACCACTGCTCCCGCCCCAATCATGGCGCCTTGACCAATTCTGATACCTGGCAAAAGTACAGCACCTCCACCAATTGATGCACCTTTCTCGACAACCGTCTTCAAGAAAATTTCAGGGTAGACTTTTGAACGGGGGTACTTGTCGTTAGTAAATGTAACATTTGGTCCAACAAATACATCGTCCTCTAAACTTATGCCATTCCATAAATAGACACCGGACTTTACAGTTACACGGTCTCCAATAACAACATCGTCTTCAATAAAACAATGTGCGCACACGTTCACATCAGCGCCTATTTTCGCTTTAGAAAGAATGACAACTTGCTGCCAGATGGTTGTTCCCGAACCAATTGAATTAGTTTGGACATCTGCAGTATCGTGTATCTGGACGTCTTTATTGCTTTGGATATTTGTCATTTTGATGTGTTAGTGAAGTAATTGCAAGCGGACGGTTCTTAGTATTTTCGTAGCCTCTCCATGAGTAAACACCAACCAAACCGATACACAGAATATTCAGAGCACCAAAAAAAAGTGACACAAGTATCGTAGGGGCATATCCTGGAACCTTTATTTGACCAGATATGTGACCAATCAATACAGCTGCGGACACAATGATGGATACAAGACATCCAAGTGTGCCAATTTTTATGAGAAACCTAATCGGGTAGTCCGTAAAAGCAAAAACGCTATCCATCATATAGTCAATTTTCTTGCTAAGTGTCCAACTAGAAACACCTTCAGTCCTTTCTAATCGCTCATAACTGATAAATTTTCTGCGGAATCCTAACCAGAAAATTAACGCAATCAAAGATGATCTGGATTCTTCCAAATTTATTAATTGATTGCGAAATAGCTTGTTGCATCCAAAGACATCTACCCCACCCTTTGGCATTTCAGGAACTACAAATTTTTTGTAAATTGACCAGAATAAATTTGAAGCTAATTTAGAAGTCCATGCATCTTTCCGACCAGATCGCGTTCCAATGGTGACATCGCATTCGTTTGAATCGAGAGACTTAAAAAAAGCTGTAAGTAATTCAGGCGGCTCTTGTAAATCTGCAGCCATCACGCCAAAAAACTCCCCTCTTGCTTGAATCAATCCAGTACGAATTGCAGCAAATGAACCAAAATTTCTGGAGTGTGCAATTAATTGCGCAGGAAAATTTAGTTGATTGATTGCAGCAAAAAGAATTGAGTGCGATTCATCTGGGCTTCCATCTACAACGAAAACAACTTCTAAATTATTTTCAAGATCAACTCGAAGTTGCTCCAATACTTCAAGCAATCTTGGAATTGAGTCTCTATTTTTATAGACTGGAATAACAATTGAATACTTCATATCAGCCAAGAGTTTATTGCTGAAACAACTTGAGCAACTTGTTCTGCGTTCATTTCAGGATAGCAAGGGATAGTCAATACTTCATTACATAAATGCTCTGTATTTGGCAGTTTTATTGAATTGAATTGGTTTCCGAAAACTGGTTGAAGGTGATCAGGAATTGGGTAGTGAATATCAGATGAAATACCAATAGACTTCAAATGATTCTGCAATGAGCTGCGCTCTTTAGTTTGAAGAACAAAAAGGTGCGCCACATAACCATTTCCCTTGTGCTTTGGAAGTGTAATTTGTGGGTGAACAATCTGTTCATTGTAGGTTTGAGCAATCGTCCTACGTTGTTCATTACTTTTATCAAGAGTTACAAGAAAAACAGAAAGAATGGCAGCTTGAATTTCATCCAACCGACTGTTTCTTGCACCTGCGCTTTCCACCTTGTATTTAGACACCCAACCATATTGTCGAAGTTTAGCCACCTTATCAGCCACATCTAAATTTGATGTTACAACAGCTCCTCCATCGCCAAGTGCTCCAAGGTTCTTTGTTGGATAAAAACTAAACGCAGCGGCATCTCCAAAGGATCCGACAAGCTTGGTCCCAATTCGTGCTCCGTGGGCTTGGGCGCAATCTTCCAAAACAGCAACGCCAGCTCGATTACAAATCTCAACGATTTGTGTAATTTCTTGAATTGCGAGTCCGTGAAGGTGAGTCGCCACCACTGCTTTCACGCCATTATCAATAGCTCTCTGCACTTCAGACAAATACACGTTACTAGTGGTAATTGCGACATCCATAAAAAACGGTTTAGCGCCAATGGCAAGTAAGGCACTAGTTGTATACATTCCTGCATTAGCAACAGTTGCAACAAGATCTCCACTTTTGACTCCGAGACCTTTTAGAGCCAATTCAATTGCATCAGTACCATTTGCGACAGTAAGGCAGCGAGAAACACCAACATATTCAGCAAACGATTGCTCAAATTTTTTCACTTCAGGACCGAGTACCACCCAGCCACTTTCCAAAACCCTGTCAATTGCTAACTTAATTTCAAGCTTATGGCTCTGAATGCGTGAGGACAAGTCATTGATTAGCATATTAAATTCAATATTAAAGTTAGTTATGTTGATGTTTTGGCAAATTGTAACGCAACGATTCAATTATCTTGTGATAAATCAGTAAATGAATTAATAGCAAAAAATTAGCAGCGAAATATATAAAGTTTATGTATCTTATATATGGTTGTTCGTATACCTCTACCATCGTATATTTTCCAGCCGGAAGATTCCATCCTCTAAATCCGTCAATATCTATAGGACTTAAAGATAATAAAAATTTTCCATTTTCACTATCATACAAAGAGGCAGTCCAGCCAGGATAATAAATTTCATTTTCAACCCATGTTGAAATTTGAAAATTATTTATTATATGTGTTAACGAATTTACGTTATATTTTATACATAAAAAATTATTTAAATTTTCAACATTTTTACTCATGTCATATGAATTATTATCAAGTGGCAATTTTAAAGACCGCCATTCCTTACTAGCAAATCTATTTAGTGTAGGATTTGCAAGAATTTTCTGTTGTCTTAACAATTGCATTGGGCCAGAATAATCATAAAGCATAAAATTCTTATTATAATAACCCTGCCAAGAAAAATCACTAAATGAAGAACCTATTATTTCTTTTCTTGCCGGACGACATGCTTCAGATTTATTATTATCAAAGGAATTTTCAATTATTTTTATATTGTTATTAAAGTAAAGTTGACCTTCAGAAAGCGAAAAATATCCCGCTTTAAAATTTACAATATAACCATTTATTGCCATAAATATTAATAATAAAAATATTGCTGAAGTTGTAATTTTATCTTTAAAATATATAGCTACTATAGTTATTGAAAAACATATAGTGATGCATAGAGCACCATATCGCCCCCACAAAGATTCATTTTTAAAGTAATCAAATCCTAGTATTAAAAAGGAAATACATACCATGAAAACAAGTATTTTTCCATACCTATCGGGCAAATCACCCTTCAGTACAGTACCGGCCATGAGAATTATAGGAATGCAGATGAACGCTTTGTAGTCTGCGACCACGAATCGACTAGCTGTCAATAAGGATGAAATAGAATTCAAAATTGGATGGATGAAACCAAATGAGAAAATAACACCAATAAATGCCGTTAGAAGTAGCAATAGTTTTTCTTTATTAAATTCGAATAAAGAGAAAATAAATAATAATAATATAGGTAAGCTCACATAATATGAACGCATTGTAATATCATGTGGAAGCTTATTCGATGCAACAGGTTGCCACAAAGAAAATAAATCTATGAGTTTTAAACTATCAATTGATAAACTAGTGCTAGTTCTTGCAATTTCATTAGAATTTAATAGGATGGGCACCAGATAACTAGACGATAATAAGCAACCTAATATCATTAAAAATATAATAACTAGACAAATCTTAAAGCTATCTCGAAATATTAATACTCTGAAAGAAAGCAATAAAAAAAAGACAATAGCAGCTGCTATTGTCCCACCTGGATAAGACCCAGTAATAAAAAAATAAGTACTGATCGGAAGTATATATAAAGTAAATTTAAAAATTTTGCTAGTGATATTCCAATTAACAATAAATGGTGATAGCACCCATGGTAACAAACTGTAGTATCTAACGATATCAGGATGAGATGCATTTCCATAAAATCCGCCAAAACCTTGATAAGCAATTGCAATAAAAATTGACTGAATCAAATTCAATGATAGTTGGCGAGCAATTATAAAAAATCCAAGCCCTCCTAATAAAACATGAAATCCTTGAAATAAAATAGCATTTTTGATTGTGTATTCAATTTTAAAAAAGGAAAATATTTTAAATAAAGGATAGAAATATCCGCTTTGTAAATTCAAGTGCAATGGGTAACCAATACCTTGAAAAGGGATCCAAGACGGATCAATATTGCTTTTCAATGCTTGAATCCAATAAAATGGTACTGCATGATATGTCGACATGAAATCCCAAGGAATTCCATAACCATTTATATAGTGATTATAAAAATAAAGGAAATTTGCAAAAATTAAAGATAATGAAGTTAAAAGTATTTTAATAAAATTAAATTCAAAAATTTTTATTTTGTGTAGCATTGGTATTTATTATTTAATAATGATGTTAATCAGTGCAAGTTCTTACTTATTGGATTGATTGATTGTTTACTACAGAACAAAAAATTCACGCTTTTTTGCTTTAAAAAAATTTAGCACCCGCCAGCAAGGAAAAAAACGTTGAATTATTTTAACTTTCTTCGTGTTACTCGAAAGATTAAAAGTTAGGAAGTTCTGGTAAATATCCTGCAAAAGGAAATCGTTTATACAAACACAGTGTAAGGGTGCACGGATGGGACCAAATCCAAACGATGGTGGGAATTTATATGAAGCGTTGTTCCTAGTGCAAGAATTTGCACCAACCTTTGAAAAATATAGCTAGGCTCGGATCGTTGACCCATGGATGAGCCGTAGACAACTTGCCTAAAGCACATAGCGTCTGTATTTGGGGCGGGAGTTGATTGATTTGGTACGCAAGTACTTGTTACCAATGCGGAATTAGGGACGACAGAGCCAGTGCGAAAATATAGCTGATGAGTAGTGCTGTCACCGCCACCACCGCAAGATCCATCTGTCAAAGTTAAAAGGGCAATGAACAGCTGTTCTAATAACATTCAACCCATCTCTTATTTCGTAACCGGCCTAAATTAGGCATCAAATTTACTATCAACTGTGAACTTAACCGTCTCTCACCATATTACTCCCTGCCTGAGCAAAACACAGTGTAAGTGTGCACGGATGGAACCAACTCCAATTTAGGGGGGTGGGGGTACGGTGGGGTCAGGTCGGGCTGGATTTTTGAAGGGGTACTCCACCACCCACTGTGGGGATGCTGCGCCGCACAAACCAACTTTGCCGTGGTACACGCTCATACTGCCCTGTTGTCTAACGTTGGACAAAGATTCTTGGGTTTTTATATTGCGAGTGCGAAACAGTGATTAACCTGTCTGGAGAGGGCCACCTAGAAAAGCTTGAGTCGGGGTACGGTGGAGTCTGACAGGGCTGGAATTTGGAAGCACCACCCAATCGGTTATTAATCCAGCAACACCAAGGATTGCCAGAAACTTGTTTCGTACAAGACCAACTTTTTTGATATGCTTTATGGTATGTAGGAAACAAAAAAGCCTCGTAAGGGGCTTATTCATTGGTTGACTTGGCGGAGAAGGTGGGATTCGAACCCACGGTGATGTTGCCACCACGCCTGATTTCGAGTCAGGTACATTCGACCACTCTGCCACTTCTCCTGCACTCAACATTGCGGCTGGTCACTGCCGC
>Ga0315909_10009673_pt1 | contig 10399 bp, 15 predicted proteins | sample LakEriMetagenome_11_FD_203527 | JGI IMG/M metagenome (GOLD analysis project Ga0315909, IMG submission 203527) | Freshwater fungal communities from buoy surface, Lake Erie, Ohio, United States - Buoy 2 MA125 | ecosystem: Environmental > Aquatic > Freshwater > Lake | place: USA: Lake Erie, Ohio...
GTGCTGACCCTGACGCGTGCTGCTTTTTTGTGCAATCGGCAAAAAGTGCCCTGTTGCCCGGCAAAAACTGACTCTGACCGTATTGCACTGGTGTATTCTTGCCTGTATTATGGCAGAATACATGGCAAAAACTGCCCACCAACACACCCACGGCGAGCTTGCCAAGCGATACGGCGTCACGCGTTCGGCTGTTCAGGGATGGGAGCGACGCGGGCTGAGTCGGGAATGGACGCTTGAGAAAATCGACGAGTGGCGGCAGATGCACGCCGCTGGCCGGGTGGTGATCCCGCCAAGAAAGCCGGATCCAATGCCGGTATCATTTGATGCCGCGACACCACCAGCGCCAAAACCGACCGCCGAGCAGGTCATCACTGAAGGCATGAGCTTTCAGGAGACCAGGACGATGAAGCTCAGGAAAGAAATCGAGCGTCTTTCCATCATCATTCAGCGGGAGAAGGGCGAACTGGTGCTGTCATCTGAAGTGCGCGAGACTGCAACGCGCGTGGTGAGCGTGTGGTGCTCGGAACTGGACGCCCTGGTTGGCGACCTGCCGGGACAGTTGGCGGGACTGACCGAAGCCGACATCCAACCGCGACTGCGGGCGCGCATCGAGCTGCTCAAGGCAAACGCACGGCAGAGCATCGAGACGCTATGAACCCTTTTGCTGACGGTGCACGCGCAGGAGTCCGCCTCGCCTACTCTGGCGACCCGCTGGACTGGCTTGAGCAGCACGTCCGTTTCCCGCACAGCTCCCGCTCGACTCATTTTGACCGCAGCACCGCTCCTTGGTGGAACGCGGTGATCCACGATTTTGCCGACTCGACGTGTCGCCAGACGTTCGTCCAGGCGTGCACGGGCGCAGGCAAATCAACCGCACTGGAGGCACTGGTATGCTGGGCAGTCGCGCAACAGCCTGGACCAATGCTGTCGATCACCCAGACCGACCAAACCAGTGCCGAGTGGATGGCAACCAGGCTGATGCCAGTGCTGAACGCGTGCGAACCGTTGCGCGAACTGATGCCAACCAACCGGCATCACACAAAGAAGGACGGGATTTACTTCGCGCACATGCCGCTCATGCTGGGCGGAGCAAACAGTTCTAACGCGCAGGAAAAGTCCGTTCAGGTTCTCTTTTTGGACGAGTGCTGGCAGTACAGCGACCTCATCACCCAGTTCAAAAAGCGGTTGCATGACCGCTGGAATGGGTACGCGCTGCTGACCTCGCAATCGTTCGAGGAGCCTCATCAACTCAGCGAGGAATGGCGATCCGGCGAGGAGTTTGTGTGGTGCCATCGGTGCCCAGGGTGCGAAGCCTGGGTAAAGCCTGAGTGGACCGACATCAAATACGACGAGTGCAAAAACGCGCAGGGCGAGTGGAACTGGGGCGAACTGGTGAAGAGCGTGCGCCATGAGTGCCCGCACTGTGGACACGTCACGCCTGACACGATGGCTGCTAGGCGGGCGCTGACGCAGCGCAGCGAGTGGCGTAGCGAGGGAAACGACCACGTTGAGGGCTGCCGCTCCCGGCGAGTGTCGGCTCAGTCTGTTTATTGGATCAGGTGGTCCGATTTGGTGATCCAGTGGTGCCAAGCCTCCGACGCTCGACACCTCGGGGTGCTGCAACCGACCAAAGATTTTCGCATGCAGCGGCTCGCGATGCCGTGGAAAGCTGAGGAGGAACTCCCGGCGTTAGAGTTGGAGGCAGCGGAGTATTTTCAGAACGAGTGGCAAGACGGGCGACCAATGCCGGATGAGGCTGCGCGGCTAATGACGGTGGACTGCCAGCAAGACCATTACTGGGGCATTGTCCGGGTGTGGCTCAAGAACGGGCACTCGCGACTCCTCTGGGCAGGTAAAATCCTAACCGTGGACCAGCTCCGAGAGATACAGGTGCGGTTGAAGGTGCCAGACAAACGGTGCCTCCTGGATGCCGGGAACAGCTTTCATGGCCGAGTTTATGACACCTGCGCCAAATACGGGTGGACGGCGCTTATTGGACGCGCAGAGGACTTTTTCACGGTTCGGGGCAGCGACGGAAAACCTATCCGACGCTATTACTCGGCTCCCGATCGCGTGGTGGCACCGACGACGCGGGACGCTGCTGGAAAAAGGGTGTTCGTCACCTTTTTTTATTGGGCAAGCGATCCGATCAAAGACGTTCTCGCCAACCTCCGCAACACGGGATCGCCAGTCTGGGAGTTTCCACAGGACGCACCGCCTGAGTACGTGCGGCATCTCAACTCTGAGCGCAAACGGGCGACCGTGGACAAAAGAACAAAGAAGACCCGCTTAAGGTGGACCGCGACCGGCAGGCCGAACCACATGTGGGACGCAGAGGCCATGAACGTGCTCGCGGCGCAGATTTTGGGAATCCTGCCGGACATGGTATCAACCGCGCCTGAGGTTGACGAACCAGCAGCGACAGAGTAGGGTGCAGGCTCAATAACCAACAAAACGACGTGGGGACGTCAGTTGGCGCAGACGAATCAAGCCCGGCCCGCGAGTGCGGTGTCCGGGTTTTTTCTTGTCCCGGTGCTGTTAGTAAATGGCTCCTGACCAACGGCTACTCTTGCAGGTGTTCCTCACGCGCGACGTGGCCGAACTGCGCGCCATCATTGCCAGCAAATTTGATTTAGTGACTGCTGGCAAGTCCACGCTGGTCTCGTCGAGCATCGACGGGGCGGCTTTCCAGTTTAACGTGGGCGGCACGCTTAGTCCGTTGGATGTCATCATGTTAGCGCAGCAGGCGCTCAACTACAAAGCGGCAGGCATCAACGCGCCAGTCCGCCGCACCCAGGCGTTTTTCGTATGAGCCTTCTGGACAAATTCAAAAAAATGGTCGGGCTCGGTGCGCCAAAGGTGGGCGCGAACTACAATGCGTACAGGCGGCAAAGGTTGATTGAGGGCGGCGTCTGGGGTGAGCCGTATTGGCGGAATCATACCCAGAGCATCAGCCGGGAACTGACCGTCGGCGAGTGGCGTACGGTGAACAGTGCGGCACGGAAATTGTATTGGAACGTGGGCATGGTAAATGCCGCCATCGACCAGAAAAGCATGCTGTCCGTAGGGATGGCCATGCGGCCTATTTTCACCGGCGCTGACCGGGAGTGGGGCAAGGTTGCTGAATCCGTCCTGCTAGACTGGATGCAGATCGCTTATCTCGACGGCAAAAGCTGGTGGGAGGGGCTGCGTCTCGAGTCCACCGCAATTGACCGTGAAGGCGACCTGCTGACGATCCTGACGACAACGGCCAACGGATACCCGCAACTCCAGCAGGTTCCCTGGCACCAAATCGGCAGCCGTGGGGACGACGGCGTGCTGACCGAGGGACGTTACCGCGGGCTCCGAATTTACAACGGCGTTATCCTGTCCAAAACCAACCGCGCTATCGCGTACCGCGTACTCGGTGAAGCGCAGGACGGCAGCGAGGACAGGGACGTGCCGGTACAGTCGGCGATGCTGACGATGGACCCGCGCGAGGTAGATCAAGTGCGCGGGATCAGTGCGTTTGCGCCCGCCATCCGTGACCTGCTTTCCCTCAAGGACCTAGGCGACGACATCCAAGCCGCATCTCGCATGGCGGCAAAGATCGGATTACTTGTCACCAACCAGCAAGGGATGGCCGACCCCGGCGAAGCGTACAACGCTCTCACCGAAACGGCGCTTCCCAACTGCAACCCTGGGCTCCGACTCACACCGATGGCAGGCGGGCGCATTGAGTACCTCACCGCAAACGCTGGCGAGTCCATCCAACAGCTTGACGCAAAAATCCCAACCGAAGCGCAGGACCGCTTGCAAGAACGGCTCATCCGCAACGCACTGCTGGCAGCTCAGTGGCCGCCGGAGTTTGGCTGGGACATGAGTAAGCTGGGTGGATCTTCTGCCAGAATCATTTTGGAACAGGTGAACCGCGTGACTAGCGAGCGTCACGCTTACCTGTCCGCGTTTTGCAAACGCCGGTGCGCCTTTGCCGTGGCGCGATTTGTTGAGCTTGGCATTTTGCCGCCCTACACTGGTCCTGACGCTAATCGCGGCGGAGCGTATCAGTTCCGCTTTACCGAACCGGCTCGCCTCACCGCTGACAGTGGCTACGCCAACCGCGACGCAATTGAAGCTTACCGCGCGGGGATGCGCAGCATGACGGACATTCTGGCAAGCGGCTCCAAAACACTGGAAGAGCACCTTGACGAAGTGGAGCGCGAGGAGCTGGAAATCAAGCGGCGCGTGGAACGCTCAGGGCTGACTCGCGACGTGTTTGGACTTTTGACTCCCAACGGCAATCCCGCCACAACTGCACCAACGGAATGAAATTTCAGCGCGTCATCGAGCAAGTTTTCTACCGTCCCTGGCTCATCACTCCTGGCGGGTACGCAGCGGTGCGCAAGCTGGTGGAAGGCCGAATCCTACGCGCCAACGGTGAAGGATACGAGATGCTCGACGGCATGACTTCCAAACGCGAGGAAATGGAAATTGACGGGCAGGGCATCGCGCACATCTGCATTGAGGGCACGCTTGCCAAGGGGATCAGCCCAATAGAAGCCTGCTGCGGCGCGTGGGACTACGAGTGGGTTGCGGAAGACCTCGAGGACGCAATCGAGGCGAACGTGCGCGGGATCATGCTGGAAATTAACTCACCCGGCGGAAACTGCACCGGCTGCTCCGAGGTGGTGGATTTGATCCAAGGGATAACCGTGCCCATCATGGCCTACAGCGACGACACTGCTTGCAGCGCCGCGTACAACATCGCCGTGAGTTGCGACAAGGTGTTTGGCTCCATCGGCTCAACCTGGGGCAGCATCGGCACAATCATCCCGTGGCTCGACCAGTCAGCAGCCTACGCGGAGCAGGGCTTAAGCTGGGAGCCGATTACTTCGGGGCCGCTCAAGGGCGCTGGCATGGGACCGTCGCTGACACCAGCGCAGCGCGCTAGTTTGCAGCAACTCGTCGACGACAGCTTCGCGCAGTTCCGCGACAACGTCCTTCGCAACCGGATGGTGGCCGATGAGTACATGACGGGGGCCGCTTATTTGGCTCCACGCGCCAAAGCCGCGAATCTCATTGATGGAATAGGTACAGAAGACCTTGCATACGCTGAACTTTTGCGTATGCTGCCCGCGTAGTTGTTCATTCGTTGTTTGTCTCCAACCCCGTCGGGTGTCTCTTCCCGGCGGGGTTTTTCTTGTCCCAAGGAGCAGGGTATATGGAGTCCACTCCGGCAACCCTCACCGACGCGCTCGCGGCGCTGTCCGCCGCACAGGCTGACCTCGCGGCGCTTAACGCCCTGACCGCCGAGCACTCGGCAGTGGTGGCACAATTCGATGCGCTCAAGGCTCGCGCAGCGGAACTCTCCGCAGCTCTCGACCTTGCTAACGCCAACAATCGCGATCTTGCCGCCGCACTCGATGCTGCCAAGGCTGCCGAGGCTGATGCAGCCGCAAAGGCCAACGCGATTGTCGCCAACCTCGGCGTGCCGCCCGTGGCGATCCAGCCCGAAGCGGCGACCGCGCCGAAGTCTCGCGATGAGCTTTGGGCGCACTACATGACTCTCGATTTTGTTGAACGCAACAAGTTTTTTGCGGCCAACAAAACCGCAATGCAGCTTAACTCCTAACCTCTACTGACTCAATCATATGGCCCTCAACGGCGTTTTCCTCGCACAAATCGCGCAGCAGTCGCTGCCGTACCTCACCAACGCTTTCGCTCCTTTGCGTGGCATCACCACTGACTTCTCTACCGACGTAGCGTCGGCTGGACAGTCCGTCACGACTCGCTTTGCCACCGTGCCAAGCGTTGTCAACATTGCATCCGTTGGCTACACGCCCGTGGACGGTGATACCACCGCGAAGACGATCACCCTCGACCAGCATCGCGGCGTAACGCTGGGATTCACGGACATCCAGGTCCTCCAGTCCTCGATCAATTTCGAGCGACTGTTCCTTGCGCCGATGGTGCAGGCACTTGGCGCTGATATGTTTGGGCAGCTCTGGAACCTGGTTACCTCCAGCAACTTCACCAACTCGATCACGTCCACGGCGGCCAACTTTGACCGTTCTGACCTGATCGACTTGGGCACCACGCTGACCGGCACGCTGAAGGCTCCGAAGATTGGGCGCAGCTTTATTTGCAACCCTGACTTTTACGGTGCGTTGCTGAAGACGTTGAACAGCGCGGAAATTCCCGGCATCACGCCAGACAAGGCCGATGGTATCGTGCCTCGCGTGTCTGGCATGGATGTGTACCAGTCTGACCTCTGCGACAACAACTCGCAGAACCTGGGCGGGTTTGCTTGCCACAGCTCTGCGCTCATCATGGCCGCTCGCCGCGTGAATCCCGAAGCCGCGTTGCAAGACTCCATCGAGATCGCTGAAGTTGTGGTGCCCGATTTGGGGCTTCCTGTGACGTTCCGCCGGTACTATGACCGCGCTCTTGGCAAGACCTGCATCAACGTCTCCTGCATCTGGGGCGTGAGCACGGGAACCGCTATGGGTGTCCGCGTCATCACCGCCTAACGGCTGATAAGTTTAACAGCCGGGGCGCTCTGTACATGGGCGTCCCGGCTCTTTTCCGAATATCCCAAAATGAAAGTTTCACTCGTTCTTGAGGACAGCGGCGCAGGCCCGCAGGTCATTTTTACGTCAACGTGCGCCGACGAGGCGCGACGGTTTTACAAGGCCCGCACAGCGCCGGGAAAACTGGAATTGATCGTCAATCCACGCCCTGACTTTGCCCGCACGATTAAGCCGTCGCCAGTCGTCGAGGTGCCCGTGGTCGAAAAACCTGTGAGTCGCCGAAAAACGGAAACCACGCTGATCTAATGAGTGAGTGGACCGCAATCACCGAAGCTGCAATGAGCCAGGCACTGGACTACATGCAGGCTGACTCCGTTACCTACAACGGCGTCACGGTGTTTTCGGTTGCGAGCGAGAAGACCAGCGACATCCTTGCCGCTGGCGGATTCGAGCAGCATTTTGCCGGATTCGTGCGATTGCTTAAAGCTGGGTTTCCCGAGCCGGTGAAGGGCGCAAAACTCAGCGTCAACGGAACTGAGCGGCGCATCACTAGTTGGGATGAAGACCCCATTAGTTGGAAAATTTACCTGGAGGACGTCACCCGATGACCGACGGACTCATTGCTGCCGCAATCCAAGCCGCGCTCTCTACGGCGTTGCCTGGCGTTTACGTTGGGGAACCGCAGGACGATCAACCGATCCCGGCGCAAGCAGTGCTCATGGAACTGCAATCCGACATCGTCGTCGGGAGTCCATTACAACGCGGCACGCTGACCCTCAACGCGGTAAGCCAGGCAGACGACTACAGCCGCGCAGAACACGCAGAATTTACGGCAGCCGTTGACGCTGCGATGCGGACGCTGACCATCGAGTCCGAAGCCGTGCAGCTTTACGGGGTGGTGGCGCAAAGCACAGACAATCTTCGCGAGGAACGCCACTGGCGCACCTCAATGCCGTACGTCGTCGGATTTGGACCTCAACCCTAATTGCTTATGCCAGTCTCATTTGGAGCAGTAACATTTGGAGTAACCGCGCCAAGCGGTTATTTGCAAGAATCGTCTGTAGAGTCCGTTGTTGAACTCGCCACAATTCGCGATGCCGATGGGCAAACGGTAGTTGTGCAGGCCAAGCCGCGCAGCACTTCCACGACCACCGTTAAAACCAAAGGCGAAGCAAATCTACTCGCCGTGCCCGAAGGCAATTTTAGTGGCGCAAAACTCACAAGTTCAAAAATCTCGCAAACCAACGACGACTTTTCCACGTCCGAGGCAACCTACACCGAATTCAACTAATCTATGGCAACTTTCGGCATCTCAGTACTGGCTCCATCGGGTACGATTGTTGAATCGTTGGACGTGGAGATGAAAGGTGAGTTTAAGCAACTTATTGACAGTGTTGGGCAACATTCCGAGGCACGCACTTTCGACACGTCCTACACGGTGAGCGTTAAAGGCAAAGGAGACGCTTGTCCGTTTGAGGTCTCAAGTTTGACTCCAACAATTACCGGAGTAAGCGGAAAAGGCATTTGGACCAACGTCACGCTGGATTCCAAAAACGACGATTTCCGAGGATGGTCAGCATCGGCGACGGTTTACAAAAACGCAATTTAGCAACTAACTTATGCGCCTCCGATTACTTGAGGACCACGAAGCTCCCGGGAAGAGTTTCAACACCGACATCATTGCCGCCTGGTTGACCTCGGGCGGTGCACTCGTCAAGCGTGGCGGGTTCCAACAGTTCACCGACGATACTGGCAAAATGCACGTCCGGTGGATCGTAAATTGCGACGTGCTCGCCAAGATTGACGGCGAGGAAATGGAGTTCGACGAGTTCCGCAGGCGGTTTGAAGACATTGAGTGGTGCAAGCGTCACCCCGAGTCGGACATTTCGTGGATGCGGGCTTTTCGCGACAACGCACGTGACCTCAAGCGGTTTGCAAAGTCCGCTGCCGTGGGCATTTCGCGCAAGGACGGAAGCACGTTTGGAGTCGTGTACCCAGACTCACCGGAATGGCTCAAGCAAGAGTTTCAAGCGCGCTTTGTATGAGTCCTTTTTTTCTCAAACCGACGCAAGTCGGGCCGCTTGAATTAAGGCCGTGGACGTTAACGACGCAGCTTGCGATTGCAGAGCTGGATCTTGGCAAATTGTCCGACCAGGAACAGGTGATTGCGTGCGCGTGGTTGCAATCGCGCGAACCGGAGGACGTAGAGCAGGCAATCAGCGACGGCACCGCGCTAGGTGCGATCAAAGCGTTCACACGGGCTTTCCCGCTGGCATTGGCAAAGCCAGTGGCAGAATGGTGCAGGCTTCAAGCCGAAGCCGTGGAGGCTGGACGTGTAGACATCCTGCCGCAACCCGGCGCAACGCGGGAGGACGCGCCAAAAAACTAACCGCGCCAGGCTGGGAGGAAGCCTTCCTCTTGGTGCTGGCGCGCGAAACCGGATGGACACAAGACCACATACAACGCAGGGCACCACTGGCGCAAATGCTGCGAGTCTATCATGCTGCCATCTGGGGAAATGGGGCATGGACTATCAGACGAAAAGAAACGCCACTGGAAAGCCTGTTTCCAGCGCAGCAACGGGAAGAAGACGATGAGTAACGAAATTCTCATCACTACCAACGCGGGTTATTTTTCCGAACGGTTTGCACGCTACTTAGCACGGTCGATCCAAATTACCCGGCGCACTGCCGAGGAAGTGGTGCGTGAGCAGGCCAAAATGCTTGTGCAGGTGGCGTTTGCTTACACCCCACCGATGGGCGGCCAATACCGTAAACGTGACAAGACAGCCAAGTTTCCCAAAGGCTATAGGGCTTCACACAAAGCAATTGAGCGGACGCTGAAACTGGCGACGATCATTAAAAACCGAGACGTCATCAGCCGGGCTTTGCGAAAGGCGCGCGACGAAGGAAAGCGCGAGCAACTCAAGGCAATCCTTGAGGAGTTGGATGAGCCAGCGCAGCGGGTTGTGGCCTACGTCCGCCAATATCAGCGACCCAACAAGCAATGGCCGAAAAACAATCAAAAGTTTCACACCACAAAAGAGAAACGGAATCAGGCCGTCACAATCCTTGCGCGGACAATCGGCGTGACTGCTGCGGGGTGGTGTGCTGCTGCTGACCGGCTCGGCGTCAGCTATCCAGAATGGATTGCGCGGTGGAAGGCACGCAATGCTGGCACAATGACGATTCGAGTTGAGCCGACACTGATACAATTCACGGCTCGCAACGCAAACAAACACAGCGACGCTGGGGCAATCCAACGATCACTCGACAGCGCTTTTGAAGTTCAAGCAAACGCGATGCGGCGCAGTCTGATTTCTGCAATTAGTGACGGCGTACTCCGTCGCGAAGACGTTTTCGGGAGATAGTTTATGGCCAACACCATCACCATCGGAGCGAATACCAGTGGGTTTGTCGCGGGAGTAAATCGAGCCCAGCAATCCATGCAAGGGCTCGGGCAGTCCATTCAAGGCGCAATGGGTGGCAACATGGTTGCCGCTGGCATCATGCAAGCGTTGGGACAGTTCCTGACGCTGCAAGGCGTGATCCGAGCCGTCACGTTTGCCGCAGAAGGCATGCGCGACGCATTGCAACTCGGGGACGACCTGGTTGACCTTAACGCACAGACCGGCATCGCCATCGACAAACTGATGGAACTTCAACTGGCGTTTGACCTCAACGGGATGAAAGCCGAACAGTTACAGCCGGTAATTGCTAAGTTGCAACGGTCGATTGCTGATGCTGCCAGTGGAAGCGACGAGGCCGCGCTGAAGTTTGCCCGCATGGGAATCAGCATCACGGACATTCAGGGGCTAACTGCTGACGAGCAACTGATGAGAGTCGGAGAGGCAATTGGTAAGATCGAGAACCCGGCAGCACGCTCGGCAG
>Ga0315909_10009676_pt1 | contig 10397 bp, 8 predicted proteins | sample LakEriMetagenome_11_FD_203527 | JGI IMG/M metagenome (GOLD analysis project Ga0315909, IMG submission 203527) | Freshwater fungal communities from buoy surface, Lake Erie, Ohio, United States - Buoy 2 MA125 | ecosystem: Environmental > Aquatic > Freshwater > Lake | place: USA: Lake Erie, Ohio...
ACTATTTTTGAAATTCCCGAATTAATAATTGCTCGGGCGCAATCTGCGCAACTGATACCACAAGTCATATACATTGTAGTTCCTAATGTGGATACACCAATTCGTGCTGCGTTATAAATGGCGTTTCTTTCGGCGTGTTCAAACCAAAAGTATTTTTCAGGCTTTTCCTGTCTTTCATCAATATTATCATTGATTCCTCTTGGAAATGAATTATAGCCGGTAGAAACAATCTCATTATCCTTACCAACAATAACCACTCCTATTTGAGTATTTTTATCTTTTGATTTGAGCTTTACCTGCTCAGCTATATTAATAAAATAATCATTCCAATTCATATTGATAATATAAGTTCCCATTTTAACCAACCAATGATAAATTCTAAATCACCATTTAGTTTTCTGGTATGTGTTATTTTTAAATATGGAATCAAATAAAATTGTCCATATACTGAACATACATATGATTTCATTACTTACCCCATTTACCTCTTTGTACAAGTTGTGCAATCACACCATATACTGATAAATCTTCGTAAGTATCTTGGATAGATTCACCAACCTCATCAGGTTGTCCTAATACTACCAATTGCTTTAAGCGTTGAACTTTATCATTAATTCTAAACCAAAGACCTGTAAGAGATAGTTTAATATCATCCTTTGATTCCAATGGAGTACCTACGGAAATGTTGCCAGGTCCATAGTTTCTTTGCTTTTTACAAAAGGTTACATACATCTCATCTAAGATGTTTTTAAATTCTTCAGTTGTTTGTGGATACACTCTCTCACAATACTCAACTGCCGATTCTTCTCCGTATTTTGATTGTTCTTCGCTCATAACATTTTTGTTTAATTACAAATATACGAAATAAAATCTATAAATCCAAGCAAAACAAACTTTATTTTATTTTTTTAAATTTTTTTTGCTTTTTGGCAGCGCTATGTATATATATTTATGACACTTGGACACTGGGACACTTGAAAGCAGTATAAATAAAGACTTAGACAGTTACCAGGAAACTTGGACACTTGGTCTAAATGTCCGAAAAACTCCCATCTTCATTTCTGAAAACCACCTTATACACTCTTGGTGTTGGGTCTCCTGCATCTAACTCATCTCTTTTTAATTGGGCTTCTTCTAAATTTTGAAATTCATCGATACTATCGTTTGGATTTAATTTTAAAACCCAAATCTGTCTTTTAGCCCAATTCGGGTCACCCATATTTTGGTCTACGGGTATTAATTGTTTATGTATGAAATATGACATTGCTATATTATTTCATATAAATATTTTGGCATTAAAAAACCCAACTTTTAATTGGGTTTCTTTTTATTACACTCCGATATCTTTTAATCGTAATAGTTCTTGTTGAATATGTTTGTTCAATGGATTCCACTTAATATTATCCAATAACCAATTACGATACCAAACTGGTATTTTACGAACTTCCGTATCTTTGTATTTACCAAATGACATTTTAACAATAGGTCCTTGTGATACCACATCATGTGGATTTGGTTGTCCTTGCTTATGTAATCCTATTTCGTGTAGTGGAATACCTGTTAGTAACTTTGTACCCTCACCATATAGTTTCCATAATGGTGCTTCATATTCGAAATATAAATCTTCTACCTTTCCGAACTTTGGTACACTCCCCACAAAATCGATTACAAGCCCATTTGCTTTGTCAGGATGGATACGAGTTACTCTACCTACAAACTGATACCACCAACTCAAAGAAGCCGTAGGGCGGCCGGTTATAATACAATCTAACTGCGGGTGGTCAAATCCTACTGATAGAATTGTAACTTGAACAACTATCCTTAATTTAAGAGATTTAAAATCATCAATAATTCGGTTTCTATCTGAATCAGACATTCCACTAAATACTGCTTCACAACTTGGAAGGCGTGTGGATAACTCTTTTGCTTCATCAATAGATGGTACTGCAATTAGAATAGATTTTCTATCGGGTAATTCCGAAATTCTTTTAATTATTTTACCAGCAATATCATTTTGTTTATAAGCTTTTTTGATACTATCATCGGTAAAATCAGCTTTTGTTGAATTGTAAACCAAGTCACCAGTTTCAAAATCATACGATTCGTATTCCAATGGTGACCAAAAACCCAAATCACACATTTCTTTAATTTGTGCAACGTGGATAATATCTTTGAAGTAATTTCCTTTTTTACTCTTTGATGTAAGCATTACCAATTTTGAGAATGGTTGGAAATACTCATCTATATTTGTTTGTAATTTTAATGGAGTTGCGGTTAATCCTAATACGTGAGTAATTTTAGCTGCCGTAAGGAATCTCCTCAACATACCATCAGGCTCTCTTGGAAAACGGTCACACTCATCTATAATAACTTTTGTGATACCCAATTCTTTAAATTTCCAAGCAATATTAACAATAGAACCGATTGTAGCATATGTTACCTCACCAATTTCTTTTTCATTCATTGATGCGGAATAAATTGATGCTTTACCACCTAAGTTAATAAACTTATTATAATTTTGCTCCAATAATTCTTTTGAAGGTTGGATTACTAATAACTTTTCGTTTAACTCGTGAGCAATTTTGGCAATAACAATTGACTTACCAAATGCCGTTGGGGCAACAATAATAGAAGGATGTGGTTTTTTACTTTTAAAGTATTCCACACCCCTTCTTACAGGTTCTATCTGATTTGGTCTTAACTCCATTTATAATTTATAAATATTCCGGTCCATACACCCCATAGCGAGCAGTACCATCGATAATGTTACCTCTAGCGTGCTTTGCTGGCGCTTTCCAAGTTGCGGCTTTTAACAAATCACCTTTCTTAATAGGTGAACCTTTTAAATCACCATCAACTCTACTGATAAATCCCCAACAAGATGTACCATGCCATATTCTGATGAATTTATTACCAACTTCAACAACTACGGGTTTGTATTGGTTTGGCATATTGGCTCTTTCGTAATACTCTTTACGTTCTTTATCCAATTTTTCAATAAATCCAGCTACAATTGGGTTACTCTTCAAATAATCCAATGCTTTTTGTTCAGTTTGTCTCATAACTTTGATTTCTTTATTACTATGTAAATATACGAATAAAATTCCAAATTTCCAAGCTTTTTGTTTGTTTTTTCAATATTTTTTTCGTATTGATTATCAATAACTTAGCAGAAATATAATTTGGAATTTACATTTTTTTTTCGTATATTTGTTAAAATTTTAGAAAAATCATCTATTTATTTTGGATGAGTAAAGATAACACCTCTATGAATCGAACAAATATGTTACTTGATATTCTTACTGAATCGGTGTCCTACCGATATAATAGGCGTCAACTAACCTATTCATCATACATAACGGAATTCTTTACTAAAAATATTAGAAATTTGGTTTTTACTAAATTTTTAACAATTAAATGCTCGACCTAATAATCGAGCATTTTTTATTTTAATATGTTTCAATTTTAAAACAAAAACAAATGCGTATGAAAAAAGCAGGATTAGTGTTATTACTTATGGTAATGACTGCGATTTCGGGGTTTGCGCAAATTACAACCTCGACCATTTCTGGTATTGTGAAGGACCAGAAGGGTGAATTACTGCCTGGCGCAACTGTTCACGTAACACACGAACCAACGGGTACACAGTATACGGCTGTTACCAATAAGTCTGGTGTGTTTACGATTCCAGCAGTTAGACCGGGCGGACCTTACACACTTCATGCAAGATTCGTTGGTTACAAAAAAGCAGAACTAAAAGAAATCAACACTCAATTAGGTAACTCTACCAATGTTGAGTTTTTGATGATTGAAGAAGCAACTGCTTTGACAGAAGTTGTTGTATCCGCTCAAAAAAACGGGACTTTTTCTAAAGAAAGAACTGGAGCAACTCAACAATTTTCACGTAGAGAATTAAGTACAATTCCAATCACTGGTGCTAGAACTATTGATGGGATTACTAAGTACAATCCATTTGGTGATGGTCGTTCATTCGGAGCACAAGACTCTCGTTTGAATAACTTTACAATTGATGGTTCTCAGTTTAATAACAACTTTGGTTTGGGCTCATCCGCACAAGCCGGTGGTAGAACTGGTGCTTCGGCAATTTCATTAGATGCGATTGACCAATTGCAAGTAAACGTTGCTCCATTTGATATTCGTCAAAGTGGTTTTACGGGTGCTGGTATTAATGCCGTAACTCGTTCAGGTACTAATAAAGTAGAGGGTTCGGTTTATCAAACACAAAGAAATAATAGTTCAACGTATGTTGGTAATTCAGCTTATGGTGTACCAGTTACTGCTTCACAATTTAATGAAAAAGTACAAGGTTTCCGTTTGGGTGCACCAATTATTAAAAACAAATTGTTTATCTTTGGTAACTATGAAGATATCGTAAGAACCGAACCTGGTACAACTTGGATTTCGGATGGTTCTCCATTGACTGGTTCACAAATCAGCCGTGTTAAGTACGCTGATATGGTTAAGCTATCTAAATTTATGAAAGATAGTTTGGGTTATGAAACCGGTCCGTTTGAAGGATATTCTAATGATAACACATCTAAAAAGTTTTTGATTAGAACTGATTGGAATATTAACGATAAGAACAAATTAACTGCTCGTTATGTTCACCACAATTCATCTGCGGAGATTAATATTTCAAACTCTCAATCAGCTGGTGCTGGTAATAGAACAACTCAATTCAACGCAATGAGTTTTCAGAACAGTGGTTATATTATTCAGGACAACACTCGTTCAGCAGTATTGGAATTGAACTCTAAAATCTCTAACACACTTCATAACAACTTAATCGTTTCTTATGATAAGCAAATTGAAGATAGAGCTTATATGAGTCCTATGTTCCCAACTATTGATATCAGAGAAGGTTCAGCAACTTACACATCCGTAGGCATGGACCCGTTTACTCCTGGTAATAAATTAGATTATTGGACATTTAATGTTACTAACAACATTACTAAGTATTTTGAAAAACATACTTTGGTTGGTGGTTTCAATTTCCAAAAGTATCAATCTAACAACCTATTCTACCCAGCTTCTAATGGTGTTTACATCTTTAATAGCTTGAATGATTTTTATGCAGCAGCAAGACAATCAATTGCTAATGGTGGTAGACCTTCTACGTTAGCACCTTCTAGATTCCAACTACGTTATTCAGCATTACCAGGCGGTGAAGAACCAATGCAAGTGTTGAAAACAAATCGTTTGGATTTCTATTTGCAGGATGAATACAATGCAACGAAAGATTTAAAATTAACTTTTGGTGTGAGAACAAACATTATTGATTTTGAAAATACAGCATTGGAAAACAAAGCAATCACCGCTATGACTTTTGCAGGTGGTGAAAAATGGAATACAGGTACAATGCCTAAAACACAAGTTCTATTTGAACCTCGTTTCGGATTTAACTATGATGTAAAGGGTGAAAAGAAAACACAAATCAGAGGTGGTAGTGGTATCTTTACCGGTAGACCTCCTTATGTATTCTTATCTAATCAAATTGGTAACAATGGTGTGTTGACAGGATTTATTGATGTAAGTGGTTCAGCGGCATCACAATATGGATTCACCGCAAATCCTAATCAATATTTTGTACCATCAACTCCAACATTACCTTCAACATTTGATTTAGCATTAACTGACCCTAACTACAAAATGCCACAAGTTTGGAAAAACAATTTGGCAGTTGACCAAAAGTTACCTTGGTTAGGTTTAGTAGCAAGTGCGGAAGTTCTATTTAATAAAACTATTAACGCAGTTCATTATTATAACGCAAACTTAGATGCTTCAGTTGGAAACTTTTCAGGTGTTGACAAAAGAGTAAGATTTGCAGGTACTGATGCTGGTGTAAGAGTAAATGATAATGTTTCTATGGCTGCCGTTCTTACAACAAAAAATGGCGCATTTAACAACTCACTTACATTGAAATTAGAAAAACCAATTTCTAATGGTATGTGGGGTTCATTTGCTTGGACTACCGCAAATGCTCAAGACTATATGAGTGCTGGTTCTATCGCAAGTGGTAGCTGGCAATCTGCTCGTTCAGTAAATGGTAACAATAACTTAGACCTTTCAATTTCTGATTTCTTAGTTAAGAATCGTTTTGTAGGTTTGCTAGGATACCGATTGGATTATGGTAAGAAATATGGTGGTGCTACTACATTTACTTTAGGATATGTAGGACAACAATCAAATCCATTTTCTTATTTCATAGCAGGCGATATGAACGGAGATAGAGTTAGAGATAATGAATTAATTTTTGTACCAACAAAAGGTTCAGATATTAAGTTCGAAGATTTCACAACAAGTGGTGTGACATTTACTGCGGCTCAACAACAAGCAGCATTTGATGCATTCATTTCGCAAGATGATTATCTTTCAACTCGTAGAGGTCAATATGCAGAAAGAAACGGAAGTATTCTTCCATACCTACATAGATTTGACCTATCAATTGCTCAGGATGTTTTCGTTAAAATTAAAGGTGAAAGAAACGCTTTCCAAATTCGTTTTGATATCCTTAATTTTGGAAATATGTTAAATGACAATTGGGGTGTATCTCAAAGAGCAACAGCTCCAGCATTGTTGAACTATAAATCAACTGTTAATGGAGAACCTGTTTACACTCTATCTACACAAAAACTTGCAGATGGTAGTACAATCTTAGCAAGAGATACATATCAAAGAAACTCTTCAGTATTCGATGTATGGACAGCTCAGTTAGGTATTCGCTATACATTTGGTAGATAATATTCTACAAAAAATAAATTATAAGGGGGATTGAAATATATCCCCTTTATTTTGCTTTTAACTAAAAATTTCGTATCTTTACAACTATGAAAAAAATATTTACTAAAATCCGTAAATTCTTTAGTGATATCCTTTTAGGATTTAAAATGGCTGAAGAATATAAAAACAAACACTCACAATGGGGGAAATTTTAATATGAAAAAATTATTATTAATTATATTTGTATTCATGTCCACAATATCATTTGGACAGATGACAAATAAAAATCTTAGAGATTACACAAAAAGAATTACAGGAGTATTTTCAACTGAAGAGCAATCTAAGTTAGATACTACATTTGATAATGTAAGAGTTTACACAAAACTAATTAGAAAAGATAAAAATGGTATCTATTGGGTTTACACCGAACAGGGTGAGTTTTTATATTATAAACCATACCGCCAAAGAGTTTATCAATTAGCTATCGTTGATGGTAAAATACTACAAAGAATTTACTATATAAAAAATCAAGAAAACTTTTCTTATTTCAATCCAAAATCAATTAAATCAATAACATCAAAAGATATTTATCTAAAGCCCGGTTGTGATTTAGAAATAACTACTGTTGCATATCCAATTCTTAAAGGTGTATATGGTGGTAAAACAAATGATACAAATTGTATAGCAACTTTTAGAGGTTCATCTTATACTACTACTGATTTTATGGTCTATAAAAATAAAATACATAGTTGGGAAAGAGGATGGGATAAAAACGGAAAGCAAGTGTGGGGTAGTAGTAAAGGTCATTACATTTATAAAAAGATTTCTAAATGAGCAAAATCATCAACCTATTTGGAGGACCCGGCATTGGTAAATCTTCTATTGCTGCTGGATTAACATATAAATTAAAAAGAAAACATATTAGTTGTGATTGTCCTTATGAATTTCCAAAAGTATTGGCATGGGATAATAATGGTGAAGCAATTAAAGACCAATTATATGTTATAGCAAATCAACATAGAGGTATAGCAAAATCATATGGTAAAGTAAAATACATAGTTGTTGATTCACCAATTCTTTTAAGTTTGGTTTATAAAGATTACTATAATGATTCAGCCGAATATCCATCTTGTTTATATGGTAAAGAATTTGATGATATGTTATTAAAGATTCATAATCATTATGATAATATGAATATCATATTAAAAAGAAATCTCAATACTGATTATAATGATAAAGAACGTTATCAAAAATTAGAACAAAGTATTGAGTTGGACAATATGATAAAATCGGCTTTGGACAAAAATAATATTCCATATATTGAGATAGACGTAGATAAAGATACAGTGAATAGTATATTAAATCTACTAAATCAATAGAGGTTTATAATATTAGAGAATATTTATTTACTAATGGCGCCTGTTTTATTAATTAAGTTATTTACAATTAACTAAAACAGAAAAGTAAAATGCAAACAATTTTAGATTTCGTATTCAACATCCACTTTTTAGGTGGAGCATTAGTTGGATATTTTGTTCTTCCTTATTTAGTAAATTTTGTAAAAAGATTTTTAAAAAAGTAAGAAAATTGGCGATTAAAAAGACCCTCACTTCGGTGGGGGTTTTTTTGTTAATAAAATGATGATATAAAGTTAATGATTAGTTAATATAGTTTTGGGGTACTTGAAAAGTGGCAACCATACTTATTTACGAACTAACTTAAAACATCTATATGAGAACGTTTCTTTTACTATTGTTACTAATACCAGTATCATTATTCGCTCAAGTAACAATAACGGGTAATACCAAATCAAATTCAGAAAAAATATATTTTTCACACATAACATTTAAAGACGTAAATGGAAATTTATTTTCTACAATTTCAAATGAAAATGCGGAATATAAAATAATCTTAAAGTCCGGCACATATCAAATTAAAGCATCTTATGTTGGATATAAAGATTTTGTAAAAGAACTAAATGTAACATCAGACTTAAATTTTGATATTATTTTAGAAGAAAATACAACACAATTATCAGAAGTGGTTGTTAGGACAACACCACAAAAGGTAACGGAAATTTCTATAATTAGAACTATACGAAATAGTAATATTGTTTCAGATGGTATTTCAACTGAATTTATAAAAAAGACACCAGATAGAAATTTAGGAGATGCTCTTAAAAGAGTAAGTGGTGTTACTATTCAAAATGATAAATTTGTATTGGTAAGAGGATTATCTGATAGATATAATTCTGCTTGGTTAAATAAAACACCACTACCATCAACTGAACCTGATAGAAGAGCTTTTTCATTTGATATAATACCAACTGCACTAATAGATAATATTATTGTTTCAAAATCAGCATCCGCAAACTTACCAGGTGATTGGGCTGGTGGGTTAATTCAAGTTTCAACAAAAGAAGTATCTGATAATTTTTTCAACATGTCATTGGGAAGTGGTTGGGGTTTGGTTTCAACTTTTAGAGATTTTAAGTTAGTTCAAGCTACTAAATTCCCTTCCACATTCCCATCTACTTACAAATATCGTATTAGTGGAAATGGTGATAAAAGAGCATATACGAAATTGTTTAACAACCCATCAACAGAAGAATATAAATCAATACCTAACCTAAATGGTGGATTATCTTTTGGTATTAAAAAAGGTAAATGGAACTCACTATTCAGTTCTACAATACGAAACACATATACAACTAATTACATTCATAGAACTGATTATCAATCATCAACTGAATTGGCGTATGATTATAGAGATACGTTATTCACAAAAAGATTTTCAGCAAATGGTTTACTTAACTTAACTTATTTAGGTGAGAATAGATACAGTTGGAAAACTTTAGTAAACTATCAATCAGATGATAACTATCTGACTCGTAATGGTGATAACTTTGATAACGTTCAAAATGTTCGTTCTACCGCATCAAATCATATGAATAATGTTGTAATAAATTCTCAATTAGATGGTAAGATTAAAACATTAGATTTTAATGTAGGATATAACTATATGTTCAGAGAACAACCCGATTACCGAATTAATCCTATTACAAAATCATTAGGTACTAACGAACCATATACAACTGCTTGGAGAGATACATATCGTTTTTGGAGTGTAATGGATGAGAACTCTTTTAATGGAAATGTAAATAAAGAATTTGGTAAGATTAAAATAGGCGGTGGTTATTTAAAAAAGATTAGAGGATTTAATGCTAGGGTATTTAGATATCAATCAATTGATATGATGGATGAGATAACAAATAATACGGATAGATACACAGCCGATTTTGATTTGGGTTCTCTTTACACAATGTATGATACTGAATTTGGTAAGTGGAAATTAAACACCGGATTAAGAGGTGAGTATAATTTATTTGATGTATCAACCGCAGATTTCAGTGGAACAAAAATAAATGTGAATAGAGAGTATTTAGATGTTTTACCTTCATTTAATCTTTCATATAATAAAGAGAAAACAAAGTATAGATTTTCAGCAAGTAAAACATTAGCAAGACCAGAATTTAGAGAAGTAGCTAATTTTGCTTATTATGATTTTGTTAGAAACGCACAAATATTAGGAAACTCAAAGTTAGAAAAATCTGACATATATAATGTAGACCTTAAATACGAATGGTATCCAAAAGC
>Ga0315909_10009677_pt1 | contig 10397 bp, 19 predicted proteins | sample LakEriMetagenome_11_FD_203527 | JGI IMG/M metagenome (GOLD analysis project Ga0315909, IMG submission 203527) | Freshwater fungal communities from buoy surface, Lake Erie, Ohio, United States - Buoy 2 MA125 | ecosystem: Environmental > Aquatic > Freshwater > Lake | place: USA: Lake Erie, Ohio...
ACTAAAGATAATTTATGGGACTTTTATTGGTTTATTATACATGCACTAGCTGGTATAGGTATCTTAGGTTTGATAAGATATATTGTACATGGTCCACTTCTTTAAATATCTAATTGTTTGGATAAGCCAAAACTTAGCTGTACCATTCTGGATGGTAGGTCATGTGCACCTATCTGTAAATGTATATGAAGATATATATGAAATAATAGCATCCTTTGGGATGAACATTATTGTAGCTGTAGGATTTATAATTGACTACACAAATAATAAAAAAGAAAATAATAACTCCCTGTAGCTCAGCTGGATAGAGCAACTGCCTTCTAAGCAGTAGGTCTCAGGTTCGAATCCTGACAGGGAGACTTTACTATTTTCTAAGTAAATAATAATCTAAACTATATAATTATGAGAGTAGAAGTTTTATTAAACGGATCAACAAAAATTGTTATTATTCCGGAAAATGATATTGAAGTAGCAGTACTAAAGACTATTGGTGCTGGTGGTGTAGATGCTACAATTATTCAGAATCATACACAGATATTAGATAAAGTAATCCAAGATGGGTTAGTAATATCAGCACAAGGTATGAAGACTGATAGTATATAATACTAATCATCATGACAGCAAAAGAAGCAGATGATATAGGTAAGAAGCTTGTAAGAAATGGTTTTAGAAGGCAAGCTTTAAACCATAATAGATACTATGCTGCGTATGAAGGTATTTATATAGAAGTTGTGCTTGAACTTGCCTATAGTAGTAACTGGGATGCTGTATTTACTTATACTTTAGATGCTCATACAGTAGTTAAATTTACAGGACACACTGGTCCTGACGGAATTACTGCAAAGTATTTATTTAAAGAAGCAGATAAGCTTAGAGCAATATTTAATTTCTTAAGGTTATGATTATAGTAAAAGATAAAAAAATAAAGAATCTGATTGAAGATATCTGTAAAGAGCATCATGGCTCTTCTGTACACCAGGATAGTAACATAGGATACTTGTGGTATATGTATGTAAATGGATCTAAGCAAGGTACATTTAAGCCATTCATGTTTATGGCTGAACTTAATCTTCTTGTAGCTACAGGTTATGTAACTGAAGATGAGAAGCAAAGAATGCTTGGTATGATGCTTAGTCAAGATGAAGATAACTTTAATCTTATGGCATATAGTATTATACATTTTAGAAATCAAAGAATAAAGGACATGGGTTTGTATGTGCTTGATAATGAAAAGTATAGTAATATTGAGTATCTCACAGATGTACTCAGCCGTGAAATGTTTAAACCTAGTATAGTATGATAAAAGAGAGTGATTTTGAAAATCTACGTTTTAGCAAAAATGTAGTTACAAAAGAGGAAAGTGGGAATAATTCCGATTATTACTATTATTCTTTACAATTAACAGATGGTATAATACTTACTAGTGTAGAAAATGATTTAGTAATTCATAATAGCTGGTATGTTACTGATTTTGATAATGAAATAAAAATTGATAATATAGATGACTTATGTATATTTATTACTCTCATTTCAAATTTCAAATTCAACTTTAAGGAATGTACTTAGGTAAATTAGTAAAAAGAAACGGTAAGTTGACTTATCCGTCCGGGAAAGATAAGCTCTTATATGAGCTGTTTGTACAAAAGATAAAAGATGGTCAAGAGGTTGACATCTTTGTATCAATAAAAGGATCTAAAGCTAACAATGCTCAGATATCTAAGGTGCATGCATCTATAAGAATGATAGCTCAAGAACTTGGCTATAGTTTTCATGACATGAAACTGATAGTAAAAGAGTACTCAGGTCTCTGCTATGAAGCAGAAGGAGAAGTAGTATGTATTTCATTTGCAGATTGCAGTAGTCAAGAAATAAGTGCTGCAATAGAAGCTGCTAATCAAATAGCAGAAGAGAATGGGATTATTCTTGGGTAGGTTCAACGTAACCTTCATCACCTCTTTCAAGAATCTCTTTTTCTTCAAACATCTTCTCATCTATTGCTTTCTTTTCAATATCTGCAATCATTAACGTAATAGTAAAAAATGCTCTTTGTGCATCAGAAAATTCTTCATACTTGCCTTCTATGACTTTCTTAAGACTTTCTTCTGTTTTTTCAGACTCTTCCATAGTTTTGAAGATATACATGAGAGAGTTCTTAAGCATCATATAGTATGACTTATTTACTCTTACATCAAGTAGTGCATCATCTTTAAGTTCTTTTACGTTGATTGCCATAACATTAAATAGTTTTAACAAATTTATATAAAAATGTCAAATACTTTAAACATTGATGAAATAAAGGATAAGGTGCATGAGAAGTTAAAACCTTCTGGTTGGGCCAGAGTACTAAGAAGTTTTATTTATAGTAAGGACTTTGAGAATATAGTACTAGCATTAGCTAAGCAATCTAAAGATGGTAAGAGGTTTACTCCTGCTATGAAAAATTGGTTTAGAGCATTTGAAGAATGTCCGTATAGTGAGCTTAAAGTAGTTATTATAGGACAAGATCCTTATCCTGGTTATGCTACTGCAGATGGAATAGCATTTAGTTTAAGTGATTGTCCTGAAATGCAACCAAGTCTGAAGTATTTACTAGATGAAGTAAACAGATCTGTTTATTCAGGAGAAAGAGTATCAGTAGATAAAGATCTGAAGAGATGGTCTAATCAGGGAGTATTACTTTTAAATACTGCTTTGACAACCGTTATAGGTAAGACTGGTCAGCATTTTCTTATATGGAGACCTTTCATTGCTTATGTCTTTGATTGGTTAACATGGAATAACTCTGGCTTAGTTTATATCTATATGGGTAAAAAAGCTGAGGAGTGGATGGATACAGTAAGTGATAATAATTATAAATTTGCTGTCTCTCATCCTGCATCTGCTAGTTATAATAATCTTGAAACTTGGGATTCTAAAGGAGTATTTGTAGAAGCATCTAAGATAGTAGAGAAGAACTATAATTTTAAAATCAACTGGTAATGGAAGAAATATTCAATAAGCTTATAAAATTAAATCTTACTCCTAATCAATACTATTTACTTTACTGTAAGAAGAATAACGTAAATCCCTCCTTTAATATTAGTGTAAGCTTAGAATATGCAAGATTACTAAATAATGATTGGATAGATGAAAGTGGTAATCTTACTAGTAAGTCTATACTATTAACTCAGGAGTTAGATTCTTTCTTTAGAGTCAATAAGAAGAAGACATCAAAGCAAATACTAGGTGAAGATTTCATAAAGAATATTGAGGAATATTTAGAAATTTTTCCTAAATTTAAACTTCCCAGCGGTAAATATGCTAGATCAGATAAGAAGAACTTAGAGAACAACTTCAGATGGTTTTTTGAAAATCATCAGTATGATTGGAATACAGTTCTTCAAGCAACAACCATGTATGTTAATGAATATCAATCACAGAATTATAAGTACATGCGCACCTCTCAGTATTTTATCAGGAAACTGAATCCTGCTGAGAAAACTTTTGAATCTGAATTAGCAAATTATTGTGAGGTATATTTAAACGGATCTGAAGATTATTCAGATAATCACTTTAGTGAAAAAGTAGTATGAGAAACGGAAAATATCTGCTTTTAGCAGCAGTAGTGGGGACGGTACTAAGCTATTATATTGTAAGTAGATTCATTATTGAAATTAGCTTCTTAAGATATATAGTACTTGAATTAGTAATTGCACTATTTCACAGCTTATATAATAGACTAAAACTTGAATTCAATGAGTAATTCTGAAACAAAAAAGCCTTGGAATAGTCAAAGAGAAGGATTTCAAGATTCATTAAAGTATTTGCAAGGGAGAATGCAAGGACAGATTAGAAGTCTTAAAACTCCCTGGTTAAAGTTTAATGATGCTATGACAGATGGAATTGAATGGAATACCTTAAACGTGTTAGGTGGAAGACCAGCAAGCGGTAAGACATTAATTGTAGAACAAATAGTAAGAGAATCCTTTCCTTTAAATCCAGGTGAAAATTTTAGAGTACTTCAATTTCAATTTGAAATGTTAGCTAGAACCTCTGCTATACGTGAGTATTCAAGTGTTGTAGGTAAATCTTACAAGTACTTATGTAGTGCAGATGGTAAACTATCTGAAGATGATTTGAAAAAATGTTATGATTACGCAAAAGAAAAAGTGAAATATCCAATAGATGTAGTAGAAAAACCTTGTACCATAGAAGAATTCAAGGAGATTATTAGGGATTACATGCTTTTTCATGCTCAACATGATTCCAATGGTAATATGATTTTTCCAAAAGTGCTGATTACTATAGATCACTCTTTGCTTTTTAAGAAAGCTCCGTATGAAAAAGACAAGCAGGATATGTTAAATAATTTGGGTGAGGCTCTCACTCTTATGAAAAGAACATTCCCTATTGCTTTTATATTACTGAGTCAGTTAAATAGAAATATTGACAATCCTGAAAGAAGTGAAGACGGGAAGTATGGTAACTATGTACTTGAATCTGATATATTTGGTTCAGATGCTATTCTTCAACATGCAGATAATGTTATAGGAATTAACAGACCTGCTAAACAGAAGATTAGATTTTATGGTCCAGATAGGTTTATGATTGAAGATGACAGGGTGTTAGTCCTACACTTCTTAAAATGTAGAAACGGTGATACTAGACTTAGTTTCTTTAAAGCCGAGTTTGAGAAGATGAGAATTGTAGAGATGAATACTCCGCCACAACAAGAAAAAAAGATAGTAACAAAACAGTAAATTATGAGTCTAACAACAAAGAATGTCTCTTTTAATAGACATGAAAAGACAGAAGAGCTGATTAAACATCATGATTGGAAATTTAAACTAATACAAGAAGAAAGTCCACTGTTTATCCCTAAGTGTGCATATGTACCTAAAGGATATAGTGAACTTCATATTGGTTTCTTTCCAAGTGAGGTAAAGAAAGGTAAAGATATTTATACTGAATTTACAAGTATAGATCTTGAACCTGAAGATCCTAAGAGAACTCTTCACATGTGGAGGTACAATCCTCATTACGAGGAAGAATATTCTAAAACTGAAATGACAGCAACAGGACAGTTTAGATATTTAGTACCTGTATCTGAATTAATTAAAATTGATCCTGAAGTTAAAGCTGAACAGCAAACTTTATTTCCAGACTTTGATGAGATAATGGATCCGGACACTGATGCACCATTAAGTCAAATTACTATTAGGGATTTAGCAGCAATCATGCTAATGAAACCAGTTAGTAATAAAAAGTGGTTAAATGATTTAGTTATTAAAAACGACAAAGCACCATGGGAATAGTATTGCCAACAGCAAAAGTGGCTCCTGAATGTAAGAGCCCTAAAAATCTGATTATCTTCTCTAAACCTAAGATTGGTAAGACAAGTTTATTAAGTACACTTGATAACTGTTTGATCTTAGATTTGGAAGGAGGTACTAAGTATCTGAATGCTATGAAGGTTGAAGCCAAAAGCTTTGAGGAAATCAGAGAGGTTGGTAAAGCTATTAAAGAAGCAGGACATCCTTACAAGTACATTGCAGTAGATACTATAACTGCATTAGAAGAAATGGTTATACCGTATGCAGAAATTCTTTATTCTAAATCTCCAATGGGTAAGAACTGGTTCAATCCAGGTGGAGGTAAAGAGAAGTATGGAAGTGTATTGGGTCTCCCTGAAGGTGCTGGTTATTTCTGGACTAGACAAGCATTTACAAAAGTCATTGACTTTATTCTAACTTGGGCTCCTTATGTGATCTTTGTAGGTCACGTAAAGGACACTATGTTAGAGAAAGCCGGTGGAACATTTAATGCTATGGATCTAGACTTAACTGGTAAACTGAAGAGAATAACTACTTCTAATTCAGATGCAATTGGTTATTTGTATAGGAAAGGAAATAGAAACATTCTTAGTTTTAAGACTAATGATGATATCTCCTGCGGGGCAAGACCTGAGCATCTAAGAAATGAAGAGATAGTAATTTCTGAGATAAACGACAATGGTGAGTATGTTACTCACTGGGACAAAGTATTCATTGATTAATAATAAATAAACAAAAACAAAATGGGTTTAAGTACAACAAATTTGGCAACAGAAGGTGGTTCAGGACTTCCTAAAACAATTGCACCAGGAAATCACACACTTAAAATTAATAGCATTGTGCTAGAAGATTTTAAATTTATTGATGGAGCAAAGCATTTGGTTCTTAATTTAGAAACTGAAGCAATTGATGGATTTGAAGGTTTCTTAATTGATAAAGATAATCCTGAAGCTGGACACTATGCTGGTCAAATTGGTAGAGTGAAAGCATCTCAGTATGCATTTGCTGATGGTATCACTAAAAGTGGAGTAAAAGTAGAAAGAGACAAGTCTCTAATGATTTTCTTAAAGAACTTAACAAACTCTTTGGGAATCAGTGAGTGGTTTCTTGCACAAGATAATGAGCATGATACAATTGAAGAATTTGTAGATGCGTTTAACTCTACTGCACCATATAAAGATAAGTATTTAGAATTCTGTATTGCCGGTAAAGAATATGAAGGTAAGAATGGATATACTAACTATGATATGTGGTTGCCAAAAAGTGTTAAAGGAGCATATTCTATTGTTCCTAAAGGAGGTGAAGTTCTTAAGTTTTCTGAAACAGATCACCTAAGAAAATTAGAGGTTAAGCCTGTTGAATCTTTTGGAGATGATGATTTAAGCATTCCATCAAGAGCAGCTTCTGACTTTGATCTTGACTAATACAGTAAGTTGTAATGGTGAGGGGAGAGTTAGAAATTAACTCTCCCTTTTCTATTAACTTTACAATTATGATTTCTACAAAGAATATAATATCGTCTTATGAAGATGTTCCTTCTGAATGGATATTTGAGTATTATCTAAACTTGAGTGAGAAGTTAGTTGGTCAGGATGTCAAAATGTATTCTGTATTTAAAACAGAGAAGACTCCTTCAATGTATGTCTACTTTACTGTAAGTAATAATTCTTATAAGTTTAAAGATTTCTCTAGTGGTAATCAAGGTGGGCCAGTAAATTTAGTGATGGCTCTTTTCAGTATTGATTTCTTCAGTGCTACAAGTATGATTATTAATGATTATGAGAGATTCATAAAAGACAACAGATATGCTTTAAATGTTGAATATAAAGTTCAAGATAAATATAAAGTTGTTGATTATGAAATGAGGCACTGGACTAATCTAGATAAAGACTACTGGATGAAGTATAAGATAGGTTCTAAATTACTTGAGTACTATAATGTTACTCCTCTGAGTTTCTTTAGTATGGAAAAGACAGAACCTGATGGTAGTATATCTTCTGTAAAGATATCTCTTAATAACATCTATGGTTACTTTAGAAGAAATGGTTCTTTGTATAAGATTTACATGCCTAAGAATACTGATAAGAAATTTATCAAAGTAGAAAACTATATACAAGGTAGTGATCAACTAGTCAGTGTAAAAAGTAATCTTATCATAACAGCCTCACTAAAAGATCTGATGGCATTTAGAATGCTGAATATTCCTGATTTTCAAGCTATTGCACCAGATAGTGAGAACAGTATGATTAATGAATCTGCAATAGATAAACTAAAAGAAAAGTTTGATAAGATAATTGTTCTTTTTGATAATGATGTTGCCGGTAAAGAATCATCTGAGAAATATAAAAAGAGATATGGTTTTGATTATGTAACTTTAGATATGTCTAAAGATCTCTCTGACTCAGTAAAAGATTATGGTATTGATGCTGTGAGAGACAAACTAAAACAAATGCTATGAGTTGGATATATCAAGGTAAAGAATTTACTGAAGCACATATACCAGAAAATGGTATTGGATTTATTTATCACATGTCAGTGATATTAAATGGAAATACTTATGCTTATATTGGTAAGAAGAATTTCTTTTCAAATGTGAAGAAGAAACTTGGTAAAAAAGCTTTAGCACAAGTTACTGATAAAAGACTGAAAAAATACACTCGGGAGTCTAAACCTAGTTTTATGAATTACTATAGTAGTAATCAACAACTAAAAGAAGCTCACAAAGCAGGTTTAATAATCAAAAGAGAGATTTTAATGATATGTTACTCAGCAACTGAATTAACTTATCAAGAAGTAAAGCACCAGTTTAAATATGAAGTGCTTGAAAGAAAAGAGTATTTAAATGCCAATATTCTTGGCAAATTCTACAAAACAAAATAATATGACAGAAATAGAAATGACAAGCCTCTTATTCAAGTTGGCTGATATGGGTATTACAGGTATTAAAGTACATTATGATGGTGGAGGAGACTCCGGAGTTATAGAAAATATAGCATATACAAGACATCCATGTGAAACACCAGATGATGTAGATGAAAATACAGAAAGCTGGCAACCAGATCTTAATCTAGCAGATACCTTAGATACTGAAACTTATATGGCAGTTGAAAGCTTTATGTACCAGAATTTATTAGAAGATATAGAAGATTGGTATAACAATGAAGGTGGTTTTGGTGATGTTTCTATTCACATACCATCTGGAAAGTATATTATTGATAATCATATTAGGTATTATGAGACTAAGGATTATCAACATGAAGGTAATTTAATGAATAAATCTGTTGAGTAATGGCACATCCAGTTGAGCACTGTAAATCTTCAGTGAGGAGATTTGGAGGTCAAGTATCTGATTATCAGGCTATTCATGATTGGTTTGATGAAACTAAGAGTTGGTTAGGTCACTCTAAGCATAGAATGTTTAGACATCACAGTGAAGGTATATTTGAATGTGAAAAAAGATTTGGTGTAAGTTTCATCAACTCTGATGGTAGAACTGTGTATACTAGATATGTTGGTGAACAACATGTAAAGGAAGACTGCTTTGGATATATTCCTAGTGCAAAAGAATGGGTGGATCATATGAATGATAAGACTCCACCAGAATGGATGATTAGAACAATTAAAATTGAAGACTGATGAAACTAGAACTGGATACAGTAGATAATATTTTATCTATGTTAAACTCAGAAGATATTGAAAATGGATTTGTTGCTTTTAAAGCAATTGAGTCTCATAAGCTTACTAATAAAGACTTTGGTATTTTAATGTATCTATTTAAGTTTTCTAAGTATAAGCTTGATGAGTGGGAGCAATATGCACCGGATGCTCATAAAATACTTTCTTCACATGTTACAAGTAGTATTACTTATGCTAATGCATTGAATCTTATTATCAAGAAGAAAGCACCAAAAGAAGTAGTAGATAAGTTTTTAGAAAGACATGTTAAAGATCTTGCTAAGACTCTTATTTCAATAGGTTATCCAGAAGAACTGGAAATAAAAATTAACTATAAAGCATGACAAAAGAAGATTATCTTGGGAAAGCAAGTAAAGAACTAATGCTCTCTCAACCCTTTTATGGTTTCTTTCTGATAATGTTGAATAAAATTTGGAGTAATAAACTTCCAACTGCAGGAGTTAGTAAAAATGGAATTAACTATCAGCTTGCAATTAATCCTGAATTCTGGTGTAATCTAACAGATAGTCATAGAATAGGAGTTTTGCAGCATGAGTTATTACATATTACTAACTTTCATCTAATGCAATATTTTAATTTTCCTGATAGGAGAATGGCTAATATTGCAATGGACATGGAGATAAATCAGTATATTAACAAAGGATTTCTTCCTGGTGATGATCTTAGTAAAGAAGATTATGATAAGTTAGTAGAGTCTATTAAAGAAAAGATTGCTACTGATTTAGAATCTAGTACTATTACTCAAGAACAAGCTTCAGAAGAATTCAAAAAGATTCCTATGAGAGGTATTCTTATAGAAGACTATACTGAATTAAACTTAGATGCTAGAGCTGGTTCAAGATATTACTATGAAAAACTCAAGGAGGCAAAGGATAAAAAAGATAAAAGCGGTACTTCAGGGTCTGATTCTTTTGATAAACTTTGTGATCAGCTTGACAATGGTGATCCTGGTATTGATGATCATGGTACTTGGGAAGAGTTTGAAAATCTGCCTGAAGCAGAAAAGAAAATCATTCAGCAACAATTAGATAGAATTCTAAAGGAAGCCGCAGATCAAACTGTAAAGAAAAGAGGTACTATACCAGGTGGTATATCTGACTATCTTATTGAATTAGAAAAGCTTGAGAAAGCTAAGTTTAATTGGAAAGCATATGTCAGAAGATTTGCTGGTGCTTCTACTAAGATCTTTACAAAGAAGATTAGAAGAAAAGAGAATAGAAGATTTAGTGATAATCCTGGTCTTAAGATCAAGATGAGACAACATATGTTGTTGGCAATAGATACTTCTGGTTCTGTAAGTAATGATGAAGTAACTGAGTTTATGAATGAGATAAAACACATTCATAAATGTGGTGTAGATGTAACTATTATTCAATGTGATACTACTAT
>Ga0315909_10009681_pt1 | contig 10393 bp, 8 predicted proteins | sample LakEriMetagenome_11_FD_203527 | JGI IMG/M metagenome (GOLD analysis project Ga0315909, IMG submission 203527) | Freshwater fungal communities from buoy surface, Lake Erie, Ohio, United States - Buoy 2 MA125 | ecosystem: Environmental > Aquatic > Freshwater > Lake | place: USA: Lake Erie, Ohio...
GGTAAGGGTAAAGCCGCAACCACTTCGGCATAAGTAGGCTTAGCTCATGCCTAATTCACTTCCATATCCTGGCGCACCCGCAGGAACCGAGAGCAGAAGTGTTTTAGCTATCCCCGCATTTAGAAAATTATGGAATTCAATGGCCTTCTCTTCTTTTGGAGACTGGCTTGGTCTGCTTGCAACAACGGCTATGGCGCTGGAACTTTCAGATGGCGATTATTCAAAAGCAAACTTTGCAATCGCAGGCGTGTTTATTGTTCGCTTATTACCAGCGGTAATTCTTGGTCCGATAGCTGGGGTCTTTGCAGATCGTTTTGATCGCAGACGGCTAATGATTTTCTGTGACATCTTTAGATTTGCACTTTATCTTTCGATTCCTTTAGTTGGAAATTACTTCTGGTTGTATACCGCAACGATTCTGGTCGAATGTTTTACACTCTTCTGGTCTCCAGCAAAAGAGGCAACCGTTCCCAATATGGTTCCAAAAAATAAATTAGAAAGTGCTAACCAAGTTTCACTACTAGCAGCATATGGAACCGCGCCAATTGCCGCGATTGTTTTCTCGTTACTTGCTCTAGTCTCGGTTGCCACAACCAGCTTTCTACCAGCTGAATATTCATCGACTGCGGATCTAGCGTTATACATAAATGCAATATCCTTCCTTTACACCGCATGGATTGTTTATCAATTACGAGAAATTCCAAAAGGCCCAGCAGGTAACGCTGTAGCAAGTGAAAATATTGGTAAAGCGCTATTCGAAGGATTTAAATTTGTAAGTGGCTCAAAGATAATCCGAGGATTAATTTTTGGAATGCTCGGTGCATTCTTCGCCGCTGGCGCAGTGATTGGTTTAGCCAGAACATTTGTTGGCGATCTAAATGCCGGAGATGCGGCCTACGGAATTCTCTTTGGCGCGGTATTTACCGGTTTAGCACTTGGAATCTGGCTAGGGCCAAAGGTTTTTGCTCAGTTCTCTCGGAGAAGAATTTTTGGCGCAACGCTAACAATTTCCTCCTCCTTCTTAATTCTTTTATCTCTTATGACAAACCTGGTTCTTGCAATTTTTATTACGGTTCTACTCGGAGCATTTGCCGGAATTTCTTGGGTAACTGGTTTCACAATGCTTGGGCTTGAAGTCGCTGATGAAGTCCGCGGTCGAACCTTCGCCTTCGTCCAATCTTTGATTCGAGTCTCTCTAGTTCTTGTTTTGGCAATTGCGCCATTAGTTGCTGCAGCAATTGGACGCCATACCTATGAATTTGAAAATTTTGAAGTTACCTACAACGGTGCTGCGTTCACAATGTTTGGTGCCGGAATTATTGGGGTAATTGTTGGAGTTATTTCTTATCGCACAATGCGCGATCGCCCAACAGTCTCGCTCTGGTCAGATATCGTCGCAGCAAGCCGAGGTGAACTTGGTGGAATCACTGGCACTACACATAACGGAATCTTTATCTCATTTGAAGGTGGCGAAGGTTCTGGAAAATCCACACAAACTCAATTATTAAAAGAGTATTTGGAATCAACCGGTAAAGAAGTTCTGCTGACTCGCGAACCAGGTGGAACACCGCTTGGCAAGCGCCTGCGCGAAATTCTTCTAGATACTGAAACCGGGAATATTTCTCCAAGAGCTGAAGCTCTCTTATATGCAGCAGATCGCGCAAACCATGTCTACTCATTAATTCAACCAGCGCTTAACTCAGGAAAAGTTGTTATAACCGATCGGTATTTAGATTCATCTGTCGCCTATCAAGGTGCCGGTCGAATATTGCAGCCATCTGAAGTAGCGCGAATTTCTCGTTGGGCAACTGAAAATCTAGCGCCAACGCTGACTGTTGTTATGGACATCCCTGCAGAGCTAGGAATTTCTAGACTGCGTTCATTAGATCGATTAGAAGCGGAACCATTAGCTTTTCATGAGCGTATCCGACAAGAGTTTCTTAACATTGCCGGGTCGGATCCAGAGCGATATTTTGTTGTCGATGCGACTCAAGATAAAGCGAGCATCCATGAACAAATCATTGAACGCGTTCTGAGTTTGCCACAATTGAAGGAGAGCTCAATCGAGAAGAAGCGATTTAGAAAATAGTGAGCGCTACTTCAGTTTTCGATAATTTAATTGATCAAGAACATGTTATTTCAATCTTACAAGAAGCAGTTTCAGCTGCATCTGATTCAACAAATCAATCACAAGAGATGACTCACGCCTGGCTTTTTACTGGTCCACCCGGATCTGGTCGAAGCAATGCCGCACTGGCATTTGCTGCTGCATTGGTCTGTAGAAATGGTGGTTGCAATGATTGCACTGATTGCAAAACCGCCACAACCGGAAGCCACGCAGATGTTGAATTAATAAAAACTGAAGGACTTTCTATCAAGATAGATGAGGTCCGCGATTTAATTACCCGAGCCTCTTGGAGTCCTGCAGTTGGTAATTATCGTGTTGTGGTTATAGAAGATGCGGATCGACTTACCGAATCTGCAGCTAATGCACTACTAAAGGCGATTGAAGAGCCAGGCCTTAGAACTGTTTGGTTGCTCTGTGCACCAAGTTCTACAGATGTTCTGCCAACGATCAGATCTAGAACGCGAAGCTTAGTTCTGCGCACTCCTTCAATCGCGGCGGTCGCAAAGTTATTAGAGAAAGAGAAGTTTTCACCTGCAATGGCAGATTTTGCAGCACGAGTCTCACAAGGACATATCGGCCGCGCTCGACATTTAGCGAAGAGTGAAGAGGCAAGAACACGTAGACAAGCAATCCTCAAAATTTCATTAATGATTACAGATATTGCATCTGCATTTAAAGCAGCGCAAGTATTAGTAGAAGCAGCAAAGGCGGAGGCGGAAGAAGAGGCTGAAAGACGCGACGATGTTGAAATTTCAGCACTAAAAGAAGCTTGGGGACAACAAGGTTCAAAACTCACCCAAGGTGGATCAAAAGCAGTTAAAGAGTTAGAGAAAGAACAGAAATCACGAACAACGAGAATGGTTCGGGATTATTTAGACCGCGCACTCCTTGATATCGCAACGCTCTTTCGGGACATACTTTTAATTCAATCTAATTCCCCAGACTCAATCATAAATACTGATTTGATTTCTGAAATGACAAAAATAGCTGAATCAACTGAGGCTGAAGCGACCCTGGCAAAATTAGAGGCGATCATGAGTGCGAGAACAAATCTCTCACACAATGCTGCTCCACTACTAACCATCGAAGCGCTGATGGTTCTGCTTAAATAATGTCAATAAAATATAGACCAATTTTTCTAGCTTTAGGAATATTTTTTGCAATTGGTGTTGTAATTCAGTTAACTAATAATGATTCAAAAGTTTGGACTATCAAAGATTACAAATCTCAAGAATTAAATTGGCGAGATTGTTACGACGGTTTTGAATGTTCATCATTTAAAGTCCCAGTCGATTATGAAAAAATTGATAACCAGAGTTTCACTCTTAGAGCCTTGCGCCATAGCGCTTTAGATCAAGAGAATAAGCTAGGTTCCATATTGGTAAACCCTGGAGGCCCAGGTGGTTCTGCCATTTTTTATGCCTACAACGCCGAATCCATCCTGTCTAACAAGATTAATCAGAGATATGACATCGTTGGTTTTGACCCAAGAGGCATAAATGAGTCGGATGAAATTCGCTGCCTATCTGATACTGAAGAAGATGTATTTTTAAGCGCAGATGCCAGTGATGGCAGGGCAGCCAGCATCGCGGCCTTATCCGCAATTTCTAAAGACTTTGCTGAAAAGTGCGCAAAAGCAGCAGGCTCAAAACTTGGACATTACAGCACGCTAGAGGCAGCAAAAGATATGGAAATTCTTCGAATCTTATTAAATGAGAAGAAGTTAAATTTTCTAGGAAAAAGTTATGGAACATATTTAGGAACTTTGTATGCCGCACTTTACCCAGAATCAGTTGGGAGAATGGTTTTAGATGGTGCGGTATCGCCAAATGTTTCAATGCGCGAACAACAACTTGCGCAAGCCGTTGCATTTGATAAAGCCCTAAATAATTTCTTAGCAACCCAGAAAAGATTCAAGCTTGCAGATATAAGGAGATTATTATTAGAAGCTGAGACTAATCCGATAAAAGGCGCTGATGGAAGATTAGCTAGCGAATCCATAGCAATCACCGCTATCGCAACGACTTTATATGATTCAGGAGATGGTTGGCGAAACTTAAATAAGATGTTGGTTCAAGCAATTGTAAAACAGAATCCAACCGAAATGTTTAAACAGGCAGATGCTTATAACAACCGAGATTCGTCAGGAAATTACTACAGCAATCAGACAGATGTTTCGATTATTATCAATTGTTTAGATTGGGAAGAACCAAGGACTATTGAAGAAATGGCTTCGGATCGTGGCGAATTTATAAAAGCTGCTCCGATTTTCGGACCATATTTATATTTAGCTACACTGCCATGCAAATACTGGAAGAGCGAGCCCCAACTTCCACCAGTGCCTTTAAAAAATATTGATACAACACCGGTTTTAGTAATCGGTGTTACAAATGATCCAGCGACTCCTTACGAGTGGGCGCAGGACTTGGCGAAAGTATTCACCAATGGAAAATTATTGACCTTAAATGGCGATGGCCATACCGGCCACAATCAAGGGAATATTTGTATCGACTCGGTGGTGGATTCCTACTTTTTAACCGGGAAAATTGGTTCAAAACCCCTAATTTGTGCCAAAAGTGGTACTTAGCATCATTTGTTATACGGCATTATTTCCCCATGCGCCTAGACCATGTCTCATATGTAACATCACATGACCAACTTGCAGATACTGTGCAACGTCTTGGTTCTCGCTTAGGAAGTACTTTTGTTGACGGCGGGGTTCACCCAAGGTTTGGAACTCGTAACTTCACACTTCCATTACAAAATGGTCATTACATCGAAGTTGTTTGCCCGCTGGATCATCCAGCTGCAGATTCATCACCATTCGGTAAAGCGGTTTCAAAGCGCGCTGCTGAAGGCGGAGGTTGGTTAACTTGGGTATTAGCTAGCGATGACATTTCACCTATCGAAGCTCGACTTGGTCGTCCTGCAGTTGATGGACATCGCAAGAAGCCTGATGGCAATGATTTATCTTGGAAGCAAATCGGAATCCTTGAACTCTTAAATGACAAGCAACTTCCATTCTTTATTCAATGGTTAACACTTTCACATCCTTCGACAGATGGAAAAGCTATTTCAAAGATTGTCAAAGTTGAAATTGCTGGAGATAAAAAAACTATTTCGGAGTGGATTGGTTCAGATTTAGAGAAGGCAATCGGAAGCGATATTGAAGTTATTTGGCTCGATCCATCTGAAAATGATGGAGATTCTGGAATTGTTGCAGTTCATCTCGCAACACCATCTGGAGTTATCAGACTAGATTAAGAGGCTGCAAGTGATACTTAAAATTGCAGTCCTGATTGCAAAGTTTGCTGCCTTACTTTCAAATAGAATTCTGCGCAGATCTGGGGAAACAATTTCTGGCCGCGTTCTATTGGCCCTATACCCAAGAGCCATTACGGAGCTTTCTAAGAACAAGAATATAATCTGCGTTTCTGGAACAAATGGAAAAACATCAACCACTAAAGCCCTGGTTTCGATTATTTCTAGTATTTCTAAGCTCGGAACTGTTGCCACAAGCCCATCTGGTTCAAATCTCGAACGTGGAGTAGCTGCAGCACTTATGCAAAAATCAGATTTTGCCGTCCTAGAAGTAGATGAGCTGCACCTATCTCGAGTTATCGAAGAGGCAAAACCAAAGGTAGTTCTGTTACTTAACTTAACCAGAGACCAACTTCATCGGATGCACGAAGTTAAAAGGGTCGCAGATAGATGGGCGAAGAGCGCAAGTGCGGCGCCCGAAACTCTTTTTGTAGGCGATGTCGATGATCCATTTGTAGCAGTGGCGCTAAATAGCGCTGCACAGTCAAAGAGAATTTCTTTTGGTGGCCGAAAGCATCAAGATGGTGCGGTCTGCCCATCATGTGGAAAATATCTAAAGTGGGTTCGGAACAACTATAAATGCCCATGTGGCCTAACAAACTCTAATCCAGATGAAATTTTTGAAGCTGGCAGTGCGGCATTTAGAAATGCAACCATGGCCAATGTAGTTGGAAAATATCTTGGCGCGAAGCCAATTGCTGTCGATGAGAAATCCTTAGAACGTAGCGTGGATCAAATACATAAAGGCGTTAAAGCAAATATTAGATTGACTAAAAATCCAGCATCATGGACCGAAGCGCTTAAATCTGTAACTGGCGATAATGCAGTTTTAATTGTCAATGCTCGCGAAGTTGATGGAATCGATACTTCTTGGCTCTGGGATATTTCATTTAGTGGCTTATCAGGGAAGCGAGTCGTAGTTTGCGGCGAACGCGCGCTTGATATCGCTTATAGATTACATGTCGAAGGTATTGAGGCAGAGATAACTTCAAGTTTTAAGGATGCGATAAGTAAATTTGAATCTGGTGCAAGTGTCCAAGTTCTTGCGGCCTACACCGCCTTTCACGAGTTGGTGAACTCATGAGCCAGATAAAAATCGTCAGAATTCATAATGAGTTACTTGGAACTTATGGCGATCAAGGCAATGCCGAAGTTTTAGCTTTCCGGGCAAAGTTCCATGGAATTACTGCGAATATTGTTGATGTCACCTATAACGATGACCTTCCAACCAATGGCGACATTTATTTATTAGGCGGCGCCGAAGATGCAGCGCAGTTGTTAAGCCTTGAGGCACTTCAAAGAGGAGATAATTTAAATATTCTGCATCTGGCTATCGAACGTGGCGCTGTAATTCTTGCAGTCTGTGCTGGCTTCCAAATCATTGGAAATAGATTCGTAGCAAATGGGCAGGAAGTTGATGGTCTAGGGCTATTAGATGTAATAAGTGTTCCTGGTGATAAACGTCTTGTTGGTGATATCAAAACAACTTCAAGCATTCTGGGTTTTGAATTAACTGGATTTGAAAATCATATGGGGCGCACAATATTGGGACCAACGGCGCAAGCTTTTGGAAAAGTGATTACCGGGCACGGCAATGGCGATAGCAAATATGATGGCGCGGTAAACGGAAATATCTTCGGCACATACATGCATGGCCCAATACTTGCTCGTAATCCTGAATTTGCAGATTTACTTTTGACGCGTGCAACAGGCCGCAAATACGCACAAATTACTGATCCACTAGCTTTGAAATATGCAACGTGGCGTCGCAAGGTAATTTAGTAGGTTACAATTAGCCAGTTGTTGCAACCGCAGCACTCCCCATAGAACCCTCTGATAAGAATCAAGGTTCACTTGCGAGTCTTAATCTTTGGCACCACGAGACACGCTTGATGTCTCGATTGGTATTTTTATGTCATTTAAAGATTTAGGTATTGCTCCTGCGCTCGTAGAAGCCCTGGATGCACAAGGAATCACTTCACCATTTCCAATTCAAAGCGCAACACTTCCTGATGCAATTAAAGGTCGCGATGTTCTAGGTCGCGGGCAGACTGGCTCTGGAAAAACTCTAGCTTTTGGTCTTGCAATGCTTACTCGCCTTGAAGGCCGCACAGCAAAGCCACATCGCCCACTTGGTTTGATACTTTCACCAACTCGCGAACTCGCAGTTCAAATCTCAGATGTTGTCGGACCACTTTCTCGCAAAGTCGGGTTAAGCACCCAAGTTGTTGCAGGCGGCCTTTCATATGTTGGCCAAATTAAAGCGCTACGTTCTGGCGTAACAATTCTTGTTGCAACCCCAGGGCGATTGATTGATTTAATTGAGAAGAAACATGTAGTCCTAGATGATGTTGCAATCACAGTTTTAGATGAAGCCGATCAAATGGCTGATATGGGCTTCTTGCCAGTTGTAAAAGATATTTTAGGTCAGACCAAAGATGATGGACAGAGACTTCTCTTCTCAGCAACACTTGATCGCGATGTTGATTCACTCGTAAAGCGTTTCCTAAAAGATCCAATCACACATTCACTTGAGAATGAGAAATCACGTGCGGCAGACATGTTGCACCACGTTTTGATTATGGATCAAGGCCATAAGGATTTAGTAGCAACACAGATTGCCGCCCGTGAAGGTCGCACAATTTTCTTCGTTCGGACAAAGCATGGCGCAGATAAACTTGCCGAAAAGATGCTTCGTTCTGGAGTTCCAGTTGGCGTATTGCATGGCGGAAAGTCCCAAGGCCAACGCACTCGAGTATTAGCTGCCTTCAAAGATGGTCGCGCATCTGCACTTGTAGCAACAGATGTAGCTGCTCGCGGAATTCACGTCGATGATGTCTCGCTAGTTGTTCATGTTGATGCTCCGGCAGATCACAAGGATTATCTACACCGAGCTGGCCGAACCGCGCGCGCTGGTGCAACTGGAGTAGTTGTAACTCTCGCGACTCATAAGCAGAAACGTGGCATCTTCGGAATCACAAACCAAGCCAAAGTTAAATTAAATGAAGTTTATGTTCGTCCTTCTGATCCAGAATTAATTCGTGTTACAGGAGCACAAGAGCCATCAGGTATTCCGGTAATTGTTGAAGCAGAAAAACCAGCTCGCAATGATCGCGGAAGTCGTGATCGAGGTGATCGCGGTGGATTCCGTCGCGGGCACTCTGGTAATTTTAAAAAGCGTAGCGAAGGTGGCGGACGTGTTGGAGATAGTGAGAGAGAGAAACCTGTTCGCTCATTCCGTGGCGCAACACCAGAGAAGCCAAAGTATGAAGATCGTCCAGCGCGCACAGAGCGTCCGGTTCGCACAGACCGAAACGATAAATTTGAAAAGCGCGGAAAGCCAGAACGCTCATTTAGGGCTGATCGCCATCCAAAAGCTGAACGTTTTGAAAAATCAGATCGTCCAGCAAAGGCAGATCGCTTTAATTCTCCAAAACCATCTAAGTTTGATAAGTCAGATCGTCCAGTGAAGAAGAGTTATAAATCTGATTCCAGACCTGTGACTTCAACTTGGCGGGCAGATTCAGAGCAGATCGAGCGAACAGAAAAGCGCGAAGATAAACGTCCTGCCTTTAAAAAGGCTTCATCCCAAAAGAAGTTTGCAAAGAAGGCGCCTGCTAAACGCGCACCGCTTCCTAAAGGAACTTTCAAAAAAGCTGGGCCAAAGAAAAATGTGGGTAAGTCAAAACCAAGAGTTAAGTGATTTTAACTTTTCTACCTTCGTAAAGCTTTGAAACCGCAATTGAAATAATCGTCATGACTGTTCCAAAAATAAGGTAGCCATTTAGAGATCCAGCTTTTGTTGGCGCCAGCCAATCAATCAAAATGGCTCCAACAAGCTGGCCCGCGATGTTTAGAATTGAAAAATTTAGAACCCCTAGATGCTTAATTATGTAGGCTGAAACGGCTACGAAAATTAAACCGGCAGCACCGCCCGTATAAACCCAGAAATTACCTGGAAGCGGTTCGATTGTTGCACCAAGAGCGAGATCTACCGAAAGTGCAATTACAACCACGATGGTTCCACTTACGAAGTTCAACCACGCAGTTGCGAGCGGACGCTTTCCCACAACATTTACTCGGCCATTCATGCCTTGCTGAAAAGATGCAAACACACCAACAATCAGAGCAAATGTAAGGGGCAGAAATCTAAACTCTGAGTTTGTTAAGTCTGGGAAGACTGCAATTGCTACTGCAATTAAAGTCGCGACTGCACCAAAGATTCTAGGCTTTGTAATTCTCTCTTTCCCACTTGGAGTCATTCCGACTTTATCCACCAAAAGCGAAGAGATGGTCTGACCAGCGACCACGGCGATAGTAAAGAGTGCGACACCAATTTGCGGAACGACAGCGCTTTGAGCCGCAACAAAGAAGCCACCAAGGACGCCACCCATGAGTTCCCAAGTAACAAGCTGCCTATTTTTAATTGCATCGAACACTCTAAATAGCGCTTCGCGTTCCCGCTTAAATCCAAATACTAAAACTGAAACTATGGCTAATCCAGTTAAAAAAGAGACAAGAGCAGCAGCGAGACCATTATCAAGATCTACCGAAAGCTGGCCGTTAATCCGAGCCTGGATTGCCACAACAACACCAATTAGAACTGCAAAAATCGCAAACATATTGCCTCAGTTCTACTTAGTTAACGCAAGGGATTCTGCTGCCATCAACGGCTTTACCGCTAGCCAATTGGGCATAATTTATTTTGGTTGGCTTTGGTATTGGTGTCGCTGAAGCTTTTGGATCCTTAGGTTTTGGGTTAAAGAGATCCTTAACAATTTTACGAATTTTTATCTCATCAACCAGGTTCACACTCTGGTTGTTTCGCATCACATAACCTTCGATTGGAAGAGTATGGAACTTAATATTTCCACTAGTTAGTGCAGTTGCCTGTGGCAGGAACCCAAGAACATCAAATCCAGAGTCAATAACGACATCTTTCTT
>Ga0315909_10009689_pt1 | contig 10389 bp, 11 predicted proteins | sample LakEriMetagenome_11_FD_203527 | JGI IMG/M metagenome (GOLD analysis project Ga0315909, IMG submission 203527) | Freshwater fungal communities from buoy surface, Lake Erie, Ohio, United States - Buoy 2 MA125 | ecosystem: Environmental > Aquatic > Freshwater > Lake | place: USA: Lake Erie, Ohio...
AAACCATTTGTTCTGAAAGGTGTTGATGCCGATCGATTGAGCCAGTTCTGGGTTTTCGCGAATGGCCACATACGCCCTGCCGGTCCGACTGCTTTGCAGGGTACGGCTTATATACACGGCCAAAGTCAAGCAAGCCAAAACCAAAAAATACATATGCGAGGCTTGCGAAAAATCTAAGCCCAAAGCCGCAATGCTGAAAGGGGGGATTTGTGAAATTCCCATCGGCCCTCTCGTCACGTCTACCCAATAGTTGGTGATGGTTTGAAGGATGGCACCAAAGCCAAGCGTCAAAATGGCGAATTGAGGACCGACAATTCGCAAAGCCACATAACCAATGACCAAGCCAAACGCACCTGCAATCACACCAGCGGCCAAAGGACCCAGCCAAATGGGTAAGCCTAAGCCCATGACCAGAAGCGCAGAGGCATAGGCACCGATGCCAAAAAAAGCAGCGTGGCCAAAGGTTAACTCGCCCAAATAGCCAACAATGATGTTCAAGCTCAGAGCCAAGATGCTGTAGATGCCCCACAGCACCATCATGTGTAGCAAATAGTCGTTGAAGGCGGCAAATGGTGCGATCAACGCCAGGCCCAGGCCTAACCACCAAGCCTTTGCCGATTCAAAAAAAGGCACAGGCCTCATTTGGTGTTCGCCGGTGGATTGAACAAACCATTGGGGCGCAGCAAAAGCACCACAATGATGATGGCGTACCCAATCGCCTCTTTGAAGCCCAAAGAAATATAGCCACCGCCGAGTGACTCTGCGACGCCCAAAATCAGACCACCCAGCAGCGCGCCAGTGACACTGCCCAAGCCACCCATGACCACGACAATAAAGCCCTTGAGAACCGCCCAGTCACCCACAGTTGGGTAAAGCATGGCCGTGGGGCCTACCAAAGCCCCTGACAAAGCGGCCAATGCACAGGCCAATGCAAAGGTATAGGCGTGAACATATTTGGTGTTGATTCCGCTCAGGGCCGCACCCTCTGGATTTTGTGCGGTCGCTTGCATCATTTTGCCCATGCGGGTGTGCTTGATAAACCAATAGGTGGCCGCGATCATGGCGCTGGCCACCAAAATAACGCCAATGCGCTGCTCCGTGACCGTGATGTCACCAAGGCTGACGGTGGCATCAGAGTAGGGTGTATCCACATACTTGGGGTCAGCACCAAAGATGGTCTCTGCCAGATGAGTCAGCAGCAATGCAAGCCCCAGACTCGACAGGAGTATGGTGAACTCATGTTCTTTTTTGAGGGGTTGAAAAAAGAAACGATTGGCCAAAATTCCCAAAACAGCCACCACCAAAGTGGCCACCAGCAACGCGCTGATGTAGCCCATGCCCATCAACGTCATTCCGTAATAAGTGACGTATGCGCCCAGCATAAAAAACTCACCATGGGCAAAGTTCACCACGCGCAAAACACCAAACACCAATGTCAGCCCCACGGCGATGAGCACATAACCCATGCCATTGGCCAATCCATTGAGCAATTGCTGTAAAAAAACCATGATCAATCAAATGCATGGGGCCAGAAAATCTGGCCCCATGAAGGGGGAATAGTTCTTCAATCAGTTGCCAGACGCAACAATCTTTTTGTTCTTCACCTGAACCAGGTAAATGCTTTGCTGTGCTTGCCCTTTGTCATCAAAAGTGGCATCCCCCAGCAGGGTGCTGAGTTTGGGGCCCTTGAGTGCCGCAGCAATTTTGTCGTATGCGCGTGGGTCACCCGCTTTGTCCACGGCCTGGGCCAGCACTTCAACGGCTTGTGCGCCCAATGAGCCGATGAAAGAGGGCTCATTTTTGAACATCTTGGCGTATTGATCCATCCATTTGCGTGCCATCGGCCTTTGGCTATCTGGTGCAAATAACGAAATAGAGTAAACGCCTTCCAGGGCTGGACCAGAAAGCTCAACCAGTTTGGGGTTCATGTTCCCAGCAGATGCAATGATGGTGCCACGGTGTCCACTTTGGCGCAACTGGCGGTAAATGGTTGCGCCCTGCGACGTATTGATGGCTGAGACATAAATGGCATCTGCGTTGAGGCTGCGCAACTTGGTCAATGCCGTGGTGAAGTCGGCATCATTGCGGTTGTAAAACTCGTTGCCTTTGACTTCAATTTTGCAAGCACCCAATAAGCGGGTGTAGTTATCAACTTCCAAGCGCCCGTAATCATCATTGATGGTGATGAATGCCACAGATTTTGGTTTGATGCCGTCACACACAAATTTAGAGTAACGATCCGACATCATGGTGGATGTGGCGTTGAGCCTGAAGAGGTACTTGTGTCCTTCGTCCGTCACCTTGGGGTGTTGGGCTGAAGTGACGATGTGGATGATCTTGTCTCGGGTGACTTCTTTTTGGCCCAGGGCAACCGCACTGAACCACCCGCCAACGATCAAGTCCACCTTGTCTTGTTCCATCGCCCTCTTGGCGGCCGAAACGCCTTCTTCTGGGTTGCCTTTGTCGTCGTATGTGACCAACTCCAGCATGCGGCCACCGAGCACACCGCCATTGGCATTGATGATGGCGGCCATGGCTTGCATCCCCTCGAGTGCCAATTGACCATCGAATGCACCGGCACCCGACAGTGGGTTGATGGCTGCAATTTTGACGGGGGGCTTGGCTTGAGCCCATGCACCCAGGGATACAGATGCGGCGATCAGGCCGGCGGCCATGCTCAGCCAAGTGCGGCGATACGTTTTCATGCTTGTTGTCTCCATTAAAAAAGCAGTTGGTGGTGGGGAATGAAAATCAGATCAGCTCGTGGGCTTGTAGGGGTTGAAAAGAAAAGCATTCTCCCGCGCGTTGCACCCATCCACCATGCGGGTGGCCAAAGTGTGCAGGGAAAAGGCAAGCTTCACGGTCAGCACAATGTTCCAGAAGTAGCATGCGGCTGTGGACGGCCATATCGCCCAACTCGCAGAAACGACTGTTCCATGTCGGCTCATAAATTTGCATGGGCTGGTGCAAGGCGTCGCCCGGGAAAACCGCGCTGTGGTGACCATCTGCGAGCATGACCATCATTTGGCCCTCGGTGTGCCCAGGCAGATCGTGCATTCGCAGACCCGGAATGATTTCTGCGCCATCTTCAGCAAGTTCGTGCAAACCGGCCTGAACAATGGGCGTCACGCTGTCTTCAATCACGGCTTGGTTTTCAGGCAAGCGTGACAAGCCCTCGCCCATGGCAGACCAGTGGTTGAATTCTTGGCGGCCAAAAATATATTTGGCATTGGGAAAGGTAGGGGCCCAATGTCCATTGAGCCACTGCGTGTTCCACCCCACATGATCAACATGCAGGTGGGTATTGATCACCAGCGTCACATCCTGTGGACTCACGCCCGCTTGTGCCAATCGATCCAGGTAGGGGTGGTTGAGTTGATGGAAGCGCTCGAACAACGGCAAGGCGCGTGATTTTCCGTTGCCGCAGCCTGTATCAATCAAGATCACATGCTGCTCTGTGCGAATCAGCCAAGAGTGCATGCTGGACATCAGTTTGGCCGTGGGCGCATGCCAAAACCCTTCGCCCGAGAGCTGTGGTTGCATGCTCAATATGTCTGATTGGTAATCAGGAAATAAAAAAGCCGGATCAAACCCGGGGGTGAGCATTTCCTCAATGCGTGTCACGTTGAAACGGCCGAAGTTAAATGTCAGCAGCATGGCTCAACACACCGCTTCCAAGTCGTGCGCCAAAGCACAACGGCGCAAAGTGCGCCTTTCCTGGGGGTCAAAGTCAGGTCTGGCATGTTGCAGCAACAGGTTGTCCCAAACGAGCAAATCCCCGACTTCCCACGCGTGCCTGTAGAGGTGCTCAGGGTCCGCAATGTATGCGTTGGCCAGCGCCATCAACTGTTCTTTTTCTGTGGCTGAGGACGGGCCAATCAACGTCTTGCTGGTGGCCTGACTGATGGTCAAAATTTCTTTCTGAGACCATGGGTGGTGGGCGATCGCTGGATGTTGTTGACTGACGGTGATTTTTTTGACCTTTTGGTTTTGTTGTTCACCGTAATCAACGCTGTCGTAATCAAACACATGAAGGACTTGATGGCTCAACAGTGATTGGCGCAACCGCTCAGGCATGCGCTGTATAGGCTTGTGCGTATGGGCAAACAATGTGTGGCCACCGATCAAAGGCACATCAATGGCATAAAGCATGATGGCCTTCATGGGGTATGGGAAAAAATACTGATCAGAATGGAAGGTGAGCTCGCCTTTGCCAAACGTGCCGTCATGGCGGGTGTTGGACACGTAGGTGACATCTTGTGCTGTTTGCTGAATGGGCCCTTGGCGCGAAAATTTTCCAAAAATAGAAGCAAACGCTGCTTGTTGCGCGTCGTTGATGCGCTGGTTTTTAAACAGCAATAAGCCATGTTCATGCAAAAGATGGCGCATGGCATCGTGGAAATGGGCCTCAACCCCGAATGACAAGTCCATGTCATGCACCAGCAGACCGAAGTGTGGCGATAGGGGCGAATGGTTGAGCATGGATGGACAGCCGATGGGTTTCGATTTTGAATGGATTGGTCTCTCATGAAGGCTGGGGTAAACACTTAAATGCCAAAACACATCGCGCACTAGTATTGGTGCCTATTGCATCAAAGGCTTTATTTTGGGTTCGACCATCGCAGAAAAAATATTGGCCCGCGCCAGTGGACAAAGCCGCGTGAACGCGGGAGACAACATACAGGCAAAGCCCGATTTTGTTGTGGCCTATGACTTTCCCGGATACACGGATGTCATCTTTAAGCAAATGAAGGATGAGTTTGGTCTCACGGGTGTCAAAGACCCCAGCCGGTATGCCTTGTTCATTGATCACATGGTTCCCGCGATCACCCCTCAAGAAGAGGAGTTGCACCAAAACACCCGAGATTGGGGTGCGCATGCCCAAGTTCCCGTGTATGAGCGCAAAGGAATTGGGCATCAAGTGGCATCTGAATTGGGATATGCAACCCCTGGTGCATTCGTGGTTCATTTCGACGGGCATATTTCTCAACTTGGGACGTTTGGCACGCTGGCCATGGGGGTTCGCAGGCATTTGATTGAGTCGTTCGTCAACGAAAAAATACGAATGGCTGTTCCAGCCACGACACGGGTCGACTTGGTTGGTCAATTGCAGCGCGGTGTGATGGCTAGAGACGTTTTTCACCATGTGGTGCGTGTGCTGGGCCCCGCCAGTTGCCGGTTCCAGGTGTTGGAGTTTGGTGGTGAGGCGATATCTGAGATGGGCATTGATGCCCGCCAAACGCTGACTTGCTTGGCCATGTTCACGGGTGCTGTCACGGCCATCATCAATCCCGATCAAGTCACACTTCCGTACGCGAAAGAGCGCGCACGCCTGTCCATAGAGCCCTTGTATTCTGATCTGGACGCCACTTATGCGGCTCGGCACACGATTGACATATCTCAGTTGGAGCCCGTGGTGGTCATTCCGCCAAGCCCGGCCAATACCCGCAACTTGATGGACCATTTGGGTTTGTCTGTGCAGGTGGGTTATTTGGGTTCATGCGCTTCCGGTCGATTAGAGGACTTGCGTGCTGCAGCGGAAGTTTTGCGTGGACGCAACGTCAAGCCAGGCTTTCAGTTACATGTGGTCCCTACAAGCCAGGAAATCATGCGCCAAGCGGCCCAAGAAGGACTGCTCACCGACTTGATTGCTGCAGGGGCCTTTGTTTCTTCACCTTCGTGTGATTACTGCTTTGGTCGGTTGGGTGTGATGAGTGCGGGCCAACGTGCCGTGTCCACAGGAACGCTCAATGTGCGCGGGCGAATGGGCAGCACGGATTCAGAAATTTTCATCGTCAACGCTGCTGCGGTAGCGGCAGCAGCCATTGAGGGTCAAATTGCAGACCCTCGAAACTTCTTGAAGTGATGCCATGAGCTTGCCAGTGATCCACGGCCGTGTGGCCTTTGTGTTTGAGGAGGTTGATTTTGATGTCGATCAGATCATTGGGGTTAAAAACATCAAGTTAAGAGATCCTGCAGAGTTGGCATCCGTTGCCATGCAGTCATATGACCCGGCTTTTGCATCACAGGTGAAAAAGGGCGATGTTTTGGTGGGTGCCATGAACTTTGGTTACGGACATCCGCATTACCCTCCCATGATTGGTATGCGTCACTTAGGCATCGCGGCTGTATTCGCAGAAAGTTTTTCGCCTGGCTATTGGCGAGGAGAGGTGGCGATGGGATTTCCTCAAATTGCATGCCCAGGCATTTTGAAGTTTGTCAACCGTTGGGATGACATTGAAGTGGACTGGCACGCACAACAAATCATCAATCACACCAGTGGTGGACGACTTGACATTGAGGTTTGGTCAGAAAGCGATCGTTTGATGATTGAGGCTGGTGGCGTATTGGGATATTTAAAACACATTCGACAAGAGGAATCAACATGAGTAAGAACCGGGCTGAGTTTGCACATGCATTGCGTCAGGGAAAAACCGTTTGGGCGGCTGGTGTTTATGACGCCCTATCGGCGAAATTGGCAGAGGCTGCTGGGTTTCCTGCGCTAATGACATCTGGATTTGCGGTTTCAGCCAGTTTGTTGGGGCAGCCCGATGTGGAGATTTACACCATGACCGAAAACCTATCGGTTGCCCGCAATGTCTCCAATGCAGTGAGCATTCCAGTCGTTGCAGACACAGATACTGGTTATGGAAACGCCATCAATGTGATGCGCACTGTGCGTGAGTTTGAACAAGCAGGGCTGAACGCCGTGATCTTTGAGGACCAAGAGGTGCCGAAGCGGTGCCCAGCCGCTGCCGCTGCCATTGAGATATTGCCTGTGATGGAAAGCGCTGCCAAGATTCGCGCAGCTGTTCGAGCGCGACAAGATCCCAACCTCATCATCGTGGCACGCACCGATGCATTGACCGAAGCCGACGCCATTGAGCGCGCAAAAATATACGTTGAAGCCGGCGCTGATTTGATTAAGCCCATCAGCCGTTGCTTCACTTCAATAGATGGTCTTCGCCGTTTGCGTCAAGGGTGCGGCGTGCCCTTGTCGCTGCAATTGTTGGGTTGGCTAGAAAACGATTTGACCACCGAGCAAATTCAAGAGGTCGCAGGTTTGGCTGTCTATCCGCTCGTCGGCTTGTTCACGGTCACTGAAACATTGAAACAAAACTATGCGCAGTTGTGGAAGACGAAATCAGTCCATGGTTTACCTCAGCCCATGACCAACATGGCGGACTTCAAAAAAATGATTGGTTTCAGTGAGGTTGAAGCCTTGCAATCAATGTTTTTGTTGGGCAATTTTCCAAAAAAGTAATTCCAGATGTGCGTCTAAAACTTGATGAAAACGGCAATCTCAACTCTGGCGCTCCAATGGCACCAAACGCCACCTTGAAAAATCCAGACCATGGCATTTAAAGGCACTCGTAAAAAAGATTTGACTGTGACGGACCCCATCACCACGCAGCTGATCAAAGGCGCGCTGCAGACGTTGCAAAAAGAAATGGAATCGTTGATTGAGCGAACTGCCATGTCGCCCTTCATCCGAGAGAAGAAGGATTTTTTTCCGGGGTATTTGATACAGAGGGTCAGTTGATGGTTTGGACACCGCGCGACAAGGTGCGTCGCATCATCAGCATGAGGAAAGCAAATGACCGAGAAAAAGCGTTCTACAAAAGCCATTTGGAGTGACCCGGACGACGCACCGGAGTTAACGGCTGAGTTTTTCAAGTCTGCCGATCTTTTTGAGGGGGCCAAGCTTAAGGCTCGTGGTCGTCCAAAGTCCGCAATGACCAAAGAGGCTGTCAAGCTTCGCTTGGATGCGGATGTATTGGCCGCACTGCGTGCCAGCGGGGACGGATGGCAGACCCGCATCAACGACACTCTTCGCGCTTCGTTGAAATTAGCGGGTCGCGTTTGAGGTGGTGCTTTTTGCTGAGAGAAGCTTGGGTGAACCGCAGAAGAAAACCCCGACATGCCAATCGCAATGATTCGAGATCTCTAGGTTAGCCTTGAAGCAGCCAAGAGCGGTAACTTTGGCAATTACAAATTCAAATGACATTTGACTTGATATTTTGGGCGAGACACGCACGGCTAGCTATTGGGCCAGCGTCCAACGCCTCGCTGCAATGCAGTTACCTCGATTGCATTACACATCTGAGCATATAACTGACTTTCCCAATTGGCCCCATTCAGGGGCAAAAGCGTCTCTGCCTCCTTGTCAAAACGAATGGGATTCAGTTTACGAACGCTTTCCCAATAGCCAACCACGGTATCTTTTCGTCTCCTAAGAATTTCAGTGGAAGGCAGCTTGTTGCTTTTGCTCCCGTTTGCAGCCTTGGAGGCTGGAAGTAAGTTCCATAAATCGTTGTTGTGCCATAAATCAAATGGAATGACATGGTCCACATCGAAGCCAGACTTCAAACTCGTACCAGTCCACACACACTCCAATTTTGGAAGCTCAGAATAGATTTTTCTCGCCTCATAGGTCGTTCTCAGATCTTCCTTGTCAAGCAGTAAGTTGATAACGGTCGCCACATCAATTGAGCCACCAAGTCTGGTGGTCTTCTCAGCCCACTGCATGATCACAGCTTGAGTAACCCAGTAGCCTAAATGACTCAACTCAATCCACAAGTCCTTCGGCATGATGATCAGCTTGTTCTTAGAGTTGTATTCAAACACACGGCCAGTAATGAGGGCACCTCCTGAGTAAACGACAGGCCCTTTGACAATCGCTTGCTCGATATCAGACATAACGGCTTTCAACAGCCTCTGCGCAGTCACATTTAAGGTCGCCTTATTACGGTCAATCCTGAATGCACTGTAGCCACCCATTGATCTGTAATGGTCAATCAGTAAATTGAGATTCGTTCGAAATGCAATTCGCTTACCGTCGCTTTGTTGTTCTCCATTAAGTTGAGGAATGAACTTCTCTGACTCAAGCAAAGGCCAGTAGTATTGAAGCCATTTTTCACTGATGAATTTCACTGGAAGGCCAACTTTTCCCTCAGTCAACCAAGATGCGATATTGGGGCTTTGTGTGGCAAGTTCTGAAAGCGCCCTGAACAATGCAAACTTGTATGTGGCGCTTTTCTTGTCATGGTTAAGTATCCCTTCAATTTGATCAATTGGTCGTGTGTTCGCAACCGATTTGAGTTGGAATAGCAATGACACCCATTTAATACCCTGGCGGCTCATAGCGTCCGAGTTCTCCCATTGATCGATCAATGAAAAACCAAGACGCTCAAAGGTTAGTTGAAGGAAACCTGGCGCGTAGGTTTTGAACAACCGACCGTTCGTATCTCGTTCGGTTGTATCCGTATCTGAGCGTTGAATTGGTACTGAAATGAGGAGCCGCCCATTTGCTTTGAGACAACGCTTGATGGCCAATGCTGCGTTGAAGAGTTCCATTGAATTTATGTGCATCAAAACGGCGCAGCAAACAATGCCGTCAAAGTCTCCGCCGAAGGGGGGGTCGAAATCCGGCAACAAACCCTGGACCACTCTCCCCCTTAACTCGGGATGTAGTTGCTGAGCCAGCTCCACCAGTTCCGGCGTACCGTCTAAACCATATGGCTGAAAGCAAAGTTTGTGGAGTGCGGCCAAGTCTCGTCCAGAGCCACAGCCAATATCCAGCACGCGAGCGCCAGGCGCAAATGCTGATGAAAAGTGTGAGGCTAATGAACTTGGCGCGGCTTCGTACCTTTGTGCCACCTCTTGTGCATTTGAGCTGTAGTAATCAAGGGTTCTCTTGTCCATTGCAGACATTATCAATCGCTCAATTTGCAGTCGCTATGGACAGAAATTGACAACGCCATCGACACCCGAACTCAAAAAACCCGGCTGATCAAGAGCCAAAACAGGCGCTTGGGGCGCTGCCTGGGCATGCTTTAAAAAACAATCTTGAGTGACGCAAAAAACAAACTTGAATGACTTACAGCAGCAGCAGTTTCATCACCTGAGTCTTTTCGACCACTGACGCCCACGGCCAATTAGTCTGGCAAACTGACTAAAAATAGGGTTTACTTCCTGGCACCCCGTGCGTTAAAGTACTGTTCAAGCATCCAGCCTGTGTTTCAAGCCAGGTGCGAACGAAACCTCAACCCGTTGATCCTCATGGAGATTGCTATGGAAGCCGCACTGAAAAACCAACCCGCCAACACCGAAAAAGCCAAAGCCCTGCAAGCCGCGCTGGCCCAAATTGAAAAGCAATTTGGCAAGGGCACCATCATGCGCCTGGGTGAGGGCGAGGCGATCGAGGACATCCAAGTCGTCTCCACCGGCTCGCTGGGCCTGGACATTGCGCTGGGCGTGGGAGGCCTGCCACGTGGTCGGGTCATCGAAATTTACGGCCCGGAGTCGTCCGGCAAAACCACCCTCACTTTGCAAGTCATTGCCGAAATGCAAAAGCAAGCCGGCACCTGCGCTTTTGTCGATGCCGAG
>Ga0315909_10009691_pt1 | contig 10383 bp, 3 predicted proteins | sample LakEriMetagenome_11_FD_203527 | JGI IMG/M metagenome (GOLD analysis project Ga0315909, IMG submission 203527) | Freshwater fungal communities from buoy surface, Lake Erie, Ohio, United States - Buoy 2 MA125 | ecosystem: Environmental > Aquatic > Freshwater > Lake | place: USA: Lake Erie, Ohio...
GGTGACGGCGGCGGGCCGCGACTGTGGGGAACGGACGGCAGCGGCGCCGGCGCGTTCCTCTTGCGTGCCCCCGCGGCGGCGCCGTCGATTCCGACGCCGCAGCCGATCACGAACCCGGCCCATCTCACCGTCGCCGACACGACGCTGTTCTTCACCGCGGACGGGCTGCCGGGCGAGACGTCGTTGTGGGTGTCCAACGGCACCGATTTCGGCACCTTGCGGCTCGGCTCGAGCCTGTCCGGGGTGGAGAGCCTGGTGGCGCGGGGCAGCGACGTCTTTTTCGTGAACTTCGACGGCCAGAGCCGCGAGCTGTGGAAGTCGGACGGGACCTCGCTGGGGATCGTGCGGGAGATCAATCCGACCGGTGATGCCTTCCCGGCCGGGCCGATCAACGCCGTCGCGTTCGGCGACGGCATCGTCTTCGCGGCCGACGACGGCGTGCGGGGCACGGAGCTTTGGCAGTCGGACGGCACCCCGGCGGGCACGGTGCTGCTCAAGGACATCGACCCCGGGAGCGGTGACGGTATCGATGCCCACCTCAGCGAGAGCAACAGCAATCCCTCGCTGCCCGTGGGCAGCGGCAGCTACGTCAGCGCCGCGATCGTCGGAAACTCCTTCTACTTCGCCGCCGACGACGGCGTGCACGGGACCGAACTCTGGAGGCGGGAGGGTGATTCCGCTGCGGCGCTCGTGGCCGACCTCGAGCCCGGGCCCGTGGCCTCCCTCCCGGCACAGCTCACGGTTGTCGGCGGCAGGCTGTATTTCACCACGCACGGGGATAATGAGGCCAGCTTCAACTCGCTCTGGGTCCTGGACACCGCCTCGGCCACGGGTCCCGTGCTGCTGGCCACGAGGGTGGAGTCGATTCCGCTGGTGGACGATCCGACCCTGCCGTCGCAGTACCTGGCGCGGATCGGGGAGCGAGTCGTCTTCGCCGCCGACGGCGGTGGCGACACGGGCATCGAACTGTGGATCACCGGTGGCACGCCGGAGTCGACCGTGCTGCTCAAGGACATCAACGACACGCCGAATGAGGGCAGCATTCCCGGAGTATTCACGGAGCTGGGCTCGCGCGTGATCTTTCAGGCGTACAACAACGCCACGGGCGACGAGCTCTGGATCACCGACGGCACGCCCGGGGGCACGCGTCTGCTCAAGGACATCGCTCCGGGGCCCGCGTCGAGCCTTCCGAGGGGCCTCACGGCCGTCGGCGGGCTCGTCTATTTTTCGGCGGACGACGGCGTGCGTGGCACTGAGCTGTGGGTGACCGACGGGACCACCGCCGGCACGCGGCTGGTGAAGGACATCAATCAGCGGACGGCGCCGCCGGGCCAAGTGTCGTTCGAAGTTCCCACCAGCAGCTTTCCAGGCTTTCCCGGCGGGTTCACGGCCCTCGGCTCGTTCGTGCTCTTCTCGGCCGACGACGGCGTGCATGGCACCGAACTGTGGCGGACCGACGGCACCGAGGCAGGCACGACGCTCGTCAAGGACATCAATACGGTCGTCGCGCCGGACGGATTGGGCGGCGTGGGGGGGAGCCATCCCGCCCGCTTCAAGGCGTTCGGCGACACGCTGTACTTCACGGTCCAGAACGGCCCGGGCCAGGGAAGCCTGTGGGCGACCGACGGCACCGACGCCGGCACGCGGTTGGTGCCGCTTACGGGCCTCGCCGACCCGACGCCGCAGCCGGAAGGTTTTCTCGTCGCCGGCGGCAGACTCTTCTTCACCGCCGAGCGGCAGGGCCAGCGGGTGCTGTTCGCGACGGACGGGACGACGCCCGGCACGGAGGTGATCGAGATCGGCCCCGGCTTCGCCGGCTTCAACGCCGTGCCGCTGGCGGGCGACCGACGCCGGCTGTACTTCGGCCTCGACGACGCGGTCCGCGGCAAGGAACTGTGGAAGATCGACTTTCCGATGCCCGCCGCGACCAGCGTCCTGGCCGTCGGCACGGACGGCCGGTCGACCGCGTGGGGCCGCGAATTCGTCTACTCGGTCGTGAGTGCGAGCACGATCCGCATCGCCGGACTCACCGCGATCCAGTCGGGCTTCTTCTCGCCCGACGTGGCGGTGACGGTGACTCCCGGCGGTGCGCTGGTCAACGCGGTGACGAAGGTGGTGTCGAGCCGGTACGACTCCCGCAGCCGATCCGTGGTCGTGACGCTCGCCAACACCGTCCCGATCACGCCGTCGAACGGCACGCTGCTCGTCGGTCTGCCGGTGCAGCCCCTCGCCCGGCTGGTCGACGCGACGACGGGGGAGGTCGTCCGCGCGGTATCGGCCGAGGAATTGCAGGCCGCCGGCTACTCCGCGGCGTTCGCGACCAGGTTCCAGGGCGGGCTACGGGTCGCCGCGGCGGACGTCGACGGCAACGGCTACGGCGATCTGGCCGTCGCGGCGGGGGGCGTGCCCGATCAGGCCGACCCGATGCAGCCCGGCCGGAGGCTCGCGGCCGCATTCGTCGGGTCGCAGAGCCGCGTGGCGATCTTCGACGGCGCGCCGACGCCGTCATGGGAGCCCGTGTCGATCGACGTCGCGGCCGTCTTCGGCGCGGAGGGCGCCGGCGGCTACCTGGTGGCGATGGGCGACGTGCGGGCCGACGCCGCGGGCAGCGGGGTGCGTGAACTCGTCGTGGCGGCGGGCCGCAGGGTGGCGGTGTTCGACGTGCTCGTCGCCTCGCCCGGGTCCCGGCCGGTGATCGATCCCGTGCCCGCGCGGGTCGTCACGATGGCCGGAGGAGCGATCGGCTCCCTCGCCGTCGGCCGGCTGCTCGGCGGCGCGTACGACGAGATCATCGTGGCATCGAACACCGCCAAGGGGCTGGCCGCGGGAACGACCACGGTGACGCTGCTCGACGGCGCCACGCTCGGCACGCTCCGGTCGTTCACGGCGACCGCCCGCGTCGAGTCGGGGCCTTCGCGGAACCTGGTCGACATCTTCGGCTTCGGCGCCAACGTCGCTGCCGGCGACTTCGACGGCAACATGACCGTCGATCTGGCGCTGGGGGCGGGCGTCAACGGGCTGGGCAACTTCCGGGTGATCGGGGGCGAGTTCATCGCCTCGCAGCTGTGGACGACGAATAGGGCGTCGTATCAGACCGCGATCGCGCAGCAACTGGGCGACAGGGGTGTCTTTTCGCAGGTGCGTCCGACGGTCGGAACCAAGTGGCGGCCGCAGGTCGGCCCCGACTTCTTCTCGCCGCTGGTGCCGAAGGAGCCGCTCGGCGGCGGGTTCAACGCCCCCGTGTCGGTCGTCGCGGTTGCCGACGGCGAGGGGCGGGCGAAGCTGTTCGCCGCCCTTGGATCGACGGGCCAGTCGGGCAACGTCGTCAAGCGGTTCGCCTTCCTGGGCGGCTCCGACCGCTGGGTCAACGACGCCGCGTTCGAGATGCGGCCGACAACTCCCGGCAGGCCGCCGATCCGGGCGAGCGTGGGGCTGCGGCTCGGCTAGACCGCATTCGACGTACGTGTAGCACCGGCGTCGGGGGCGGCAGAAGTCTCCTCGCTGTGGCCGCGGCGGCCAACCGCAAGGTCGAGCTTCCGCCGACTCCCTCGCCTCCCCCCAGACTGCCGGATCGTCGCTCCAGCAAAACCGGATGCGCTCTCGGTTGCATCCGAGCAGCGTGGCGCGTGTCGGCGGGGCATCCGCCCCCGGCTGTCGGCGGCGCGGGCCGTTCAGGGCAGCGCCGCCGCCGCCTCGCGGAGCAGCTTCACCGACTCCTCGACCATCAACTCGCCCGCGCCCGGCGCGACGGTGGTGTTGATCGTCTCGTAGCCGCCTCCCACGGCCGCGGCGCGGGTCGGCACGTAGATCGTCTCGCCGTGGTTTGCCAGTTCCACGACGAGCGTGGTGCGGAACGGGCTCGCGTTCTTGATCGCCAGTCCGTGCTCGACGAACGACTCGCCGGGAAACGCCACCACCGCCACGTCGCGGCCGAGCGTGATCACCTGCACGCCCAGCGGCATGGTCGGGCCGGTACCCGCGAACCGCTTCGACAGCCCCCATCCCAGCCACCGCATCGCCTCCTCCTGGTCGACGCGGTGCCGCAGGTTGTCGATGATGAGCCGCCGGTAGGCGTCGACGTGCGCCAGGAACGGCGGCTTCGCACCCGCCTTGACCTCGCCGAGCAGCTTCTTGGCGGCGGCGATCTCCTCCGGCGTGGCGTCGAGGAGCGGCACGTCGACGGTGGCGGTGCGCACCTGAAGTTGCGGCGCGTCGAGCGGTGAGAGCTCCGGCAGCCCGGCGACCAGCGTGCGACCGAGGGACGAGCCGATGAGGTCGGTCTTGTTCGTTTCGGCCCGCGTGGGGTCGACGTGGTTGATGTTGCCGCAGCAGCCGTTGCCGAAGAGCGACACGACCTGGCCGCCGAGCGCGTCACGCACCTCGCGTTCCACGAAGAAGGGGAAGTCGGCGCTCCACATCGTGCCTCCGACGGTGTCGAGGTGGAGTGCGAAGGAGCTGAGCACCGCCCGGGCCTTCCCGTCGGTGCCGTCGAAGCGGACGATTCCGATCTCCGGATCGATCGGCCCGGCGGGGCGGATCGCGCCGGGGGTGTCGGTCTTGGCCCAGGTGCGGACCGACCCGTCGGTCATCAGAAAGCGGCGGTTGAAGGAGACCGGCGTCTTTTGGATCGCGTTGCCGGCGATGACGCGGACCGCGGCGGCCGCCGCGTCGGCCCGCCGCACCGCGTCGACGATCCCGTCGATGAGCCGGGGGGCGTATGGCTCGCGGTCCGCCGCGGGCTTCCTCCCCGTCAGAAATTGCACGAGTTCCTTGGTGTAGTCGGGGCCGGTGTGGGTGTGGGTGGCGGCCAGCATGACGTGCGCGCCGGGAATGCCGGTCTCGGCCTCGACGCGCTTCCGGACGACGTCGGTCAGGTCGGTGGCGATGACGATCAGGTCACAGCAGACGATCGCGGCGGCGACGTCGCCCTGCCGCAGCACGAGGGCTTTGGCGTGCAGCGGATCCGTGGTTCCGGTGGAGAGCCGCTCGAAGTAGTAGCCGCTCATCGGATAGGGGCCGACGGGCGTGATGTCGGCGACCGCCGCACCCACCCGCAGCGACGGCTCGTCGCCGCTGGCCGGGGCGAGTCCGTGGGCCGTGCATGCCAGGCAGAGAACCGAGAGCGCGAGCGGCAGGCCACCCGCCCCCCCGAGTCGTCGCAGGAAACCGGATGCAGTCGCCGTCATCGCCATCTCCTCCCACGAGCCCGTGAGCGGCACCGTTTCGCTCCCACCGCCGGCCAATGATAGGACTCGCGGCGGGACGCACGCAAGCAGCGGACGGGCGACGAGACCGGCGTGGCGCAGGCGGGCGAGCGGGGTAGACTGCGGTCGATGACGTTCGTCGCCTGGGGAGGACCGCCGCATGAGCCCGTTGAATCGTCGTGACATGATGCAGGTGACCGCCGCCTGCGGGGTGGGGGCGGCGCTGGCGCAGGCCGGATCCGCGGAGCCGCCGCCGGCCGCCGCCGGCGCGGCGGTGAAGACCAGTCCCGCGCCGATCGGCACGCGCATGTTCTGGACCTGGGATCACAGCACCGAGTGGGCCCTCAATCGCCCGGGCGCCCACACGCACGGGTCGTGCAACGAATACGGACGCAGCACCGATTCGTTCGTGCGCGACTACACGGCGCTGCTGCAGTGGTGCGGACGGCATGGGATCGACGCCGTCGTCGTGTGGGGCCTGCTGCGCGACTGCCATGGCGGCCTGGAGTCGGCGAAGAAACTGTGCGACGTCGCGGCCCGCGAGAACGTCCGGCTGCTGTGCGGCGTGGGGCTCAACGCCTACGGAGGCGTGTATTACGAGGGGGACTCGCCACACAACCTGGAGCGACACCTCGAGCGGCATCCCGAGTTGAGCGCGGTCGACGCCGATGGTCGTCCGCTGCACTTCACGATCGACCTCAACGGCAAGAAAACCCCCATCACGACGACCGGGCAGGCGGGGCCGCGGGGCTTCTACCAGGCGTGCCCATCGCGCCGGGAGAACCAGGACTTCCTCGCGGAGTCGTTGGCCTGGCTGTTCGGCAACCTGCCGCTGGGCGGGGTGCAGATCGAGACGGGCGACACGGGGATCTGTCAGTGCCAGCGCTGCCGCGATCGACGGCGGCATTCCTCGGCCGACTTCTCCTGGCTGTCGTGGGAAGACATGGGCTTGATGTACCCGCTGGCCACCAGCGCGGTGCGGGCGGTCGCTCCCGAGGCCTGGATCGTGTGCGAGACCTACTCGCATCCGCAGCCGTACGACGGGCCCGACAAGCCGCCGCGGTTCGGTGACGCGATGCCCACCTGGGCGGCCGCCGAACTGGCCCGGTTCCCTGCCGGCGTGTTCGTGCAGTGGGTGGCCGATTACTTCATGAAGAACGGCGAGGTCACCGCCGCCTGGACCGCCGCCGGCCGCGTTCCCGACACCGATCATCGCCACGTGATGCGGTCGCACCTCGCGACGTCGTGGTTTGGAAATCGCGGCGAACTCGCCGTCGACTGGCTCGCGAATCTGGTGCAGCGGAGCATCGCGGCGGGCTGCGAGGGGATGTCCCTGTTCGGCGAGGTCTCGCCCTTCCATGCCGGGGCGGAGCTGAACTACCTCGCGCTGGCAGACTACGGCGGCCCGCAGAATCCCGAGGCCGATCTCGACTCGTTTCAGCGCCGCATCGCCGCGCCGCTCCTCGGCGGCGCCGACCAGGCGCGGGACTTCCTGCGGTACGCGCGTCTGTCGGGGGACCGCCAGAAGATTCCCGCCGCGCTCCCGGAGATCTACGGCCGGCTGCCGTCCCTGCCGCCCGAGGCCGCCCGGCGCTGGTGCTGGCTGGCCAACCAGCTCGCGTCGCTCGTCGAGTGAACCGCCGACCGGCCGCCTGCCGACCCAGGCACGCGGCCACGAGCGCGGCGCACGCCACAGCGAGCGTGCACGCGACGGATCGCAGTCGCAATCTCGACGTGCGGCTGCCCCCGGCCTCCCCCGCATGGCACCGCAGCCGCGCGGCCCGCGGCCCGATGTCCAGCCGCGCCCGCCTCGGGTCGTAAGTGCTTGCGCACAAGAGCCTTGCGTTGGGTGCTGCCGGCGGCATCGCCTTGCAGCCGATACATTTCAGGGATAGAGTGATGCGTGGTACCGGGGGTCGAGTGGCGGCGGCTTCGTGCCTCGCGGCCCCGGCCTTTCCCGATCCCTTCCGGGGAGGCCTCCATGACGAATGCCCCATTTCCGCCGGTCGATCGCCGCGGTTTCCTCGCCGGCGGCCTGATCGGAGGCATGTCGGTGGCGGGTGTGCTCGGTCCGACCCGGGCCCTGGCCAACTCCGGCCACGCCTCCGGGGACGTCTCCTGCATCTTCATCTGGACGCAGGGGGGCACGAGTCACCACGACACCTTCGATCCCAAACCGCAGGCATCCGACGGGATTCGCGGCCCGCTGGCCGCCATTCCCACGGCGGTCCCGGGGGTGTTTTTCACGGAACTGTGCGGCCGGATGGCCCGGGAACTCGGCCGTTACTCGTTGCTGCGGAGCTGGAATCCGCGGAACGCCGGCCACGGGGTGGCGGACCACTGGTGCATGTCCGGCCGGAACGCCAATCCGACGCTCGTCTACCCCTGCGTGGGATCGGTGGTCTCCCACCAGCACGGCTTCAAGTCGCCGTTGCCGCCATTCGTCCAGCTCGGTGCCGCGGTCGATCGCACGTTCAATGGCGGCATGCCCGGAATCCTCGGCCTGGCGCACGGCCCGTTCGAGATCCATGCCGACGCCAACGCCGAGAAGTTTTCCGTCCGCGACATCACGCCGCCGCTCGACATGGAAATGTCGAGGATCGACCGTCGCCGGGCCATCCTCGCGCGGATCGACCAGATGCAGCGGGCTGCCGACCGGCAGCCGGCGGCCTTCGACGCCCTCGACGAGCACTACCGGACGGCGTTCACGATGGTCACCGCGCCCGAGACGAAGCGGGCCTTCGAGATCGGCACGGAGCCCGCGGCGCTGCGCGACGACTACGGACGCACGCAGTTCGGCCAGAGGCTCCTGCTCGCCCGCCGGCTCGTCCAGGCCGGGGTGCGGTTCGTGACCGTCAGCGACCCGGGCTGGGACCATCACGCCGACTGCTTCAACGGTCTCAAGGGAAGGATGCCCGCCATCGACCAGGCGATTCCAGCGCTGCTGATCGACCTCGAGCGGCAGGGGATGCTCGACAAGACGCTCGTGGTGTGGATGACCGACTTCGGCCGCACGCCGAAGATCAATCCCGCCATCGGCCGCGACCATTGGGCGACCGCCGGATTCGTGATCATGGCGGGCGCGGGGGTGCCCGGCGGCCTCGTGCTCGGCGAGACCGACGCCGACGGCGGAGTGCCGCGGTCGCACGAGACCTTCACCGAGAGCGTGGTCGCCACCATCTACCGCAAGCTCGGACTGCCCCTCGACCTCACGGTCACCGCCGCGGACGGCCGCCCCATCCGGCTCATCGAGGGAGAGCCGGTGCGCGAATGGATCTGACGCCTTGAGCCGCCATGCCATGCCCATCCGACCGTCGTCACGCGGCCCTGCCGTGCTGCTGGCGGCATGGGTGGCGGTCGCGTCGCTGCCGTCTTCCGCCAGCGCCGCGGGGCTGGTGATCCGCCCCGATCGGGTCGCGCTCGACGGCGGCTTCGAGCGGTGCCAGTTGCTGGTCGCCGAGTCGGCCGACGGCGTCGATCCGGAACGGCGGCCCGACCTGACCATGGCCGCCAGCTACGTCAGCGCCGATCCGGCGGTGGCCACGGTCTCCCCCGCCGGGGTCGTGTCGGCGGCGGGCAACGGGACGACGCGGATCGTGGCGACCGTCGGCGACGTCAGCGCGACCGTCGAGGTGGAGGTCGCGGGCGTCGTCGAGCAACCTCGGGCCGACTTCGACCGCGACGTTCTCCCCGTGATCACCCGCGCCGGGTGCAACGCCGGTACCTGCCACGCCAGCCAGTACGGCAAGGGAGGCTTCGTCCTCTCCGTGATGGCGTTCGACCCGCAGAACGACTTCCACGCGATGGCGGTGGCGTCGCGGGGCCGGCGGGTCTGCACGGCGAATCCCGCCCAGAGCCTGATCCTCCAGAAGGCGAGCAACAGGATTCCCCACGGCGGCGGCCTCCGCATCGCGGAGGATTCGCCGGACTACCGCATCCTGGCGTCGTGGATCGCGGCCGGCGCGGCCGGTACCGCCGCCGATCCGCCGGCGGTCACGCGGCTCGAGGTCGAACCGGCGAAGCGCGTGGCCGAGGCGGGGGCGACGCAGCAGATCCGCGTCGTGGCCACCTATGCCGACGGCCGGCGGCGAGACGTCACCGGCTGGACGCGGTTCGACGCCATGGACGAGGCGGTCGTGAAGGTGTCGCCCGGTGGGCTGGCGACGACGGTGGGGAAGGGGCAGGGGGCCGTGATGGCGCGGTTCGGAGGCGAGGCGACGATCGCCACGTTCGTCGTGCCGTTCGCCGCGGGCAACGCCGACCTCACCGGCTGGGCGACCGCCCATCCGCTCGACCCGGTCGCCGCCCGGAAATTCGCCGAAGTCGGTCTCGCCCCCGCGGGGCTGTGCGACGACGCGACCTTCCTGCGACGGGCGTTTCTCGACGCGATCGGCGGCCTGCCGACGGTCGAGGAGGCCCGGGCGTTCCTCGCCTCGCAGGCGCCTGACAAGCGCGAGCGGCTCGTGGACGAGCTGCTCGGACTGACCGGCGACCCGGCCCGCGACCGTTACGTCGACCGCTACGCCGCGTGGTGGAGCCTGAAGTGGGCCGACCTGATCCGCAACAACTCCGCCGTCCTCGGCGAGAGCGGCATGTGGGCCCTGCACAACTGGCTGCGGGAGAGCTTCCGCACGAACAAGCCGTTCGACCGGTTCGTGACCGAGTTGGTGACCGCGAGAGGATCGATCTTCTCCAGCGGTCCGGCCAACTATTTCCGCATCGCCAACAATCCCCCCGACCTCGCCGAGTCGACGGCGCAGCTGTTCCTCGGCACGCGGCTGCAGTGCGCGCGGTGCCACCACCATCCCTACGAACGCCTCTCGCAGGCCGACTACTACGGCTTCGCCGCGTTCTTCGCCCGCGTCGCCTCCAAGAACAGCGCGGAGTTCGGCATCTTCGGCGGCGAGACGATCGTCGTCGTGAATCAGTCGGGGGAGGTGGCGCACCCGCGGTCCGGGGCGGTCGTGCGGCCCACGCCCCTGGGCGCGGGGCCGGTGGAGGAGGCGGACGACCGCCGCGTGGCGCTTGCCCAGTGGCTCACCGCCCCGGACAACCCCTGGTTCGCCCGCAACGTCGTCAACCGCGTCGTCGCGCATCTGCTCGGCCGGGGGCTCGTCGAGCCGGTCGACGACATGCGGTCGACGAATCCCCCGTCGAATCCCGAGATGATGGACCTGCT
>Ga0315909_10009695_pt1 | contig 10382 bp, 10 predicted proteins | sample LakEriMetagenome_11_FD_203527 | JGI IMG/M metagenome (GOLD analysis project Ga0315909, IMG submission 203527) | Freshwater fungal communities from buoy surface, Lake Erie, Ohio, United States - Buoy 2 MA125 | ecosystem: Environmental > Aquatic > Freshwater > Lake | place: USA: Lake Erie, Ohio...
CACACCTCACCAAGCTTGAGGCAATGACTGGCTACGCCCAGTACAAGAAGGTTCCAGCAGCAAAGTTCAGCGTGGTCCTATCAGGTCTCATGATCCTCGTCGGTGGTCTCTACATCGCATTCGGCGTATACGCAGATCTAGGTGCACTTCTAATCGCACTATTCCTCATCCCAACATCATTCTTGATGCACGCATTCTGGAAAGAAACAGATGCAACAGCTAAGCAAAATGAGTCAATCGGGTTCTTCAAGAACCTCTCACTTGCAGGTGCTGCTTTGATCATCTTTGCACTCGTAGCAACAGGTACAGAATTCGGTCCATCAGTAACAGGAGCCTTCTTTAACCTGTAATTATTCCAACTTAAACGCCCGTCGGTTTCATGCCGGCGGGCGTTTTTGCTTCATGATTAGCCAATGGAAATCATTGGTGGATTAATCGCAGGTGGTTTCATCGGTGCAGTTCTTGGATTTATTGGTGCAGGTGGAGCCATGCTCTCTGTACCAATTCTTCTCTACATCTTTGGCTTCACTCCACAAGCTGCAACTACGGCAGCAATTGCCGTTGTCTTAACTGCAGCGATTTCAGGTTTGCTCCCAAAGATTAAAAGTAAGGAAGTTCTCTTTAAAGAAGCCGCTGTCATCTGGGCTCTTGGACTTGTCACAAACCTTGGATTTTCACTCATTGCTCACCGCATTAGCGATTCTGTGCTTACTACCGGGTTCTCACTTGTTCTTTTCACAGCAGGAACTGCGATGTTGATTAAGCCAGTTGCCGGCACAGAGAAGAAAATTCCTTTCATCTGGTTAGTAGTTATGTCTTTAGTAATCGGCTCAATGACAGGTTTATTCGGAATCGGCGGTGGCTTTCTGGCTGTTCCCGTTCTTGTTCTCTTCTTTAACGTCCCACATGGAAAAGCGGCAGGTACCTCACTTGCAATTATTGCAATCAATTCAATAACAGCATTTTTTGGTCACTATCAAAGCTGGTCAGATGTAACGTGGACTGTGCCTATTGCCATGTCGATTGCAGCAGTAATTGTTGCTCGCTTCGCATCGATTAAGAGCGGACAAATGAATCAGGCGATCTTACGTAAAGCCTTTGCAGGGCTGCTCTATTCCATCGCAATCTTTACCCTGCTACAGACCTGGGTTATTGCTTAAGCTCACGCACCTTGATGTATTTAGATTGCAGCCCAACGATCATGTACAGAACCACTGGGAAAGCAAAAGCAACAGGCAATGAGCTCACTTCAGCGAATAAACCAATCAGAGTTGGGCCTCCGAAGTAAGCCGCGATAGCAATTAATCCAACACGAGCTAAACCAACAGATGGTGCAATTCCAGGAATCGATGCGGCAGCTAAATTAAATGCTGGAAAGAACGGCCCCATTCCAAAACCTGCAGCACCAAAACCTAAGCAAACAATTATCAAACCAGCAGTTGGGTAGGAATCAGAGATATTCATACCTACGAACAGTCCAATACCCCATAAGCCACCACCAAAGTAGCCACCGTATTTAACAGTGTTTACATGGCCCCACTTTTCAAATGCACGATCGCCCAATAAACGGCTGGCAATCATTGCTAAAGAAAATGTTGTTGCAGCTGCAGCGTTTAGACCCTTGCCAATTCCCATGTGATCTTGCAGAAGAATTCCGCTCCATTCATATGCGCCACCTTCGGGGATTAATGAACACATCAACCCAATTCCAAGTGCCCACAAAATCAAGGACTCTTTACCAACAAGTTTGACTTTGCCTGCATCACCTTTTCCGGGTTCACCTAAGTGCCCATCATGTTCTGCTGTTAGCAAGTAGTGAGCAATGAACTGAAAAGCAAATAAACCAATTGCAGCAATTGCAATTAAGTTATCACGCGGTGAAACAAAGTTGGCAATCAAGCCACCAACTAACGTTGCAGCAAATGCTCCGATACTCCAGAAGCCATGGAAACTAGACATCCATCGGCCCTTAGTATGTTTTTCAATTTCAACGGCTTGTCCATTAATTGCAATATCCATAAAGGCGACGTTGAAGCCTGTTATAAACAATCCCAGCAATAAAATCTGCACCGTATCTGCCATGCCAATCACAAAAACACCTACTGGCAAAAAGACCCCAGAAATTCGTACAACGATCTTGGATGAATATGAATGAACTGCTCTTCCAGCTATCTGTGCACCAGGAATCGATCCAACTGTGCTCGCTAAAAGTACTAAACCAAACTGACCATCACTTAAACCAAGAGAATCCTTGATCTCTGGAATGCGTGGAATCCATGCAAGTCCCAGAAAGCCCAGCAGAAAGAATGATGCATAGATCGCATTACGCGCTCTCATTCCAAGGGCATATAAATCAGTTGTCATTATGGGGATACGGTACTTCAGTTCTTTCGATAATCTTGTGCAATGGAAGGCGTAACGGAAAAAGCCGCGGTCAAGCGAGTAATCGCTGCCCTTTCTGACCATGGGCTGACGGATGAAGTACATGTTCTTTCAGATAGCGCACGCACTGCTCAAGAGGCAGCCACTGCTTTAGCAATAGAAGTAGGACAAATTGCTTCATCGCTTATCTTCAAGCTTCCAGATGATTCCCCGCTTTTGATCATTACAAGCGGTCGCCATCGCGTAGACACTGATTTAGTTGCCACGAATTTAGGTATAGAAAAGCTTGGACGAGTTGATGCTGATTACGTGAAGGAAAAGTCAGGGTTTTCTATCGGGGGTGTTGCTCCAATTGGTTGGGTCTCCCCCGCAACGATCCTTATTGATCAAGCATTAAGTGACTACGAAGTCGTATGGGCTGCTGCAGGCCATCCTCATGCGGTGTATCCGACATCCTTTACTGAACTTCTTGAATGCACTGGTGCACGTCCAATGGTCGTTGGCGATTAATGATTGTTGCGTACTTTTGGTCAATCAAGCGTTCACGTGTGTTGAATGCAATCTTTGCAATGGGCTTTGACCGCTTCTTTTTGAAGGCTGACAAGAATGTTTCTTTTCATAAATCTTTAGGTACAGGTAAGGGCGAAACCTTTACGCCAAGTGATGCCAATGCGTTGCAGTGGGGTTTAGTAGCTGTAGTTCAGGATATTGAAAAGTTTGATTCTTCAGCTGTTGTTAAGCGTTGGCGCAAAGGTTCTGTAACTGAATTCCGTGCGGTGCTGGAACCAATTTCATCTCATGGCATGTGGGCAGGCAAAGAACCTTTTGTTGCAACTGCTAAAGATTGGGATGGCCAGGTCGCTGCGATTACTCGCGCACGCATTAAGTGGAGTCAGAACTTTAGATTTTGGAGATCGGTGCCGCCAGTAACAGTTTCACTTAAATCCGCAACTGGCTTGGTTGCAGCAATTGGAATTGGTGAAGCGCCCATTGGACTGCAAGGAACTTTTTCATTGTGGGAATCAGCCGCTGCGGTTCGGGAGTTTGCATATAAGGGTGCTGCGCATCAAAAGGCGATTGCAGATACATCGGCCTATAACTGGTATTCAGAGGAGCTTTTTGCTCGATTTGCTGTGCGTGAAGTACGCGGAACTTTGCAGTAACTGTCTTAAATAAATGGAATAAGGCAGACTTACACCTATGTCCATCCGCCATTACACACCCCGTCGTCGGGCTAGAGGTGGTGCTTCTCCCCTTTTGATCAAGGTCATAGGTATTGCACTTGGCGTAACAATTTTGATGCAGATTGCTTATCCATTAGTAGACGGTTCGGTCTTACAGTTCATAACCATTACATCTGTACTGACCGCAGCTTTTGCAATGTTTCTTCACGGTATTGCTGCCTTTGGTGCGCGCTACGGATGGAGCATGCTGGGAATCACTTTAGTTTTTGGATATTTCATCGAACAACTGGGTGTTTCTACTAGCTGGCCCTTTGGTGAGTATTCCTATTCATCCACTTTAGGACCAAAGTTGTTTGATGTGCCATTGGTTGTTCCGTTTGCTTGGGTAATGATTGCCCATCCATGTTTAGTTGTTGCGCGACGAATTGGTAAGTCATGGGTATTTTTGTATGGCGGATTATTGATGATGGCTTGGGATTTGTTCTTAGATCCCCTCATGGTTTCCGCCGGACGTTGGACTTGGGTTGTTACTGGCGCGCATGTTCCATTTCAGCCTGAAATTCCTTTGTCCAACACATTTGGTTGGCTCTTGTCTGGCATGACCCTGATAACAATTTTGCACTTTGCAACACCACGTGAGCGCCGCAAAGTTGGTGGGTCTTTGATCGCATCTGATGTTCTACTTTTCTGGACCTGGTTTTCTGGCGTGGTTGGAAACTTGTTCTTCTTTGGTCGTCCCGGAATCGCACTCTTTTCAGGTGCAATCCTTGGAGTTCTACTAGCGCCATACTTCTTTAATCGATGGGTCGGAAGACCTTAACCTTTTGATGATTCTTTTCTTCTTAATTCCATTAATTCTGCTGACAATTGCTGCAGTAAATTTCTTTCAAATCCGCACGCCCAAAGCTATTTCAGAGCTACAAGATTCAGTTGGCGTGATGGTTCCCATGCGCAATGAAGCTGAAAATGTAGAAGGAATTGTTGCAACGCTTTCGGCTCAAGCTGGGTCCTTTCACTATTACTTACTTGATGACAACTCTGAAGATTCAACCTACGAACTGCTTAAGCGTTTTACCGCCGATGATTCACGATTTTCAGTCATTAAAGGTGCACCACTTGCTGATGGCTGGATCGGTAAGACGTGGGCACTTCAGCAATTATTTGAGGCAAGTAAAGAAGAAGTTTTAGTTTCTATTGATGCCGACGTGCGATTAAGTAACGATGCAATCAACAAGGCGGTAACACTGATGCACGGCGCTCGATTGGATTTTGTCTCACCATACCCACGCCAGATTGCACTTACTTTTCCAGAGCGTTTGATTCAACCTTTGCTTCAATGGTCGTGGCTTACAACCGTTCCACTGCGCTATGCCGAAAGTTCGGGCTACACATCTATGGCTGTGGCCAATGGTCAGTTCTTTGTTGTGCGACGCTCTGCTTTGGATTCCATTGGTGGATATCAATCAGTTAAGCACTCAGTCATTGATGATGTCTTCTTGGCTCGTGAATTAATCACCAGCGGATCATCAGGCGGGGTTGTTGACGGTTCAGATATCGCAGAAACCCGTATGTATGGATCATGGGGCGAAATCAAAGCTGGATATGGAAAATCTCTGAACAAAGCTTTTGGTTCGCTTATAGGTGCAATCTTTGTCATTGCATTTCTTTTTGGTAGCAGTATCGCTCCTTTGATTCTGGGCCTTTTGGGTAATCCCTACGGTTGGCTTGGCTTTGCAGCCATTGTTGGAACTCGAATATTGAGCGCAATCAAGAGTCGCGGAAGCGTCCTAGATAGTGTGTTGCATCCAATATCAATCGCTGCCCTGATTTATCTGATTACTTACTCATACTTAGTGCGCAAGACAGTGACATGGAAAGGTCGCACAGTATGAAAATCGTGGTGATTGGTGCAGGAATGGGCGGAATGACCGCAGCTGCACGTTTGTCACGAGGCGGCCACGAAGTTAATTTGTATGAGGCATCAGATCAAGTTGGCGGAAAATGCCGCACAGAATGGATTGGAAAGGTTGCCTTCGATACTGGACCGTCATTGCTTACATTGCCAGCTGTTTACAAAGATTTCTTTCAGCGCACCGGTAAGCCGATGGGTTTAGTTTGCCCGATTGAAGCTGTAGATCCCTCTTTTGATTATCGATTTGCCGATGGTAGTAGCCTTAAGTTTTCTAACTTATCCAGAAACAAAACTTTAGAATCGATCTCTGAAACTTTTGGTGCAGAAAGTGCAACACAATGGGATCAAATCATGAAACGTGCTGAGCGCATGTGGGATGTCAGTCGTGGGCCTTTCATAGAGTCAGAACTAAAGTCACCGATTTCACTGATGAAGCGACTTACCTTTATGCGCGATATGAAAATTATTGCGCCTTGGAAGACATTGCGTGTTCACGCAGATGAGATCCTGAAAGACCAACGCCTGCGCTACATCATGGATCGCTATGCAACCTATAGCGGTTCAGATCCACGCAAAGCACCAGCGGTGTTATCAACGATTGCTTTCGTCGAAGAAAGCTTCGGTGCCTGGCATGTAAAAGGTGGGTTAGGCCAACTGGCTGCAAAGGTTCATCAACGCGCACTAGATGTTGGAGTTACTTTCCATTTGAATTCACCAGTCTCGGCAATCACGACTGCAGGTAAGAAGGTCACAGGAGTGACTTTGGCCGATGGAACAGTTGTCCAGGCTGATGCCGTAATTGCCAATGCTGATGCATCCCTGGTTTACAACAAGTTAGTTACTGGCCATGAGGGCACGTTAAAGAAAGCTCGAAAGAATATCGCCAAAGCTGACGTTTCAGTTGCTGGCTTCTGTTTACTTTTGGGGATGCGCAAAGATCCAGATCAAGTTCTTAATCACCACACTATTTTGTTTCCAGAAAACTATGATGCGGAATTTGATGCAATATTTACGCACGGGAAACCAGTAGAGAAGCCAACGATTTATATTTGTGCCCCGCAAGACCCAGCAATGAGCAAAGATGAAACTCTCGAAGGCTGGTTTGTACTGGTCAATGCTCCTACTCACGGACAGTTTGATTGGAACGACAAAGAGTTTGCGCGTAACTATGCCAACACAATCATTGATCAAATCGAAGCGCGTGGAATTTCAGTGCGCGATCGTTTGGAATCCTTAACAATCAGAACTCCGGCAGATCTAGAAGCTGCAGTTCATGCTCCGGGTGGCGCAATTTATGGAACATCAAGCAATGGTGCACGCGCAGCTTTCATGCGTGCCAAAAATCGTTCTCCAATAAATGGTTTGTATTTGGTCGGCGGTTCTGCTCACCCAGGTGGTGGATTACCGTTGGTTGGAATCAGTGGAGATTTGGTTACGGAAGCAATTGGCTACGAGAAAAACGCACGACACTAAAAAAGCTGTAACACTGAATTGCAAAGAAAACCAAGGAAACAGCGGTTAGGCCAGGGATACCAAGTAGCCCCATCACCAAAATGATAAATATGTAACTTGCGCGCATTGGTCGCTCTGCTGGTGTTACAACGCCAATATCACTGACACCTAATGAAATTAACTTTGTGCGTGCATACTCTTGGAATGCAGCAACGCTCCACAAAGCTATTGGTATCCAAGCGGGAACGCCGATCGAATACAAGGTGTAGAACCACAACGCTTCGCTGATGCGATCGACAACTGAATCAAGGGTTGCGCCCCACTTGCTGTCTCGCTGCTGAAATATTGCAACGCTGCCATCAATTCCATCGCAAAACAGAGAAAAAACCAGGAAGCCAATAGACCACCAGGTTTGTGCGCTTAACGCAGTACCGACCGCACCTAGCAATCCTAGATAAGTAAGTGCGTTGGGAGAAATACGAAGCAAAGTACAAACCAAGCCAAAGCGATATGAAATGTTGAGCCAAGCGCCAACAATGCCCTTAGTTTCGGCATCGCTGTGCAGAGAACTCCACTTAGCTTTGAATTCTTGATTACTTAACATCATTTAGCTTTCTATAGATTTCTTGGGTAGCAGTTGAGCTATTCATTGTGTAAAAGTGTAAGCCTGGTGCGCCTGCTGCAAGTAACTCTTTACAGAGTGATGTTGCTATCTCGACACCAAGTTCACGCACGGCGTGTGGATCATTTTCCACTTTTGCAAAGGCATCTGCGATATGACTTGGGATTGGAGTGCCACCAAGTTCGGCCATACGATGAAGTAACTTCACGTTTGTGACGGGCAGGATGCCAGGAATGATTACCAACTTTGATCCTCGGGCAGCAAGTGCGTCAACTAATCGGGTGTACTGCTTTGTTTCAAAGAAAAATTGGGTGGTAGCAAATGTGGCACCTAGCTCTTCTTTGCGAATTAATACATCTACATCTTTAGCGAAGTCTCCCTTTGATGCAGGGTGACCATCGGGAAAGGCGGCAACTCCGATTGTGAATCCACCGAACTCATCAGCTAATTGAACTAATTCATCGGCATAATTGAAACCACCTGGTGTTGGAGTCCATGGCGCACTGGGTCCCCCAGTTGGATCTCCGCGAAGTGCCAAAATACTTGTGATCCCCGCTTCTTTATAGCTGTGCAAAATTGCGATCAATTCTTCACGAGTAGATCCAACACATGTCAGGTGCGCAACAGTTGAAATACCTGTCCGCTTAGTAATTTCTTGAGCAATACGAATTGATCGATCACGGGTAGACCCACCAGCCCCATATGTAACCGAGACAAAGTCTGGAGCGATTGATTTCAGCCCCTCGATGGCAGCCCAGAGTCGATCTTCACCCTCAACATCCTTTGGAGGGAAGAACTCGAATGAGTATGAAGTGCGCGAGACCACGGAGTGAGGGTACCGTTACCGCGTGAGTTCAGAGCCGAAGGCAACATTAAAGAGCGTGCGAAGCGCCGTTGAAGAAGAGCTAAGCATCTTCCTCAATCGCGAAAGCGCTTATCTGAATTCGATCTCACTGGATTTATCGCCGGTTTCAGATGCTTTGACTTCCTTCTTATTAGATAGTGGAAAGCGACTGCGCCCGCTGTTTGCCTATGCAGGTTTTATAGCCGCTGGAGGTTCGATAGAGAAATCAACCACCCGTGCAATTTCAGCGCTAGAACTTTTGCAAGCGTGCGCGCTTATTCATGATGATTTGATGGATGGCTCAGATACTCGCAGAGGCAAGCCATCAATCCATCGTCACTTTGAATCAATGCATGTGCAGGATCAATTAGAAGGGTTTGCACCGCACTACGGACTATCTGCTGCAGTCTTGCTGGGTGATTTGGCACTGGTTTGGTCGGATCAAATGCTTAACAGTGCTGGGTTATCGTCAGAGCAATACGGGCGCATGATTCCGTTGTACAACGAAATGCGTGTAGAACTTATGGCTGGACAGTTTTTGGATATTCACGAACAGACACAGAAAAATACTGATACTCAACGATCGATGAAGATCGCGCGTTACAAGTCAGGTAAGTACACAATTGAGCGTCCATTACATATGGGTGCTGCGCTGAGTTCACAATACCGTAATGAAATTCTTCCAGCGCTATCGTCATACGGATTGCCATTGGGAGAAGCTTTCCAACTGCGCGATGATCTCTTAGGAGTTTTTGGTGACCCCTCTGTTACGGGCAAACCTGCAGGTGATGACTTGCGAGAAGGAAAACGCACTGTGTTGATCGCAATGACTCATGAGCGCCAAACTGAGGCACAGGCGCAAACGTGCAAGAAGTATTTTGGACGTCAAGATCTAGATGCCGAAGGCGTTGCTATCTTGCAAGAAATTATTGAATCAACTGGAGCTCGCGCCGAGCTTGAATCAACAATTGAACAGCTAACTGATGCTGCCTTAGCGGCTGCTGAATCTTCACTTTTCACCAACGATGGAAAGGCTTTGCTCGTCGAGCTAGCTAACATCGCAACTAAAAGGAGTGCTTAAATGCCTGCTCGCGTTAAAGGTCCTACTGATCACGTTGTCATCGTTGGAGCGGGTTATGCCGGCTTAAGCGCTGCGCTTCGTCTTGCAGGTGCAGGACGCAAGGTAACTGTGATTGAACGCGAAGCCGTTCCTGGTGGCCGGAGTGGATTGCTGCAAAAAGATGGCTACTCATTTGATACCGGACCTTCTGTTTTAACCATGCCCTCTTTGATTCAAGATGCATTTAGTTGCGTCGGAGAAGATATGAAGGATTGGGTTGAATTAATGCCTGTTTCTCCTTTGTATCGTGCCTTTTATGCAGATGGCTCTCAATTAGATGTTCATGCAAATACCGCGCAGATGGAAGCTGAAATCGCAGACAAGATCAGCCCCGAAGAAGCTGCCGGCTATGCACGTTATGTAGATTTTGTAACCAAGCTATACAAGTATGAAATGAATGACTTTATTGATCGCAATATTGATTCACCATTTAATCTTTTGACGCCCAATCTTGCTCGTTTGATTGCACTGGGTGGTTTCCGCCGCCTGTCACCAAAGGTCAATCAATTCATGAAGGACCCACGTTTGCAGAAGGTGTATTCATTCCAGGCAATGTATGCCGGTGTTAGTCCGCAGCAAGCCTTGGCAATCTATGCAGTCATCGCCTACATGGATTCGGTCAATGGTGTTTTCTTCCCTAAGGGTGGAATGCACGCGGTTCCACGTGCAATGGCAGCGGCAGCGCAAAAGCACGGTGTTGAATTTAAATACAGCACAACAGTGTCAAAGGTAGATGTACAGAATGGGCGCGCAAAGGCGGTCATCACAGAAGATGGCCAGCGCATCGAATGTGATGCAATTATTCTGAATCCAGATCTACCTGTTGCTTGGCGTGATCTGTTGGGTAAAACTCCATTGAATGTAAA
>Ga0315909_10009697_pt1 | contig 10380 bp, 5 predicted proteins | sample LakEriMetagenome_11_FD_203527 | JGI IMG/M metagenome (GOLD analysis project Ga0315909, IMG submission 203527) | Freshwater fungal communities from buoy surface, Lake Erie, Ohio, United States - Buoy 2 MA125 | ecosystem: Environmental > Aquatic > Freshwater > Lake | place: USA: Lake Erie, Ohio...
CGCGCGAGACCATCATGTCCGATGCCATATAGGCATTGATTTCATCGAGCGTCTTGAAGCCATCCAGTCGATTGACAATCACCTTGAGGATGCGCTCGGAAGCGGTGGTCAGCGAGTTGGCGCGGCGATTGCGTTCTTCAACCAGCGCGACCTTGCGTTGCTCGAAGGCCTCATAAAGTTCCGTGCGGCGCTCGGCAAGGCTGACGGTAAATTCATCGAACCCGGCGAAGCGGCCTTCCAGTTCTTCGATTTGCACCGAGAGACGATTGAGGTATTCATCACACTTCGCCGGAGTGTTGCAGAGGTCAAGGTAACTCGATGCCGCTTGGCCTAACAATTTCATCTGCGCCGCGAACTGAGCCGCACCCTCGGTGGAGGCGAGTTCGGAAAGGCGATTGCGCAGAGCGGCGCGCACTTGATTGAGCGTGGAGTAAACGGTGGTGATGCCATCGATGATGCGCGTGGTCTGCGTGGCATCCTCGATGCGCAGGCCGTTCACGACTTCGATGAGCATTTCCAACTCCCCGCCTTCTTTGCCGGCGGCTTCTTCGATTTTTTTCCCTTCGGCGACCGTGCGCACGCCATCGACGGAGGAAAGATGTGCGGCGGCGGCTTTGCGGTAGGGCTCCAGTGATTCGGGTCGGAGTAAAAACTCGACGCATTTTCCCGACAGCGTGGCCGACTCCTCGACGACTTGTTTTTCCAGCGCCTCGACTTCGGCAACGACCACATAGCGCACCTCGCGCAGAGAAATCAACTCGCCGCGCAGCCCGCGCAATGCGGCGAGATTCACGACGTAGTCATTGAGCGCGCCGAAATTCGCACGGCGGATTTCCTGAAAGCGCAGTTCGCATTCCTTGCGAGCCTTTGCCACGCGCTCTACCGCCTCGCGGCGCATGCGGGTGACGCGATCAAATTCATCCACAGCACGATCCGCCGCCTCGCCTACGGCGCGCAAAGCGGCATCAATCGCGAACCCATCGGCATGAGAAAGCCACGGATAGGAATCGAGAATGGCGCTACTGCGGCGCACCAGATCGGTGTAGAGCTCCGCATACGGCTCCTCGCGACGGATGAGCGTGAGCACTTCATTGCACTCGGCAAGGCAGCGCACCACCTCGCGATTGCCGACCTGATAGAGAAACGCATCGCGCCGTCCCTCGGGCTCGTATCCCGGCATGTGATAGGGCGTTTGCCGTAGCTGGATCATGTGGTGCTTTTGCGGCTCGGTATCGGCGCGGAAAAGCAACAAATGACCATTCGGGAACAAGGAAAATCCGTGACAAGTGATGCGCTCATCGACTCGTTGCTGAATCAGGCGATAGGGCATCAAGGCATAATCGCCGGTGCTGCGATTGTAGAAAACATAAAGCACGTCCTCGCCATTCGGAGCCTGAATCACGCGCTCGATCTGCATGCTGCGAATGCGGCACTCGAATTGCTTGAACTCCCCCGTTGCGAGATAATAGCCATCAGGAAAGATCAAGCCGTGACTCTCGGGCAGCAACACGCAGGACTCGCCGACCGAATCCGCGCGCACGACGCTGTGCTGTTTCTCGTTGAAAATATAATAGCGAAAATCCTTCTCTTTGTAGGGCCGGACCTTGAGAACGATGAGTTGATTGACAATGGCATACTCGATTTCCGCATCGTCGAGCTTCTGGTGACGGTCCTCCACCGGCTCGCGAAAAACCCCCTCCCCGTCCTTGGTATTATCCTCCACCTTAACGGTGAAATCTCCGCCCACGCACTCAACAAACACCCGCTCCTGAATGGAAATGTGCGGGTGATCACCATAGCGATAGGCCTCGCGATCGGGCTTGAGCCAACGAAATTCGTGTGTCGGAGGGTAGCCGATACGCCGGTATTCTGCCTCCGCTCGGCCATCGATGAATTTCAAATTCCCATCATTGTAATCCCAAACGAATGCCGCGAAATCCGTAAGCGCCGCACCCGTGCCAAAATTCATGAACAGCTTGCCCTCACGCACCGCAAATTTGCGGAACGAACTGCGTTCATAGACGTTGTAGAGACGTTTGAAATCGGTGACAAAACGAGGGTCGTTGATGACATCGAGCGACTCTTCGCGGAAAGCACCGGTCTCGGGATCGCGGCGATAAACGGCGAACACATCCGCCAACTCCATTTCCTTTTTGAGCCCGAAGCGGACATTGAAGGCGAAGAGAAATCTGTCATTGCCGAGCTGCACCATGTCGCGCGGCATGCAGTTGTGCTGCGTGACGATGCGATCAGCCTGGAGCAGCTTTGACTCGATGGAACCGAAGACCTCCGCGCGGCGGGCATCGAGCTGCGCCATGCGCTGATGCAGGCTCTCGCCCTGCACCGAAAGGCGTTGACGGATGATCTCATACGTCGCACTGCCCAGCGCTTCCGCAGCGCCGTCTGCCTTGGGGGCATCGGCGGTGGGCTCGGTAGTGCTTGGTTTGTTAGGATCTTCGGACATGGTGCGGGAAATTCACAGGAATCCAGCCGTGACAACGGGACGACCCGCCACACGGCACGGTGGAACTCACTTCACATCCAGCACATCCGATGCCTTCGCATCCGCCAGGCCGGCATCGCGGGCGGTGTCCATGGCACTGCGCAGGATGTTTTGCAAAGCGCTGTCCTTGCTGCCGGCCATCATGCGGGTGAGCAATGCGGCGATCGTTAGATTTTTCAAATCCTCACTCTTGATGCCGAAATCGTCCACCCATTGCGAGAGGCGCGCCTTGAATTGCTCGGGCGAGCCGCCATCGAAGAAGGTGTTTTTGATATCGGTAAGAGTGGTGCTGTTCGCCATCATGCGATCCACCGACTTGCCCCGACCGACGGAGCGGACAATTTTCTCGAAGAAGTCGTTTTCGCCACCGACGATATCGATCTTGGCGTGCTTGAGCGCCTCACCGACGAGACCGGAGTGCGCGGCGGCAATGTCGCGCTCGACGTGAATGGCAGCGAGTTCGACATCGCGATCCTTGTTGAGGCGGAGGCGGAATTCTTCGTGCTGTTGGCCAGCATCGTGGAGGAGCTTCATCGCCTTGGCTTTTTCCTCGATGGACTTCGCTTCGGCACTGCCCTTGGCTTCGATGCCCGAGGCAACGGCGGCTTCGTTCTCACGAACGGCAGCAGCTTCGGCGAGTCGGGCGTTTGCCTTCGCGACAATGACTTTCGCCTCGGCCAGTCCGGGGGCGGCTTCGTGAGCGGCCATGCCCTCGGCTTCCTGCTCCATCGCGTGACGTTTTTTATCGCTGGCGAGAGACTCGGCTTCGGCCATCGTTTGCATGCGCTCGGCATCGCGCAGCGCGGCCTCGCGACCGGCTTCTGCGGCGGTGACGAGTTTGATTTTCTGCGCCTCGGCGTAGTTTTTCTCGGCTTCCTTCTGTGCCTCGGATGCGACGACTTTTTCGACCTGATCTTTTTTCGCGAGCATCTCCGCTTCGATCAATGTGACATCGCGCACGCGCTCGGCGGTCATGCGGGCTTCGATGTTCGTCTTCTCTTCTTCTTGCTGGACTACAGCCTTCTGCTCGGCGACGACGACGGCGCGCTTGCGCTCCACTTCCACGGCGGCTTCGGCGACTTTCACTTCCTTATCCATGGTGGCCAGAGCAACAGTGCGCTCGCGGCGGACGCGGGCCTCTTCGCCCTCCTGAATGGCTTCTTGTTCGAGACGTTCCTTCTCCTTGCGGACCGTGTAGCCACGCTCCTGCACCGCGCGATTCATATCTTCCGTGCGCAGGTGGATGGCCTCCTCCGTTTCGAGACGTTTCGATTCCACTTCGCTGCGGCGGGCCTCGATGACTTTACGCGATTCCGCCTCTTCGTTGGCGCGGATCTCGGTGATGGCGCGATTTTGTTTCGCGGTATCTTCCTCGTTGCGGCGGACCTGCTCGCGCTTGGCGATATCGGCATCGGCATTTTCCTTCTCGACCTGCACCTGCGCGCGCTGGGTGAACTCGTTCGCCACCACGCGCTCACGCTGGGTGATCTGCGTGATTTTTTTGATACCCTCGGAGTCGAGAACATTGTTCGGATCGAGATTTTCAAGTGGCGTTTGTTCGAGGTAGTCGATCGCGCAATCCTGCAACAAGAAACCATCGAGGTCCTTGCCGATGGTGGTTTGAATTTCATCGCGGAAACGCAGACGCTCGGTGAAGAGTTCGTGGAACTCCATTTGTTTGCCTGCGGTTTTGAGAGCTTCGGAAAATTTTGCCTCGAAGAGTTCACGAAGTTGGCCCATGTCGGAAACCCGCTCCGGAGTGAGCATCTGCGCCACCTTGCGAACGCTATCGGGAGTGGCATCGACGCGGATATAAAAAGCGACCGTAATATCGGCGCGGATGTTATCCTTACACACCAGACCATCCTGCCCCTTCCGTGCGATCTCCAGTTTCTTCACGGAAATGTCCATGATGTGGTAGCTCTGCAAGAGTGGCACGCGCACCATCCAATCGAATGATACCTTCAATCCACCCCATCCGGTTTTTAATCCCGCGCGGCCTGGCTGGATTTTGCGGATGCAGAGAACCGTCATAATTCCGAAGGGGATGACGACGACGATGGCGGCGATGATGAACCAAGTGATGGGATCCATAGTATTGAGTATTGTTAGGGGGTGGCTATTCGCTGTAAGTAAAAAATGAAGAATATGAACGGAATTGGGCAAATGATGAACCTTTCTCAGCTTGCCTAGGACAAGCATGCGTTAGAATCGTCACGAGAGCATTCACTAACGGGAGAAAATGCACTCTGAACAGCGATGTCAAGATTCATTTCGGTCACCTCGACGCAATTCTGTGGAGACATCGGCTGAATCGCGATCGTGCGAGGAAGAAGAATACCTGCTCCCCCTTTTCCGATGGGCGGAACCATAGCGATTCTTTTCCCAAAATCAGAAAAAATCGTGATTCGGGCGATAAGCAAATGCATTCCGCACCGTATGGAGCATCTTATGTTGCGCTATACTGCATTGCTCACTTCCGCCCTGCTCTGGCCGGCGTCGCTCATGGCGGGCTTACAGACCACTTTTGTTGCATCCGATTTGCGGGATCCGATGGAAATCAGCATCGCCTCGAACGGCGACCTCTATGTCATCGAGCGCGAAGGCCGCGTGTTGCGTGTGCAGCCAAGCACAGGTGCCGTGGTGGAGATCGGACTCATTCCTGTCACCGCGCTGCGCGATACCAACAAAAGCAGCTCATGGGCGCGGGAAGATGGATTGCTGGGGCTGGCACTCGACCCACAATTCGACCGCAACCAACAACTTTACCTCTTTTACAGCGCGCCCGACAAGATGCTCAATCGTCTCTCCCGCTTTACGCTGAAAAATGGTAGCATCGATCTCAGCACCGAGCAGATGCTGCTCGAAATCCCCACGGATCGCCGCGATAAAGTCTGCCACCAGGCCGGATCGCTGGCATTCGGCAAGGATGGCCTTCTCTACTTGAGCACGGGCGACAACACCAATCCCTTCCAGAGCGGCGGCGTGGCGCCCATCGATGATCGCGATGGCCAAGATCATGCGAATGCCATGCGCAGTGCGGGCAACACCAACGACTTGCGCGGCAAAGTGCTGCGCATCAAACCCACGGCAAAAGGCTACGAGATTCCCAAAGGAAACTTGTTTCCGCCGGGCACGCCGAAGACTCGGCCGGAAATTTACGTGATGGGATGCCGCAATCCGTTCCGGCTCTCGGTCGATCCCAAAACACAAACCATTTACTGGGGTGAAGTGGGCCCCGATGCTGGTGGCGCCTCGGCCAAAGGCCCCGCTGGCCATGATGAAGTCAACCAAGCCAAAACTGCAGGCAACCACGGATGGCCGTTCCTTGTGGGAAATAACAAACCCTACCCCATCATTGACTTCAGCAATGGCAAGATCGGCGAAATGACCGACCCCGCCGCGCCGAAAAATCCCTCAAAATTCAATACCGGACTCTCCGTGCTGCCTGCCGCACGCGCCGCCTTGATCTGGTATCCCTACGCTGCCAGTGCCGAATTCCCGCTCATGGGCTCCGGCGGGCGCAACGCCATGGCCGGCCCGGTGTTTTACCATGATGCCAAGCGGAAATACAACCTTCTCAGCCAAGAGGATGACCACACCTTGATCACCTACGATTGGATGCGCAACAAGGCGTGGAAAGTGAAACTCGACGATCAGGAAAACTTCGTCAAGATGGAGCTTTTGTTAGAGGGGCTGCAACATCCGATGGACATGGAAATGGCGGCGGATGGCAGCATTTATCTGCTCGAATACGGTGCGGATTGGTATTTCAACAAAAACGGCCGCATCCGCCATCTGACTCCGGACACCGGCAACAAGGCACCGCAAGTCACGATCAAAGCTGGTGAGGGAAATGCCTTCGAGGCGAGTGTGAAGGATCCGGAAAATGAAAATTGCACCATCATTTGGTATCTCACCAAAGGCCTCGAAGATCGCAAGGTGGGTGAGGGCCCCAAGATCGAGTTGGCCAACAAACTCGCAGATCAACTGCGCGCCGTCGCCACCGATCCTCAGGGCAACCGCGGGATGGCCCGGGTCCTGCTGCGCACCGGCTCGCAACCGGAACTCTCGCTGAAACTCGCCGGAAATCCGCAACAAGTCGGATTCGGCGAAAAAATCAACTTCACCATCGATGGGGCGGCTGCGGAAAAAGATTTGGTCATACGCGCGCGCTACATCCCGCCCACCGGTCACGATGCCGGGGGCCCAGCACTCGCGGCCGATGCCGCCAAACTCATCACCGCCAAACAATGCCTCGCCTGCCATCAGGTCGAGACGCCATCTGTAGGCCCCGCTTATTTGGACGTGGCGATGCGGTATCGCGATGACAAACAGGCACTTGCCCGTTTGCAGCAAAAACTCAAAACCGGAGGCGCTGGTGTCTGGGGGGAAATCCCCATGCCACCGCAAGCTGCGGTCAACGAGCAAGAATCCCAGAAGATCATCCAAGCGATTCTGGGACTCGCCGAGGGCATGAGCGAACTGCGCGGCAAAGGCCAGGGAACTCTCGCCTTGCCGACGGCTCCCGCCAACGCGGCTCCGGGTGGTGCCTGGGAAATCGTGGCACAAGCGCCGAATGCGACGAATGCCAAACTCCGCATCAACTGCAAGTAAGCTAACGTGCCGATAGCACCTTGCGTGCGATATCGGCAACACTTGCCTGGTCGCGGCGATAGGCATGCAGGAACAACGCGGTCGCGACCTCCGGCAGGTTGACTTTTTTGATCGCACCCGTTCGCCCCACTTCCTGTTGGTCTCCGGTGCGCGTATTTCCTTCCACACTGACCAGACCTTCTGCATCGATGCGACTGCACAGCCACGCCACTCCACGATCCGCGGCTTGTTCGCAACGTTCGCGCAGCTCCTGATCCCGGGTCAGCAGGGAAAACCGCTGCAAGTAAATCAAGGCCACCGCATGATAGCTGCTATCGTGCCCGCCTTTTTCCGGAAACGCACCATCCCCGCGCTGCAAGCCCAGACCATCACTGACAAAAGTCACAGCCGCACGATGCAGAGCCTCATCCTGATGCAACTGCGCGGTTTGCTCCAAAGCGCACCCTAACAGAAATCGACGATGCGTGTAAATGCGCTGTTTGTCCGCCGCCTTCTGATTGACCGGCGATGCCAACCATCGCGCACAATTCAGTAATTTCGGCATCAGGAGATGGATGCGCGCTTGATACGTCTTTTCAAACTCTGTGCCCCGCAACAACAGCAGCGAACGCGCCGTGCTTTCGACGAGAAAACTCGCACTGTGAAACGGGTCTCCGCAGTCGAAGGCGCCATCGCTTTTCATCTGCGCGAATCCCCAGCCCAGTTGCTGCAAGCCCCAGCCGATGCTAGCCTCATCACCATGGGCGAGGCCCGCCTCCACCCAGCGCCCGCCCTCGCGTTGCAACTCGACATACCACGGCTTGCGCGGATCTTTTTCCCACTCCTGGTTGAGAGACACCGCACCGCTGCGCTGAGCCCAGTCCGCCGGGGCGCGACGTGGCGTGGCGAGGCATTGTTTGTTCGGCGCGGAGGTGACCCATTGGAAATCACTCTTCCCTTCCGCGCACGCCATCGCCACACAGAATATCGAAATCAACCAACGCATGCATCATCAACGAGCCGTGAGGGCCATTTCCTACAAACAATGCTGTCGATTTCTGTCATGCCCGCTGCAAGGAATCTACCATTTCACCGTATGTAACCGCGAATTCCCCCTCACGCGATCCTTGCACTCCCTCCCAAGCTAGGCTAATCTCCGCCACCGATGTTCCTTCTCAAAAAAGTTTTCCAACTTCGCGACAAAGCGAATCCCGATGCCGAAAAGCCTTTTCTGGAGCACTTGGAAGATCTCCGCGTCATGGTCACGAGAGTCGTAGTCACTCTTCTGATCACCACCGTGCTGTGTTTCACCTACCGCGACCAGTTGATGGAAATCCTGCGCAAGCCCATCAGCGATGTCTGGGAAATGCACTCGGCCAACAAATTGCCGAAATCCGGCAAACTCAATGCCGACCAGTGGGAGCTCGCAAAAACCGGCTCGGAAGTGCTCGCTCATTTGCCCGAGTCACTGCACGAGTCCTACCTGCAACAATTGGAGCCCGGCGACCGCAGCATGGTGATCGTCGCCTCCTGCTACCGTGCGGCGATCTCCCTGCCGGAAACCAAACGAAAGCCTTACATCGATACCCTCATCACCCTCAGCCCCGATCAGAAAAATCTGTTGGAAGAGCTGATTGTCACCAAGCCCGATGCCCTCGCCGGCACGCGCGATCGCTTCAAGTTCATGAGTTCGCTCAATCCAACGGAAGCCTTCATGCTCTCGATGAAGCTGGCCTTCTTCGCCGGAACGGTTCTGGCATTTCCCCTGCTTCTGCTCTACATTCTCCAGTTCATCATGCCGGGACTGCACCAGCATGAAAAAAGTGCCATCATCCCCGCACTCGGCATCGGCTTCGGGCTATTCCTGTGTGGCGTGCTGTTCGCCTACCTCTGGGTGCTGCCCAGCGTGCTGGAGTTTTTCTATTCCTATGGTGAATCGATGGGCATCGCCAATGAATGGCGCATCGGCTACTACCTCTCGTTCGCCACGCAGTTCACACTGATTTTCGGCCTTTGTTTCGAGCTGCCTGTGATCGTCTGGGTGCTGGTGAAAATCGGCTTGCTCAATTATGAAGTCATGAGCCGCACGCGCGGCTACGCGGTGGTGGCCATCGTGGTGCTGGCTGCCGTGATCACCCCCACGCCGGATGCGTTTACTCTGGCACTTCTGGCCCTGCCCATGGTCGTGCTCTATGAACTTTCGATCTGGCTCGCGTGGTTCGATGCCCGCCGTCAGAAGAAAAAGGAACAACTCGAGGAAGAAGAACGCCTCGCCCGCCTGCTTGCCAATCCGCCTGCGACAGTCCCTGAACCAGAGCTGGAGGATCCCGAACAGGAATACGCCGCCTCGCTCGATCACCATGTGACCGAAGAAGGCGAGGAAATGGATCGGGGCGATAGTCCTGACGAAAAGGAAAAATCTGAATAATTCCTGAGCATCCACCGTCCACCAAGGGTCATGAAAACCATCCTTGGACTGGCCATTTTCTGCAGCCTTCCCTACATCCACGCCGCCGAGCCCGTCTGGGCCGCGCGCATCACCTCGAGCAAACCCGGCACACACCCAGCCATTGCACCGCAAAAACTGCGCTATTCCCTCTCCTGGAATGGCCAGGTCGCGGCCGGTGCCGTGGAGTTCACGTTTGGCAGCAAAGGTACCACGGCCCAAACGATGCAGTGCTTTTGCGAAGGCGGCAGTCAGGGCGTGGCCGCGAAATTGTTTCCCTACCGCTTCGACATGACGGGCAAGGTGCACCGAACCACTCTCAGCCCGATGCTCGTGCATTGCAATGAGACCGACGACAAAGAAACGCTCGTGACCACCGTGAAGTTCCAGGCGAATCAAGTGCGGGTCACGGAAATTTCCCGACCCCACAGCACGGGTGTGGACACGACATCAAACAAGAATTTTTCCTACACTCCGGTGTTCGATGCCTTTTCCGCCATGCTCTTCATCCGCAGCCACAAGCTCGCAGACGGTGACTCCATTTCCCAAGTGCTGCATCCCTTCAAGTCTCCCTATCTCGCCACCATCCGCGTGCTGGGTCGGGAAAAAATCCACGGCAAAGACGCCATCAAACTGAGCATAGGCCTGGAGCGTATCAAAGCCGATCTCTCCCTCAAGCCCTATGCGAAAATGAAAACCGCAACTTTATGGATCAGCGATGACAAGCACCGCATTCCGTTAGAACTGCGCGTCGCGGCATTCATCGGCGATGTACGCATGACCTTACAAAAGCAGGATATGCTGTAACCGGTCCACCAGCTCTCAGCGAATCTGT
>Ga0315909_10009700_pt1 | contig 10378 bp, 9 predicted proteins | sample LakEriMetagenome_11_FD_203527 | JGI IMG/M metagenome (GOLD analysis project Ga0315909, IMG submission 203527) | Freshwater fungal communities from buoy surface, Lake Erie, Ohio, United States - Buoy 2 MA125 | ecosystem: Environmental > Aquatic > Freshwater > Lake | place: USA: Lake Erie, Ohio...
ATCTGTTTCTTTGGTTGGGTTAACTTCAATTTTACCTGGTCTTCCTTTTGCGTGATAATCTAATGCCTCTTTTTCCATATAATTTAATATCCTGTTTTTAAATAGCTCCATCCCTCCTCTTGTTTCATCACTAATTCAGCCACACCAGATGGGACTGAGTTAACAGAAGAAATAAGCATATCTTTTCGAATACCATACTTATTCATTGTGTTTTCGCAAGCTTTAAAAATAACTCCAAGCTTTGTCATAGATTCTATTTCAGCAACTAAATGTGATTGTTCTTTTACTAAAAAATTCAAGGCTTTCCCGTGCACCACTACTTCTATCGCCACTTTACCAGGCCAAATTTTTTGAAAATTTCTAATATTGCCAAGCGTGCTGCTCCACACGGCTGTGTCTGCCGTATTTAATTGCATCACCACTTGGTGCATTTTTGCTTGTTTATCTTGTGCTACAACCACTGCACTAATATTTAATAAAATGCCCAATACAATTAGATGTAAATGTTTCATATGAGTTGAATAGTCATTATTTAAAATTATTCTTACTCAAAATACAACATTTATAACATAGTTCTGGTCACTAGATTGATTGTTTATATTTATTAGAAGTCTAGCAATTTTTTACTAAAATAATTGGGTGGGTGACATTAATCACTTACCTTTTAATTATTTAAAAGTAGTTTTGTGTCAAATAATTCAACATGGAAATCATAGGATATTTAGCATCAATTTTAATTGGTATCTCGCTTGGTTTAATCGGCGGAGGCGGAAGTATTCTGACAGTTCCAGTTTTAGTCTATCTTTTTCATATTGACCCTGTACAATCAACTGCTTATTCATTATTTATAGTGGGCGCTAGTAGTCTTGTTGGTGCTTGGCCTAAATACAAACAAGGATTTGTCAATCTAAAAACAGCGATCATCTTTGGGATTCCTTCTATTATTGCTGTTTTCGCCACAAGAAAGTTTTTACTACCAGCTTTGCCAAATGAAATAGCTGAATTTGGAGGCATCATAATTACAAAATCATTGATGATGATGTTGTTGTTTGCCATTTTAATGATTGCGGCCTCTTTTTCAATGATACGCTCAAGAACAAGCAGCATTAATCTAAAAGAAGAAGATCAAAAATTTAATTATCCTATCATTATATTAGAAGGCAGTTTGGTTGGAATACTTACAGGACTGGTGGGTGCTGGAGGTGGCTTTTTAATTATCCCAGCGCTAGTGATGTTAAGTAAACTCCCAATGAAGCAAGCAGTGGGTACTTCTTTATTAATCATTGCTGCTAAATCTTTGATTGGCTTTACTGGGGATTTAGGAAATGGCACAATGAATTGGAATTTATTATTGACGATTACAGCATTGGCTATAGGAGGGATATTCATTGGCGATAAACTAAGCAAACACATAGACGGTAATAAACTAAAAATAGGATTCGGCTGGTTTGTTTTAGTGATGGGCTTTTTTATCATCGCACAACAATTATTTTTTCCAATAGGCGTTTCACATTAATTTTATATCGTATCTCTATTTTAAGATAATCTATCATGAAGAAACAGTACGTAGTAATGATGGGCATCCTTGTAATCATCGGCCTTTACTATTTAGTAGGTTTTATAGCAGGAGATTATTTTAAATTAACAGGTAATATTGAGAAATCGGACAGCACATGGATAGGACCTAGCCTTTACATAGATAATTCCGTTTTAGGCGAAGAGCGTGAACTCATTATTTATGGACAGGATTTAATTGCACATACTTCTAAATACTTGGGGCCAAAAGGATCGGTAGCACAAATCACCAATGGAATGAATTGTCAAAATTGTCATTTGCAAGCTGGTGCAAAAGCTTGGGGTAATAATTATGCTGCCGTTTTTTCAACCTATCCAAAATTTAGAGAAAGGAGTGGACAAGTAGAAACTATTTATAAGCGCGTGGCAGATTGTATGGAAAGAAGTTTAAACGGCACTGCAGTAGATAGTAATAGTAAAGAATTCAAGGCCATCTATGCGTATATCAAATGGCTGGGACAAGATGTAAAAAAAGATGAGAAGCCATATGGATCTGGCATCGAAAAATTAACTTACTTGGACCGAGCAGCAGATACACAAAAAGGACAAATTGTATATACCGCACAATGTCAAAGTTGTCATGGCGCAAATGGAGAAGGACAATTAGCGCCTGATGCATTAGAGTATACTTACCCTCCTTTATGGGGTCCTCATAGTTACAATGATGGTGCAGGTTTATTTAGGTTAAGTAATTTAGCTGGTTATGTTAAAAACAATATGCCTAACATATTGACTTCTCATGAAAATCCTACTTTAACAGAAGCGGAATCTTGGGATGTGGCTGCATTTGTAAATAGTCAACCAAGACCACATTTAAACCAATCAAAAGATTGGCCTAATTACGAAAAAAAACCCGTTGACTTCCCATTTGGTCCTTATGCAGACAGCTTTTCAGAAAAGCAACATAAATACGGTCCCTTCTATCCAATTCAAAATTTTTATAAGAAGTAATTTTATTTAGCCATTCTACTTTCTCTAAATTTCTGAATGAACCTGAACAATACCGCTGTTATTAATAAGCCAATTCCTGCTGCAGTTAATCTAGCTAGTATTGGTGCTGCGGGACCTTGTGCATTATAAATTCCCCATAAAGCCCAAGCAACGACTAATGTAAAAGAAATTACTTGAAATTTTTTTACCATCAGCAGCGCAAGCACTATTGCAATCAATATCATGGCAGCACTCCAATAAACAGGAGCAATACTCAATGCAGTCCATTTATAAGCAACCAATAAAGCAGTGATATTAGCGATGGTGGCAACCGAAATCCAACCTAAGTAAACTATAAATGGAGTTTGTAAAATGAATCTTTGTATCAAGGTTAAATCATTGGCCATTGATTTAGTTTTCAAAAATAATTGAATAAGCGTGCTTAAAAATAACAACATAATCAGCACAGATAATTCAATTTGTAAATAATGCCATGCAACTATCCATGACATATTGAAAACGCAAGTCAATAAAAAATAAGTATTGACGCGCTCAATAAATTTAAATGCTTTAGGGTGTTGTTGAGGCTTAAACGAATAAAAAGTAAATCCAATTGTATAAGATAACAACAATAAATAAATCACACCCCATATAGAAAATGTAAACCCAGCTGGCACAAATGCATTTGGATAAAATGCAGATATCTGGCCAGTATTATACCCATTGATAGGTAAAATATTGGCCAGCGCATTCACTGCAATCACACCAATAAATAGTAACCAGGTGATGATTATTTTCATTTCAAATATTTATTGAACCAATTGATATGTGCGTTATGACGATGCACAATATAACTTGGTACGCGTATACCATGATTTTGATTTGGATAGATGATCAATTCTGTTGGAATACCTTCTGACTTAAATGCCTGATACATTTGTTCTGCACCAATCACAGGCACATTAAAATCGGCTTGACTTGCCATAAATAAAACAGGTGCTTTGATTTCTTTTACTCTAAAGAATGGATAAGATAAAGCCTCCCATTTTTTTGGATTCTCCCAAGGCTTACCTAATTCTTCCTCATATTGCGCGATGTATTGATCGGATCCATACACCGACATCATAAGTGAACTACCTGCGCCACTTACGCCAGCTTTGAATCGCTTGTCTTTAGCAATGGTATAATTGGTTAAGATACCGCCATAGCTCCAGCCTGCGATACCTAATCTATTTGGATCCGCAATACCTTCTTTGATTAAATAATCTGCAGCACCCACAATATCTATTACTTCCTTATTACCCCAGTCGGCATAAATGGCATTGGTAAATGCAACACCTCTTCCGCTACTACCACGATAATTTACATTGGCTACCGCATAACCTGCTTCTGCATAAATTCTGGATGTCATATCAAAGGCATAATCATCCTGTGCCACTGGACCACCATGAATGAATAAAATCAATGGTAGGTTTTTTGCGCCACTATCTGGTAAATGTAAGATGCCAGAAACTAATGTACCGTCTGAAGAGGTAGACTGAAATCCTTTATGATAGCCTTTCTTAATACTTTTTACAAATGCATCTTGCAAATGTGTCAATCTTTTAGTTGACTTGTTTTGATAACTATAAATTTCATTCGGCGTTTCTAAATTAGCAAACATGAAAACGATATCGCCTTTGTTATTCATATCCATAGCACTATATACCCCCATTTCGTTTGTTAATTGTTCGGCTTTTTGTGTTTGGATATTAAACTGAACAAGGTTTTGTTTTCTATCATCTTCAATTAAAGACATTATTGATTGACCATCTTTAGACCAAAAAATAGAAGAGAATGCACGATCGTAATTTTTTGAAACAATAGATAAGGCTTTTGATTTAAGTTCATATACGCCTAGCTGAGCAATATCATACATGTCATAATTTCGTTCAGAGCTAGATTGCAAAAATGCAATTTTAGAATTGTCTGGACTAAATACTGGACTAGTGTTAGCACCTTTAAATTTAGTGATCTGCAATGGTGTAGCACCTTTGGTAAGATTTAATAAAAATAAATCTGTATTAGAATTCTTATCAGGATTTTCAGAAACATTGCTCACATATGCAATCATTGAATCGTCTGCACTGATAGCCACATCCCCCTCATTGTAATTTCCACTTGTTAAGGTATCTAGTTTTTTTGTTGCTAGATCAAATAAATAAAGATGTGTTTTGCGATTGTCTAAATAACCCTCGTTATCTTGTTTGAATTTGTACCTAGTCATTTCATACGGTGTTCTAATTTTAGTCTTCGAAGTATCTGCATAGTTAAAATCTTTTACGACTACAATCATTTTTTTACCGCTATTAAACCAAACATAATCATTAATCTCTCCTTTGATATTCGTTAGCTGAACCCCTTCTCCACCTCGACGATCCATTAAAAATACTTGTGAACCATTGTCCTCATCTTTTCCCTTTGTTAAATAAGAAATGTATTTCCCGTCAGGACTCCATTGATAATTGCCCACACCCTTTGTTTGTTCTGTTAAAGTAATGGTCTCTTTGCCATCAGACGACATCATATATAATTTGGAGACTGATCTATCTTTTGAAATATCAATTTTTGATTGACTATACAGAATCCAGCTACCTTCTGGTGAAATTTTAGGCCTTGAAACTGCTTCCATGCGATATACATCATTAGGCACTTGAGCGATTGTCATAATGGAAATAAAACCGAAAATTAGTAGGAATAAGATTTGCTTTTTCATAGCTGGCAAAATTTAAATTTTAGTAGGAATCTAATTTACTAAAGTTTTGCGCAACATGGTGTCAAAAATTTAATTAAATTGATGGTACAAATCTAGCTTATGTCAAATCGTAGAAATTTCATTCAGAAATTAGGATTAGCTGCTGGGGCATTTTCGGCAAATAGTTTATTCAATCAGGCCCATGCAGCGGAGTTCCAACACATCAACTTAAAGAAACAAGCTTTATCGCCTATTGAAATAGCATCAGACGAGGATTATTGGTCGGTAGTGCAACAAGGCTATACAGCAAGTCCAAATATCATTAATTTAAATAACGGAGGTGTAAGTCCTAGTCCTAGAATTGTGCAAGAAGCGGTTGAACGTTTTAACAAATTATCCAATGAAGGTCCATCCTATTTTATGTGGCGCATACTAGATCAAGGAAGAGAACCGCTTAGGTATAAATTAGCCCAACTAGCAGGGGCAGATCCAGAGGAAGTGGCCATTAACCGAAATGCAACCGAAGCATTGAACACCATCATCTTTGGGTTAAACTTAAAAGCGGGTGACGAAATCATTGGGACCAAGCAAGACTACCCCAATATGATCAATGCTTGGAAGCAAAGAAGCAGTAGGGATGGCATTGTTTACAATCAGTTGAATTTTAAATTTCCAATAGAGGACGAAGATGTAATTGTTGCTGCTTTTGAAAAGGCAATCACACCTAAAACAAAAATCATTCATATCACGCATGTGATCAATTGGATTGGACAAATCATGCCTGTTCAAAAATTGTGCGCGATGGCAAAAAAACATGGTATTGAAACCATTGTGGATGGCGCCCATAGTTTTGGGTTATTAGATTTTAAGGTGCCTGAATTAGGTTGCGATTATTTTGGTACTTCCTTGCATAAATTTTTATCCGCCCCAATAGGCTCTGGTATGCTATGGATAAAGAAAAAAAATATTACTAAAATATGGCCATTGGTTTGTAATGATCAACCCAACAGTGGTGACATAAGAAAATTTGAAACCCTTGGTACCAGAAGCTTCCCCATTGAACAAGGCATTGGAGAAGCGATTAATTTTCATACTGCAATTGGAAGTAAACGCAAAGAGGAACGCATTCGTTATTTAAAAAATTATTGGGCAAGTAAAGTAGTTGCTATTCCTAATGTAAACATTCATACATCTTTCAAACCTGAATTTGCTTGTGGTATTTGCGGCGTGAGCGTGGAGGGCATGACACCCGGAGAACTAGACAGTGCATTGTTTTCGAAATATAAAATTCATACGGTAGGTATTGTATGGGAAAATGTAAGCTGCGTTAGAATCACGCCTCATGTGTATACAAGAATTGAGGATTTAGATAAATTGGTATACGCAATAGGAGCGATTGCTAGTAAAAAATAAATTTAAAAAAATAAATAAAAAGGGGAGAGCGCAATGCGCTCTCCCCTTTTTATTGCATAAAATTTTAATCGTCTATAATTTATTAAACTATTTAATGGTTGGATAAATAATCCCCAATTGCTCTAAATAAGTACCATACTTACTTGGATCAAAATAAAATTTTTCAAGTTGACTTCTAAACGCCCCTTGAATTTCTTTATTCAAATGAATTGCTGGAGGATCGTCTTTAGTAATGAAAGGAATATACTGCACATCTTTAGTTTGAACTTCTTTAAAATATTTTTTAGCATCTGCTACTAAACTAGGCTTAGTAAACAAATCCAATAAAGTCATCGCAGTCGCTTCTGCACCCACTAAAGATCCCTTGTGCGCAATTGGTGTCGCCATGGCAATGGCATCTGCCCAATGGTGTCCTTTTGTACCTGGGATATTTGCTGGATACCTTAATACAATGGTTGGCAGGTTCCAAGAGATATCTGCAATATCATCAGATCCTCCACCCCAAGAAAATGCCACAGATCCTTTTAAAGAATCAATGCTTGTTTTCAATCCATCAATTGGATTGCCTTGTTGGTCTTTCTTAGGTGCTTCTACTAAAGCTTGAACACCCTTCGCCAATGCAATATCTTTTTCGTCCCAAACAGGCATACCTACTTTTTTAATATTAGCATACATCGCTTCTGCAAGTGGTTTGTTAAAATGACCAGGCCATGCTGTGCCTAACATTTGATGTGTCATTTTTGTATTCGTCATCATCGCTGCACCTTGTGCAATTTTGATACCTGATTCATAGTTCATCTTGATATCTTCATAAGTGCGTTCTCTAAAATAATACCATACACTTGCTTTGCTAGGAACTACATTTGGCTGGTCTCCTCCATCTACAATCACATAGTGTGATCTGTTAGTAGGCTTAAGATGCTCTCTCTTAAAATTCCATCCTACATTCATTAATTCTACGGCATCCAATGCACTTTTTGCTCTCCATGGTTGACCTGCTGCATGCGCCGCTTCTCCTTCAAAATCAAATCGCACACTCACTAAACCATTGCCTCCATTGTCGCCATAACTTGAAGTAAAATCACCACTCACATGGGTGAAAATACAAGCGTCTACATTTTTAAAATAACCATCACGTACATACCATGCTTTTGTACCAACTAATTCTTCAGCAATACCTGGCCAAATTAAAATGGTACCTGGTAATTTTTCTCGCTCCATTAATTCTTTCATCGCAATTGCTGCATAAATAATTACAGCTTGTCCAGAATTATGTCCTTCACCGTGACCAGGTGCGCCTTCCACGATTGGTGCTTTATAAGCTACGCCTGGTTTTTGAGAGGCTTTAGGAATACAATCCACATCACTTCCTAATGCAATCACTGGAGATCCAGATCCCCATTTAGCCATCCAAGCAGTTGGTACATTTGAAATGCCGTTTTCTACTGTAAAGCCATTTTTTGTCAATACAGAAGTAATATATTTTGAGGTTTCTACTTCTTGAAATCCCAATTCGGCAAAACTAAAAATTTGATCTACCATCACTTGTACGTCTTTAGCCTTACCAGCTACAGTCTGCATTAAGGTTTGCTTTAAGGCGGCTAAATCTTTTTCGGTGTATTTTTTTTGCGCAAAAATGGGCAAAGAAAAACTTAGTAAACAAACACATAGCAAAATGCGTTTAATGAATTGAATTGGCATAGTAAATTTTTATAATGATGATGCAATAAATTTGAAGATATAAGATACAAAAAAAATCCCCTATCAAAAAGATAAGGGATTAATATTTTATAAGTGGTTAGTCTATTTTGCAGCCATTTTGAATTCTATTGTTTTAGTATTGGATGCAGTAGTTTTAGATGTAACTACTACTGAAAGGTTGTATAACACTCCAGGTAAAAAACCAGTGACAGTAATTGGATTCGTTAGACTAGTTGAGGAAATGCTATTTGTGAAGACATTGGTATTGTCAGAAATTCTTATCAATTTAGTATCAATGTTTACTCCGCTTGCAGGCATTGCAAGTAGTTTGACTTCTATTCTTTGTGAAGTGCCAACTACCGCATAAATATTATTAGTACCTGGATCTATATCAATTGTTACACCATTTGCTGCAGTTAAACTTGGTTCAACCACAACTACAGGAGGCGGGGGCGTGGGTGCAGGACTGTCTCCACCTTTGCTACAACCAAGAAAGCCAAGGCTTACGCCTAATATCAAAATTTTATACCTCATAATCGCTTTAATTAAGTTCACGCAATAAAGTTAAATATTTTTTGTCAATATCTTATTTGGATATGATTTTAAAAGTATAAATACTTGAAAAATAAGTATTTGAAATTGCTATGTTTAACCCATGCGCCATCTTAATGCTTATAAACTTTCACTAATTATACTATTTCAATTGGCTATTCCGCTATTGTATGGACAAAAATTACCTCTTCAAACATTTAGCCTTGCTGCCGATTATTTTGTGACTTATCAAGGGGATGGCTTGCAAGTAGATTGGCGCCTGGATCTTGGACTGACTGCCCTGGCCTTAGACCAATCGAATCAGTATCATTTTAGTGCAGGTTTTTTACAACCAAGTATCAATCGTTTTACCAAGGATGGATTAGAAGGAAAATATAATCCTAGTATTGAATTAAGAACTTCAGTTCGTGGAGATGCGATGCTGCTTTTTTCAAAGGAGCCCGATCTGATTTTATTTGGATATACAATTTATAATCTGCACGGTCAAGTCATTCTTAGTGATCCAACAAAATACAGAAGTGGTTATGCAGGAAGATACATTGATATGAATAGGCTGTCTAGCGGAGTCTATATCATGCAAGTATTTTATTTACCAGAGTTTTTAAGTTTTGAAAACAAAAATAATTATTGGATCAAGCATATAAAATTTATCAAACCATGAAATCTATCTTATTGGTTTTCTTAATGCTTTATTGTCATATTGGGTTGTGTCAAAACCAAAAGGGCATAGCGTTTCAGGCGGTTGCTCGAACAAGCAATGGCGTGATTATGCCTAATAAATTAATACAAATTAGAATCAGTATTTTAAAAGATACTACGACTGAAGAGCTATTGTATCAGGAAATAAAATCTGTTACCACAAGTCCGCTGGGTTTGTTTACAATTTTAATTGGTAATTCAGAGCCTGCTAAAATTGTGACCATTGGCATATTTGAAAAAATAAATTGGACTGCAGGTACTTATTTTATTCGTGTAGAAATTGATCCTGACAATCATTTACAATTTATTCGTATTGGACAACAACAAATTCAATATACCGCTTACGCTTTTTCGGCAGACCATTTATTGGCTGAAAATTTAGAAGGTGTATTAAGTATACCACAGGGAGGCACTGGTGTAAATAATCTATCGGCCTTGAAATTGGCAATGCAAATTGATAAAGTCAATAACGTTCCAGATAGCCTTAAAATTTTAAGCAAAGCATCCACCCAAGCATTGGCATTTAAATTAGATAAAAAAGATACATCGAGTTTAAGCAATAGAATCAATCAAAAATTAAACAAAGGAGAAATAACTAGTTCAGAGCTTGCCATAGGATTAGGTTTTTTGCCAGTTGAAATACTTTTTGGTGTGTTTACAGATACAGCAAGGCAAACAGCACTGATCAATACAGCCACGGCAGTCAAGTGGCGAGATACCGTTGTTTTACATCAAACAGCAATTGGGCTTAACTCCAGTATGGATCCAACTAGG
>Ga0315909_10009703_pt1 | contig 10376 bp, 15 predicted proteins | sample LakEriMetagenome_11_FD_203527 | JGI IMG/M metagenome (GOLD analysis project Ga0315909, IMG submission 203527) | Freshwater fungal communities from buoy surface, Lake Erie, Ohio, United States - Buoy 2 MA125 | ecosystem: Environmental > Aquatic > Freshwater > Lake | place: USA: Lake Erie, Ohio...
ATGGGTTAACTGTAGAAGACTGATCAATAAAGTAATCTAGATCTGCCCAATGATTTGTTCCATCACCAATCTTAAATTTATTGGTGTCTGATTCCCATCCCATTTCGCCAGCGTTTAATATTGGATTAGCAGTAGACCACTGTGAAGCGGTTCCTCTACGTTGCTGCATTCTGGTTGCCATTTATTACTCCTTATTCTTATTCATATTATAACAGATAATTAGTTAAAATTATCAACTGCTATTCCACCATCCCACGTTACTTGCCACGCCACTGTGCTATAAAAACCAGCATCTGTTGTGTCGCCAGCCTCATCATAGTATCCAGCATCTTTAAAAATACTTACAACAAGACCAGTTCCGTCAATTGCAGTATCATGAATATGCTGTTGTAATTCTATTGTGTCATTGTACATTGCAATACTTGACCATGCAGAGTTAAAATATATATAGATATGATCAGTTACAGTGTCATAAAATAATTGACCATTTACTGGTGATGCTGGGAATTCATCATCTGCTAAAATTACTACTGTACTTGTTTTGTTATCTACATATAATTTTGTTGTAGCATGATTATTTTCAGTTGGAGTGGCAACTGTGACTGTTGATCCAAAGATTCCGCCTTCGGCTACATTAATGCCGTGCTTTACTCTGAAGTCTTTATTTACTGTTGCCACTTCCGACCTCTATTCTTTAATTATGCTTCAATATATGTCTTGCTTACTTTAACAACAGTATCTGCTGTAGTTCCAGTAACCTGTAGAAGAACATTTCCTCCGCTGTATACAGCATTGGTTGTTCCAAGAACAGCGTTGCTAATTACATCTGCATACTCTGTTAAGTAAACGTTGTTTGATCCATCAACTGTAACAAGTACTTCAATTACTTCAATATCGCTACCCTTTTTCATTTGGACGATATACTTAGCGCTTGAGTATGTTGCTACTGCCCAAGAGTCAATTGTTGTTGCTGAGTCTGAAGCAGTTGCTGCAGCAGTTCCAAGCAAGGCATCTGTAAGTGTTACAGATCCAACAGTTACACCACTGAATGTAGGTGTTGCTGTTGAATGAATGCTTTGTGGTAATGATAGAGTTACTGCGCCAGTTGAAACATCTGCTGACACTTGGTTTGCTGTACCAGTAATTGAAAGTACACCACTGTTAGAAATTGCACCAGTTGTATCATTGTATGATAAACCAGATCCTACAACATTACCAATTGCATCTTGTGCTCTTTCGTCTGTGAAGTACTTATTTGTAGATCCTTCAGCGATATCATCAGAACCCAATGTACGGCTTCCACCAAGTGAGGTAGATGTTCCGTTGATTGTAATTGCTGAGTTTGTCAAAGCATTATTTGGAATGTTTGAAAGTGTGTTTGCTGAACCACTAATTGATTTGTTTGTTAGCGTTTGAGCGGTATTTAAATCAACTGTAACGCCTGTATTAATAGTAAATGTGTTACCAGTTAGAGTTAATCCGTTACCTGCAAGATATGTACCAGCACCTGAGAACTGTGTAAATACGATTGGATCTGTTCCAATTGTTGCTGGACGATTTGTTTGTACCCAGCCACTGCTAGCATTTACTGTTCCTGAATATACGAATACGAAGTCACCAGAGTCAACTTCTGTTGCAGTATCAAAATCTGTTGCACGAGTTGGTTGACCTGAAGCCTGTACTACATAAATACCGTTTTCAGATGTAGTGGTTTGATTCTTAACAAGAATACGGTTGCCAGTAGCAAGAGTAATTCCGTCAAGTGTGTCGCCATTCTCAAGGGCATTTGCCAAGTTAACATTTTCAGTTGTTGCTGCAACTACAGACTCATGAATGTGTAGACCTTCTGTTGCTGAGTCTACGTAAGCCTTTGTAGCAGCATCTGTTGAATTTGTTGGTGCTCCAAGACCTGTAATCTTGTAAGTAGCCATTGCAACATCGCCAGTTGGTGCTCCAACAGCATTTAAAGCAAACTCTGCAGGGTCTACAGAAATTGCTCCTGAAGTATCATCGTAGTCAAGACCATTTCCAACTGAATTACCGACAGCGTCTTGTGCTCTTTCGTCTGTAAAGTATTTGTTGGTTGAGCCTTCTGCAATATCATCAGAACCTAGTGTGCGTGAACCGCCAAGAGATGTTGATGTACCATTAATAGTAATTGCAGAGTTTGTAAGTTTATCGTTTGCAATTGATCCTGCAAGCATTGTGTTTGTTACAGAACCAGTATCTCCAGTTGTTACTACAGTACCTGTTACGTCTGGAATTGTAATTGTACGATCTCCAGTTGGATTTGTAAACTGAACGGTAGTTTCAAATTCGTTTGCAGTTGAACCTTCTACAACAATTGATCCATCTGAAAGATATAGACCAGATACTGAAGGTGAGGTTAATGTTTTGTTTGTAAGAGTCTGAGTTCCTGATTCAGTTACATATCCTGCAAGTGATGGAATATCAGATGTTAGGGCTACTGTACCAGATGCATCAGGAAGTGTAATTGTTCTGTCATCTGTTGGATTAGTTACTGTAAGTGTAGTTTCACTTCCATCTGCAGATGAACCTTCAAAAACAATTGAAGAATCTGTTAAATTTAAACCTGAAACATTTGGTGATGTGAGAGTCTTATTTGTAAGAGTCTCAGAACCAGCAATTGTTGCAAAGTCTGCATCTGTAAGTGCTGAGTTAAACTCTGCAAGTGTTCCTGTTACAGTGTTTGAAGCAAGTGAAATTGACTTGTTAGAAAATGTATTTGTTGATGATGCTGAAACTGTAATATCACTTGTAAGTGCTACTGTACCGCTTGCATCAGGAAACGTAATTGTTCTGTCTGCAGTTGGATTAGTTACTTGAATTGTTGTTTCATTATCATCTGCTGAAGAACCTTCAAATGTAATGCTTGATTCAAATGTTCCTACTGCTGGTGCTGCTGCCCACTCAATTCCGTTTGTTGCTGCGGAATTTGCTGTGAGAATATATCCGTTTGTACCCGCTGCGAGGCGAGTTACGGTATCTGCTGCTGAAGCAACTAGTAAATCACCTTTTGCATCTACTAATGCTTCTGTTAATATATCGTGGCCGTTTACAGTTGCGGTTGATCCCTCAACTACCAGCCCCGCTTTTACTCTAAAGTCTTTTGTTACGGTTGCCATCTTTTATCTCCTAGGTTAGGCCTTTAAACCCATACGCATGTAGCGTAAGGTTATCGGTGTAATTCCCCCTACTGGAACAACAGTTAGTGAAACTGTGTCTCCAGCCCTTGAAACAGAGATGGTGCCAATATTCCCATCATTTTCAATTGTTGCATATTCGCTAACAGATACTCCTGATCCATCAACCAATATGTTCATTTCTGTAGAGTAGTACTTGTTTGCACCACCTGCTACATGCTTAATAGAGATCATATATTTCATTGATCGCCATTCACTTGCGGAAAAGTTATCAAAAATTGTTGAGTTTTCTATACCATTGATGGTTAACTCATTGTTACCGTCTGAACCAAGATCTGTAGATCTGGCGGAAGTACTATCAATTAGATCTATATAGTCTTCTTGTGTTGGTCTATCGCCAGTCTCAAATTTGGTTTTAACGTTTGGAATTGATACCTTTGCCATAGTGCAATTATATCATTATATGTTAAAGAATATAGTTATTTATTCCAATAATTTGAAGACCAATGCCAGGAACATTTGCATACGCTGGGCCAATTCCTATGGTCGTAAATTTAACTCTAAATGGCAAAACCTCATTAATTTTTATTGCTCTTGCCTCATAAATTATTTTAGATATTGGATAGCCAACAGGACTTATTTTTTTTGCTTTATGGTTATCCGTATCAATTATGATAGCGGAAGCCATTATGACTCACTATTTGTTACGTCTTCAATAACCTTCATGGTTCCTCTGGCTACCGTCCAAACTCTACTTTCATCACTTAACTCAATATCAAAAATGTCACCAGTTTCCAATAGCACAGATTCATTTGCTGTAAGAGAAACTGTAAATTCTCCAGCACCATCTAATTCTGTTTGAACTGGTTCAAGTTCAACAATTAATTCTGCATCATCTGTAAAATCACCAGGCTTTGTGTTTGGACGTTTAATTTCCATTGCAATTGTCCAGTCAGGAATATTTAAGGGATCTTTATTGTCATCTGTTACATAAACACGAAATGAAGCGGTATCACCACGAACAACTGTCCATAATACATTTGGTGGTGTTAAACCAACGGAATAAGAACTTGCACCCTGACCTCTAAATGTTGCCATAACTAAATCATTATACCATTAACTAATAACAATATTATAAATATTTTTTATTTTTGTGCGGGTATTTGACTAAAAAGATCAAATAATGGTATAATTAATACATGCTACCTACTTGGTAGCATTTGTTCTCTAGGAGGTAATTTACAATGAGAGAATCTAATGCTTGGCTAGGGGTATTATCGTTAGTTATTTGCAGTACCGTTTTTGTGGGTACAGCAAAAGCAACAAACGAAAATAATTTACTAATTAAAGAGTCTGTCAAGTCTGCCACCCAACAGGTGGCTTTTTTGGTTTCTAAAGACAAAAAATTAGAAAAGTATGAAAATGCTCACAAGTTAACTGATGAGGAGTTAGTTGACATGTTGAGGCATGTAGGGTTTGAAGGAAAGGCTTTAAGAACTGCTTGTGCTATTGCTAAGGCAGAGTCAAATGGTCGTCCCTTTGCCTTTAATGGAAACAAAAAAACTGGAGATAATTCTTATGGCATATTTCAAATTAATATGCTTGGAGAACTTGGACCAAATCGTAGAGAAAAGTTTGAGTTAGATTCAAATGCTGAATTGTTGAATCCAGTAGTAAATGCACAAATTGCTCTACATATGACTAAGGGTGGAAAAGACTGGTCTGCTTGGAGTTCTATAAATGGAACACGATATCAGGAATGGTATAACAAGTATCCATGTAAATAAAAATAACAATTAAATAAAAATCCCCCTTGGCTTTATGCCTTGGGGGTATTTTTTTATATTTCTAGACAATCCCTTTAAAAAATATATTGTTTAATTATATTCTTTTTTTTGTCTAAATTGTTTTTTATAAGAATCAAAGATTTTACTTTTAAGCAAAAAGTACTGCTCCTTTTGTTCATAAAAATTTTTTTCATCTCCAAACTTCATTTCCCAGGTTTCTCTTTTAAAAGGAATAACTTGAGCAATAGGAGTGCCTGCAGGAATCATTCCTTCAAAATCAGGTCTGTTAAAAGTAAATGGAAAATTTACGGGATTAAAATAAGTATCTGTATCTACCACTCCTGGTAATATTGAAAATTCAGAAGGTCTATGAACTGGTGGTATAAATAAAGTTGAGTATCCTGGAGGAGTTTTAATTGCCCAGATGTTTATCCACTTGGGAAATGAGTACGGATAAAAATAAGTAGAAGGATAATCGCTTGGAACTTGTTCACGGTCATGCCATTGAAGAGGCAATTGCGACGGCCATTGAAATTGTTGCTCATTTTTTCCATCAACATTTTGTATAGACACTTTTACATCAACATAGGATTGAATTATATAGCCAGAACTAATAGCATCAAAAATTGGCATACATTTTTTAATTGTACCTTTAGTTACACCTTCTTCAGAAATAGGTACTTGTGAATCTTTATATCCTTCTGCATTTTTATACCACTCAGGAATACAATTTTTTGCAGGCATTGGGTTATAAATATCTGGAACTTCAAAATTAGTTTTTATAAAAGTAATATCCATACTTTTATTATACCCTATAGAGTCTTATATTAAAAATCTAGTTAAAAAATTAAAACTAGTTTGGTACTATCCAACTTAAAGAAGGCTCATCCCACACATATACTAGGGAATCAACAGTTATATCTCCTGATGGAATTGGATATGGGGTAGGTGGAATCCAAATACGATTTTCATCCAATATCCATGATGGGTATGGAGATGGTGCTGTAAATTGATTGCCATCCCAAGAGGCTCCGACTACGTCGTGATAAGGATTTTCTCCCCAAGGCACAATGCTATCTACGTCATGTTCGGTTTTAAATTGTTCTAATAGTTCTTCAGAAGGGTTATCAAAAAGAATATTATTTATAGCAATTGAATTTTTTATAAAAGCGTATGGTTGAATAGTCATCATTATCCCTTTACATAAACCTTAATTTGGGCTGCGCCACCAGAGCCACCGCCAACAAAGCCATAATTACTATTAAATGGAGAATAAATATTACCGCCACGGGCACCGCCACCGCCACCGCCTGAACTTCCAGCACCACTGTTACCAACGCCACCACCAAAAGTTCCACCAGCACCGCCTGCACCACCAGGTTTATTCCAAGAGTAGTAGTCGTCTCTGTAAGAACCATCTCCACCGCCTCCACCGCCTCCACCGCCCTGTAAGGTTTGTGCCATTCCTAATGTGTTGGTAGTAATGCTGCTAGAGTTTCCACCAGCATTTCCTGGTAATCCAGTTTTAGAACTAGGGTGACCGCCTGGGACTGTAGCATTGCCTCCACTTCCACCTGCAGCAGTGCCAACTACGTTTCCTGTATTAACAGATACGTTTCCTCCACTGGTAACGTTTGCAGCATTCATTACAGCAATACTTCCAAAAGAACTAGAACCGCCTGCGCCACCAATTGTTACTGAGTATTTTGTTCCTGGAGTTACTGTTATTTCATCAACAATAAACTTACCACCGCCACCGCCACCTGATGCACCTGTTATACTTTCTGAAACGTTAGCACCATTTGCGCCTGCGCCTTGTCCAACTAGCCCCATCTTTGTTATACCTGCTGGAACTTCAAATGTGCCTGATGAGTTAAATGTTTGAGAAAGAACGTATGAAGGTATAACGTGATTTACAGATGAAGAAGAAAAAGGACTATTTCCAGTTGTAGTTTCTGCTCTTACTGTAAATGAGTAAGCAGTTCCTGCTGTAAGTGCGTTTGCACTATAAGTGATGGGAGATGAGTTAGCACTGGCTTGTGCTCCACCTGGTGAAGCAGTGGCTGTATATGAAGTTGGAATTCCACCTTTATTTGAACTCGTAAATGCAATTGAAATTTGATTTCCGTTGTCAAATGGTGCCCCAATAGTTGGTGTATCTGGCACATCTGGAATTTTTGCTGTTCCTGCCGAAGCATCTTTAAATTTTGATCCTGATAGACCAGATGCGTTTGCTTTTGTAATCGCCATACTAATACACCTTTCTTAAATATTTAATTAACTAAGTTCTGAACCAAATGCTGAAAACGACATGTCTGCAGATGAAGCAAACACACGAATTAAATCACCTGCTGCAAGAGTAACTCCAAGCGTTAGCATGATAGAGTCTGATGCTCCTACTGTTGCTCCATAAACAATCCAGTGCTTTTGTGTTGTTGAAGCATCTGCTGCTGGACGTACCGCAATACGGTATGTTCCTGAAGTTCCTGCCTGATTGGCAATAGAAATTGTTGAGACTACCGCAGATGTTGAAGACGGAACTGTATAAAGAGTTGTCTCTGTTGTTGCTGCTGGTGCCGCTTGTGCTAAAACCTTATAGGTTGTTGGCATTTGTTATCCTCCCATTAATAAGAATACGTCTGGCAGTCCAGTTGAGTCTTGCCATGATGTTATTATACCATCTGTTTGTAACACTTGCCCAGATTTTCCTGCTTGTGCAGGAATAAAAGCAATCCAAGAAGATCCATTATAAAATTGAAGTTGATTTATTACGTTTCCGCTACCGTCTTGTCTTATCAAACATATTGATCCTGCAACTGGAGAAGTAATTGATGCATCCCTTGCTGCTGGATTAAGATAATTGTTAATACCCTTTTTGCTAACAAGGTGGTCTTCTATTGTTACTGAAGATAAATGAGTGTGTGGTCCAGCCCATTCAAAAGTTCCAGATGTATCTGTTTTTCCAGATAGTTCGTACCAAGTGTCATCTGCTGCATTATAAATATATCCTGGTTTTCCATCGTAATTAAATGAGGTTGGCATTAAATCACCTGATCAAAACTACTAGTATCTCCATTGTAAACGTATACTTCAATTGGACTTGTTCCCTTTTTAATCCAAATTACACCATTTGCCAAGCCAGTTGTTGGTTGTGTTACTGTATAAAGTGATGTTGCTGATAAATATCCAACTGGAGCAGATGCATCTTTATCTACCCAAATATAACCATTTGGTATTGTGGCAGAAAATGCTGAAAAATTTGCTGCTACTGGTGCAGAGTTTTGTGCTGAAGATATATTTCTTGCTGCTAGTTCTAAAGCAACTTGATCATCTATCTGTTCTTGCAAATCATTAATTGTATGTGCAATTGAAGGAACTAAAAGTTGTGTTGGATCAGTTTCTGATGTATCAAAATCATATGATCCATAATGATATGCTTTTAATGCATCTTGAATATTAGCATCATCAACTAATGCTGGAATTTTGGTTGGTACTAAATTTCCTATATTTTCTACAGCCATTGGGTCACCTCTTTAAAGATTATACCATTTTTATATCAAACTATAGATATAAACAGGTGTACCGTCTTACTTCCAGTGAGTGCTGACCAACTACCTGCACTATATTGAACTGCATCAAAATTTATTACTAGGTTTGTTCCAGCCCCTGCTAAAGCAGGAATTTCCATGGAGGCTGCAATTGGGTTTGCTCCTTCAATTTGAAATTGAACATTAAAATTTGAAGCAGTAAGTGGTGAGCCAGTTACGGTTACTATATTTGATATTGGAATAGTTGTTGATGCAGATCCAGATGTAAATGAAATAGTTTCTATAGCAGAATAAATTGCTGGACTTATGTTTAAAACTTCTATCCAAGTATTTCCTCCAGGTTGAGAAACATACTGATACATGTATCCGTAGTTTGCTCCAGGGTCAGTTTGTATGTATATGTCATTTAATATTAATGTCGTTCCTAGCAATACTCCACTAGATGTTTGTGCATTTGGCTCACCTGAACCAACAATAATTTTGCTACCACGAGTTCCTTGCGGACCAATATCTACTAAAACATCAACTGAGTCTGGTGGTCCTAAAACAACAACATCTTCAGTATTAAGTAATACATCTACCATTATGACTCATCTGCTCCAGTAATATCATCTGTTACTGTAATAGTTCCAGTGAGCACTGTATAAATTTCAGATGCGCTAGCGTCTATTTGAACATCATAAACATATGTTCCAGCAGCAAGATCTCTTCCTACTCCAGGAAGAATTGTACAAGTAATTGTATCTGCAGAGCCATCAACTACTGCTTGTGCTTCATACTGTGTTTGACCTTCGCCCCTTGCGGTAGCAATAAAAAAATCTGCGCTAAAACCTGTTAAATCAAAAGCGTCACCATTTGCTGTTTTTGGACGTACCACAAATTCAGCGGTGTCACCACGGTAGTAATTAAAATTATAAGAACCTGGAAATGCCATTATTCCTCCTAGAACATTATACCATTATGATACTGCTATATATATACCTTTTAAAATAAAAGATCCTTCATTATCTGTTCTGATTTGAGGGACGCCTCCATAGTTTTTTATCTTATCGCTACTTATAAAAATGGTTTGAGAATAAGACAGGTCATACTGATACTGGTATTTTAATAATCCCACACAACCTATTGGAGATAACTCTTCATCTCGTAAAAGAGTCCTAATCCAAACCTCTGTATTGTTTGAATATGTCTCTAAAGAAAAGTCATACCTAATTTCTACTTTTGCTCCTACTTTAAGTGTTTTTAAGTTAATATTTTTTGCTACCTGATTTATTAAAGAAACTGATTTATTTGGAAGATAGGTTTCAATGGTTTGAACTTCATCTATATCTAAGAAAAAAGAAACCCAGCCATCATCTCCTCTCTCTGGGCCGACTTTGTGAATTCCTGTATCTTTTCCTTTATAATATGCCCAGCCAGGATATTGTCCAGATGGGCTATCGTATCCTTCTGCGCCTTTACCTGGATCGCCTTTTTCGCCCTTTGGGCCTTGTGGTCCTTGTGGACCTTTATCACCCCTATCGCCTTTTAATCCTTGTAAACCTTGTGGGCCTTGCGGACCTATCTCGCCTTTTTCTCCTTGAATTCCAGGGACAGCGATATATTCAACAGATTTAGTCTGCTCTACAGTGTCTGTATATTTTTTCTTTTTATTAGGAAAATCCATGCTAGTAGCCATGATTTTCCCATTACTTTATTTTTGTCTTAAAAACCTTTTTGCCAATTTTGACAATTGGTGGAATATTTGAGTTAGGGGTAGAAACCCTTACAACTGGCATTATAAACTTCCTATTGGAGTAATATTTCCAAGGACACATATTGTTCCAACTACTGGTGTCCAAACTGTATCTTCTTCTCCGCTACCGCCAGGAATTGTT
>Ga0315909_10009705_pt1 | contig 10375 bp, 12 predicted proteins | sample LakEriMetagenome_11_FD_203527 | JGI IMG/M metagenome (GOLD analysis project Ga0315909, IMG submission 203527) | Freshwater fungal communities from buoy surface, Lake Erie, Ohio, United States - Buoy 2 MA125 | ecosystem: Environmental > Aquatic > Freshwater > Lake | place: USA: Lake Erie, Ohio...
ATTCCGACTAATTGCACCTTCTCTTTTGCTTTGCTGTAAAAGCTCACAAATTCAGGCATTTCTTCAAGACAGGTGGTGCACCAGGATCCCCAAACATTTAAAATCATCGGGCCGCGCAGCGACTCAATGACTGCACCAGGTGAGCCATCCACACATTCCAGATCAATTCCTTCAACAACAGTTTTATCTCGAGTTACAGACTCGCAAGAAACTACTTCGCCTCTTTGTGCTGCAGGTTCGGTGTTCGCGCATCCTGATAAGAGAAGCGCTGCAACAATCAGAAATATTCTCTTCATAAGAAATCCGCATCGCTTTTAACTAATAAAAGCGCTTTCGCTTTATCCATCTCGCCAATTCCAACGGATGGGCAAATCTTTGCAACCGGACAAGCGCCGCAGGCGGGTTTGCGGGAATGACAAATCCTTCGGCCGTGCCAGATCATCCGTTGAGACAAGTTAGTCCACTCCTTTTGAGGGATTAACTCTCCCACTTCAAATTCTACTTTTACGGGATCTTGCGAAGCGCTCCATTCAAATCTTCGAGAAAGTCTTCCAAAATGAGTGTCGACAGTAATTCCAGGTACACCAAAGGCATGTCCCAGAACAACATTTGCGGTTTTCCTCCCAACCCCTGGCAAGGTAATCAACTCTTCTAAGGTGTCAGGAACTTCGCCGTCAAATTCCTCAATAATTTTTATAGCAAGGCCCTTAATGTGTCGTGCCTTGGCGCGAAAGAACCCGGTTGTGTAAATCAGATCTTCAATATCTGCCAGAGGCGCTTTGGCATATGCCCGCACATTTTTATATTTCTTAAATAATGCGGGGGTAACTTGATTTACCCTTTTATCGGTGCATTGCGCGGATAGCACTGTCGCAATGGTTAACTCCAGTGGATTTGAGAAATCCAATTCACAGCGCACATTAGGATATTTTTTGCTCAGTATCCGATAGATAGCCCGAGCGCTTTTTCTGGTTTCGCGATCAGGGGCCATGCGAGTAAACTACCGATGTGCCACACGAAGAAGAAGTCGTACGTAAAGCCCCGCTATTTACCGCCCTCGATGAGGCTGCCGCTGCATCTCTGCGCGCCTCAATGGACACGGTAAAGATCGCCAAAGGGTCAATCCTCTTTAAAGAGGGCGATGATGGCGAGCATTTATATGTAATCATCGATGGCAAGTTAAAGCTCGGAACCTCCAGCGGAGATGGGCGCGAGAATCTACTTTCCATTCTCGGACCGGGCGAAATGTTTGGCGAACTATCTCTCTTTGATCCAGGTCCACGCACTTCGACTGCAACAGCAGTTACCGATGCCAAGTTGTTGTCACTTAGCCACGAAAAAGTTATCCCTTGGTTGAAGCAGAACCCAGAAGTTTCTCTGCAATTGTTAACTAGATTGTCACAACGTCTGCGCCGCACAAATGAAGCGGTTGGCGATTTAGTCTTCTCTGATGTTCCAGGTCGTGTTGCAAAAGCGCTCATTGATCTTGGCGAACGATTTGGTAAAACAACTTCTGAAGGCCTCTTGGTAAATCACGATTTAACCCAAGAAGAACTTGCTCAATTAGTTGGAGCATCACGCGAAACCGTAAATAAAGCTCTGGCCGATTTCGCAGGACGCGGTTGGCTTAAGTTAGACGGCCGTTCAGTATTGATTACTGATTTAGAACGACTCAGCAAGCGTTCGCGCTGATCCCAAGCAGGCACAAGTCTAATTGCTAAACCAAAAATTAAATCTCGGTGTGGCCCCAAATGATGATTGCGTTATCTCTTGAAGTGTTTGGACATTCGGCAACTATCTGAGAACCTGGAATCTTTCTTATCAAGTCAGCGAGAGAATGCCCATTTAGTTGCTTTTCAGAGAAAGAATTCCAGGTAATGTATCCGCGAGAAGAAGGCAATATCACATTTTCCAGGTACTGATTCTGAACGGAGAGCTTCAACTCTGAGAATGCATAATTGCTAATCACTAAATCTTGACTTGAAGATATAGGATTTCGTCCATCAACGAAAGTAAACTCTCCAGGCGACTTTACATCACTAATAAACTTTTTTGCCAAATCCAAAACAGGCGGGATGTCATACAAAGTGTAATGTGAAGGATGGCCGAGAAGGTTAATTAAACTTGCCTGACCTCCAAAACCAATTCCTATTTCCGATAATGTCAAAGATTTAAGTGGACCAAAATAGCGATTTAAATCCACGTAAACTTTTAAATAACGAAGTAGAGTTGGAGAGAATGTCCCATAATTGAACTTGAATTTTCTTGGTTTTCCAAATTTATCAATTTGACTTAACACTTCAGAGTACTCTGGTGACCAATTCGTTTGTTTAACAATTTCGTTAATGTATTCAATGCCTTGCTCAATCGAAACATGATCTAGGACTTCTACCATAATTCTTGAAGTTCGAAATTTTTTATAGATTTCTGGATCTTTTGAGGCGGTTCCGCATAGAGATGGGTATGAAGCTAATAGAGCGCTATCACTAATTGATGAATTACCCACAGGAAACTCATCTTTCTCTTGGATATCGAAAAGTCTTTTATTTGAAAAAAGAAAGTAGAGATTTTTGAATCCGTATTTGGAGATCCAAGATAGTAGGCGAAGGATTCTCTTCATTTAAGCCACCCAATTCAGATCAGAGTTTATCTAGACAACAAGTACCTAATCCTATAAGTAGGAGCGCGAATAGTCTTACAATCTTCAAGATTTTACAGAATAGTCGGCTTAAGTTAGACGGCCGTTCAGTATTGATTACTGATTTAGAACGACTCAGCAAGCGTTCGCGCTAAAGCTTATTAATTAAGCAACTTCAACGGTGAGTTCGATCTCCACCGGTGAATTCAAAGGAAGTTCTGCAACTCCGATAGCGCTGCGTGCCGCGATACCGGCATCTCCCCAAATGTGCATAAAGAGCTCAGACGCTCCATTTGCAACAAATGGTTGACTGATAAAACCTGATGCGCCATTTACATAGCAAACAACGCGAACCACTTTAACAATTGAATCAACTGGAGCTACAAGTTCAACTGCTGCAAGGCAGTTAAGTGCGCAAATTTCGGCTAGTTCTTTCGCGCGCTCTTGCGTTATCTCAGCGCCAACTTTGCCAGTATCTGCCATTGCGCCGTCGACCAATGGAAGTTGTCCTGCTGTAAACACTATTTTTCCTGTACGAGTTGCTGGCACATATGCCGCAACTGGCTTGGCAGCTACCGGAAGCGTCAAACCTTTTTCTGCAAGCTTTGCGCGGACATCGACTGCCATGGTTACTTAACCTCTCGCTTCATGTATGCAACGAGTTGTTCGCCGCCTGGTGCGGGAATAACAGTTACGAGCTCCCATCCATCTGAACCCCAAGTATCGAGGATCTGCTTTGTGGCGTGTGAAAGTAGTGGGACGGTTGCATATTCGAATTTCATTAATTTCCTCCGGCTAGCGCTGCTTTAACAAGTGCTGAAACAAGTGAACCATCTGCTTTGCCAGCGATCTGGCCTTTGATAGCTCCCATAACTTTGCCCATATCGGCAGGTCCGGCTGCACCAGTTGATGCAATCGCTGCCGCAATTAACTTCTTAATATCATCTTCTGATAATTGTGCTGGTAGATATTTGGATATAACTTCGCCTTCAGCTTTCTCTTCCGCCGCTTTATCTGGACGGTTAGCTTTAGCAAATTCTTCGGCCGCTTCACGACGCTTCTTAGCTTCACGCGATAAGACGGTAATGATCTCGTCATCAGTAAGTACGCGGGCTTCTTTTCCAGCAACTTCTTCATTGGTGATAGCGGTTAAGACCATACGGATTGTGCCCGACACGACTTTGTCGCTACTGCGAATCGCCTCGGTTAAGTCGCTCTTAAGTGTCTCTTTGAGTCCCACTAGGTGATGCTCCAATTCCTTGATCTGTTCAGGTGTATCTTCTCATGTAATGAGTTACCAAATTCGCCAGGCTGAGATCCCTATTCTGCCCGCAGGCCATGCGCCGATTCGGGTACTTCACTTTTCTGACCTGCATCTAACCCCATCTCGCAAAACCGAGATCGCTGATATCAAATCATTTATCGACCTGTTGCCTGATTTAGTCATTTCAACCGGTGACTTTTTAGCTCATATGAAGGCGGTTCCTGTCGCCCTTGATGCGCTAAATGATTTATTAAATCTTCCTGGCTTATATGTTTTCGGTTCTAATGACTATTACGCGCCAAAGCCGAAGAACCCTTTTAAATACCTCTTGCCAGATCACGGCAAGAGAATCCACGGTGAAGATTTACCTTGGCCCGAATTAGATAAAGGACTGCAATCTCGCGGTTGGATTAATTTAAATCGATCGCGTGCCACAATTAAAATTAAAGATACGACAATTGAAACTCGCGGCACAGATGATGCGCATCTGGAATTTGATGATTACTCACTAGTCGCTGGCAAACCAGGTCCCTGCGATATTGCAATTGGCGTGACCCACGCACCATATTTAAGGATTCTCGAAGGTATGTCTAACGATGGTCTAGATGCCATATTTGCGGGACATACTCACGGCGGACAAGTGCGTTTACCTTGGCCAGGCGGTTCGCGCGCGCTAACAACAAATTGCGACTTACCAACTTGGCGAGCTCGAGGTTTAACTAAATTTGGCGATGAGCCTTACTTACATGTTTCTGCTGGAATGGGAACAAGCCCCTTTGCAAGAATCAGAGTTGCTAGTCCACCAGAAGTGAGTTTGGTAACGCTTACTGCTTGTAAGTGAAATCGTTTCTCTCCAAGTAATCTAAAATTCCAGACTCAAAGGAGACTTTAGGCGTCCAACCGAGCTCTCTCTTAGCCTTCGAAATATCTGGGCAACGACGCGCGACTGAACCATCTGGGGCATCTAAAACTTTCAAGTCTTTGGTGGGCTGCCCCATTAGCTTCAGAATCTTTACCGCAGCGTCTTTAATGGTTAATTCATCTGATGTTCCTAGGTGATAGATAGGAATTTCGGTACTGGCCATACGTGCTGCAGCAATAGTTCCCTCGATCGCATCAGAGATGTAAATAAACGAGCGAGTATTGTCCGCTCCCGTGATTTCTCGAATGTTGTTTTTAGCTCTTGCGATGAAATCAGGAACAAAGTGATCTAGGCCCATATTCGGACCATATACATTGTGGTAGCGAACAATTGAACCGCGTAATCCATATTCAACTGCTGCAGCATTCATTGCTATCTCCCCCAGCATTTTTGCGCCGGCATACGACCATCTTGGATTATGTATGTTGCTTAGAGACGGGCTTATGTTCTCTGGAGTCGGGACCAAGCCTGAGAAATGTTCCACCGTGCTTGCATAAACTTCGCTTGAACTTGAATAAACTATTGGGGATGATGTTTTGTACTTCTCAATAATATTCAGGGTAGGAAGAAGTGAACCCTTCAATACCATCCAGGGATTTGTGTAGAACCGAGACGTTCCATTTAGGGCTGCTAATGCAAAGATTACTGATGGATCATCGGGTAACGAGTCGAGAGATTTAATTTCATTTAAATCAGATTCAACTATTTGAACTTTGGGTAAGACTCTCAACTCTTTGAATCGAGGAGAGTTTGGCAGATCTACGCAATAAACAGTTTCGACTTCTTCTATATCGGACAGTCTCTTAACCAGATTTGAACCTATGAAACCTGCGCCGCCCGTAACAAGAGGATAGCGAATTTCAATCATTTTTCGCCCGCCCAACTATGTAGAACCTGCTTCTCACCGAGAGAATTCTTTTTTATAAACCCCCACAAATCGATAATCGCCGCATTCGGACTTGCGAACTCTTTGATTTGACTATGGATGTCTTTGAATGAATTACTGTTATTGGCGATAATGATGAAATCGGCATCTTTTAAAGTTGCATTAATTTCTAGACATTCGGTTAGGTATTCCTGGAAGCCGCCAACTTCACCTGCTGGTTCAAATCCAAAAAGTTGTGCATTCGGAATTATTTTCTTCACTTCATCCGATAGGGCTGGGGTTAAACTGCCACGCGTGTCTGTACTTGGAGGGTTGCCTTTGAACGCCAAACCAAGGATGGCTACTTTTATTGAAGAATTAGATGGTGCCATCTTCTCTCGTAGATACTCGGTTACGAATGTCTCATTAGTATTTCTTGCCGCTTTTGAAATCTTAAGGTCTAGCCCGACGCTGTCTCCCGATTCCGCAAGTATCCAGGGGTCTTTTTCAAGACACGGTCCTCCACTCGGACCCGGATAAGCGAGGTTTGACCTCGCATAATTATGGTTTGCAGCATCGATTACCTGCGAAGCATTTACACCAAATTTATTTGCAACTAATGCGACTTCGTTCGCAAATGCAAACATCAAATCCCTATAAGTATTATTAATCAGTTTAGTTAGTTCAGCGGCTTCTAAAGAATCGACTATGACTGATTCGTCACAGATAACCGAAAAGAATTTCTGGGCAGCTTCAGAACTTTCTTTGTCTAAACCACCAATAATTTGTGGAAGAGATCGCATTTCCTTCAGCGCTCTTCCTTCGATGGTCCTCTCTGGACACATAGCCAGAAGATATTTGGCCCCTACTTTATCCAATAGAGGTGCGACAATTTTTCTGCAGGTTCCTAGAGAAACGGTCGACCTAATTACCACCAGGTCCTTTTCCTTTATAAATCTTGAAATCTCATTTACTGCTGCAATTATGGGTGCAAGATGAATTTTTCCATTATTCAATGGTGTTCCAACTGTAATGATGTAAACATTGCAATCTTTCAGTTCATCGCTGATATCATTTGGGGAAAGGACTTTGAATAGTCCTTCTTCAATCGCCAATTTTAGAGAATCATCAAGATCTGGCTCTACCATTCCTGAAATGCCAGCCATGTATTTATCAATTTGTTTTGGATTTATCTCAACGCCTGTAACCGGGATCCCTGAATTTGTAAGCGACATTGAAAGTGTTAGCCCCACAAATCCAACGCCTAAAATACACACCTTGTAATCAGGATTAACAAAAGATTTATTTGCGGCTTTAGATTTACTTATTTGATTCATACCACTCAATGGTTTCTTTAATTCCTTGACTTAATGTATTTTCTGGCCGCCAACCCAAATCCTTGATCTTAGAAACATCGAGCACTTTACGCATTGTGCCATTAGGTTTACTGGTATCCCACTTGATTTCGCCCGAATATCTTGTTTCGTTTGCAATAAGGTTTGCTAGATGCTTTATTGAAGTTTCGATTCCTGTACCTATATTTATAATGTCATCACTATCATAGGATTCGCTGAGAAAAATCAATGCTTTTGCTAAGTCTGCGGCCAATAAAAATTCTCTCGTTGGAGTGCCGTCTCCCCAAAGTTCTACACTTTTTGAATCTGAATTTCTGGCGGCAATAAATTTGTTGATCATACCGGGGAGCACGTGGCTTGAATTAGGGTCAAAATTATCTCGTGGACCATAAAGATTCGTTGGCATAACAGATATCCATTTTTTTCCGTATTGGTTTCGATATGACTTTATTAATTCGATCCCAGAAATCTTTGCCAAAGCGTAAGGGGAGTTAGTTTTTTCCAAAGGACCCGTTAGTAAATATGATTCCTTAATAGGTTGAGCGCATTCCTTTGGATAAATACAACTTGATCCCAAAAAGATGAATCTTTCAACGTTTGCATTGTGCGCAGCGTCAATTAAGTTGGTTTGAATTTGTAAATTCCTGGAGAGAAAATCCACCGGGTAGGTCGCATTAGCCATGATTCCACCAACTTTTGCAGCTGCGTCAATTATCAAACTTGGCTTGAGGGTGCTTATATAGTCGAATGTAGCGGTTCGATTAGTCAGATCTACGTCGCTCGAATTAATCCCTACAACAGAGATTCCTCTTTTGCGGTATTCCTCAATAACAGTTGATCCGACTAGTCCCGTAGAACCTGCCACGAGAATAGTCATGACTCAAATAATAGTCATACTTCGGTGAACTAACGAGTGAATTCAGCGGCAACGAGTTCTGCTATTTGTGCAGTGTTCAACGCTGCGCCTTTTCGCAAATTATCTCCACAGACAAATAAATCGATTGATTTCGGGTCATCTAAAGACTGACGGACGCGGCCCACCCAAGTCGGGTCAGTGCCTACGACATCTGCAGGTGTAGGGAATTCCTTCTTCTCCGGATTGTCATAAAGCATCACGCCTTCAGCTTTTGATAGGGCTGACTGCGCCGCCTTGCGAGTGACGACCTTTGAGAATGTGGCGTGCACTGTAAGCGAATGTGTGGTGATGACTGGAACACGCACGCAAGTAGCTGAAACTTTTAGCTTTGGCATACCCAGAATCTTCCGTGATTCATTGCGAACTTTGAGTTCTTCAGATGAATAACCATCTTCCTTCAATGAACCTGCCCAAGGAACAACGTTCATCGCTAATGGTGCAGGAAATGGACCTAGATCTTTAATCACACCGCGAAGATCTTTTGCAACTGAACCGAGGTTCTTTCCTGCCACTTTAGAAATTTGATCGTGCAAAGCATCGATTCCAGGTTGTCCTGCACCTGATGCTGCTTGGTAAGAAGATACGACTAACTCTTTTAAACCGAATTTCTTATTTAGCGCACCCATTGCAACAATCATTGAAAGAGTTGTGCAATTTGGGTTAGAGATAATTCCCTTTGGACGGTTCTTAATATCTTTTGGATTTACTTCCGGAACAACCAGAGGAACTTTCTTATCCATACGGAATGCACCTGAGTTATCGACAACGACAGCGCCACGCTTGGCGGCGATTGGTGCCCACTCGGCTGAGATTTCATCTGGCACATCAAACATCGCGATATCAATACCGTCGAATGCTTCAGGTGAAAGTGCAACAACAGTTAACTCTTCGCCGCGACAAGTTAACTTCTTGCCTGCACTGCGAGCAGATGCGATTAAGCGAATCTCGCCATAAACATTTTTACGCTTGCTTAAAATATCAAGCATTACTGTGCCGACTGCGCCTGTTGCGCCGACTACCGCAAGCGATGGAAGATTCTTGCCTTTTTTCTTACTCATCGCCCTGATCCTCCATATACAACTGCTTCCACTTGATCTGCATCTAACCCGAAGGCGGTGTGGGCTGCGCGAACGCCCTTTTCCAGGTCACTTTCGCGGCAGATAATAGAAATACGAATTTCAGAGGTTGAGATCATTTCAATATTCAGGCCAACCTCTGCCATTGCTGCGAAGAATGTTGCAGTAACACCAGGATGTGAGCGCATTCCCGCGCCTACCAATGAGAGCTTGCCAATTGAATCATCGTATTGAATCGAAGCAAAACCGACCTCTCCTTGGATTCGCTTCAAAATGGCTGTTGCATTTGCGCCTTCTGCTTTAGGAACAGTGAATGAAATATCGGTAAGTCCGGTTGCGGCAGCAGAAACATTTTGCACAATCATGTCGATATTGATATCGGCATCAGCGATAGCTTGGAAGATACGAGCGGCGACACCGGTGCGATCTGGAACGCCAACAATTGTTACCTTGGCTTCGGATTTATCGTGTGCGATACCCGAGATAATTGCTTGCTCCATGTTTCCTCCTTCAGGATGGTTTTCAACCACCCAGGTTCCTTCGTTTGGTGAAAATGATGAACGGACGTGAATCGGTAAGTTGTAACGACGTGCATATTCGACGCAGCGCAAGTGCAGAACTTTGGCACCAGCGGCAGCGAGTTCTAACATTTCTTCATAAGTAACGGTCTTTAATTTACGTGCAGATGGAACAACGCGCGGATCGGCGCTAAAGACACCGTCGACATCTGTGTAAATTTCACAAACATCGGCATCAAGTGCTGCAGCGAGTGCAACAGCGGTTGTATCTGATCCGCCACGGCCGAGTGTCGTAATATCTTTTGTATCTTGCGAAATTCCTTGAAAGCCCGCAACGATTGCAATTGCACCATCGGCGAGCGCTTCTTGAATTCGACCTGGCGTAACATCAATAATGCGAGCGCGACCGTGTGCAGAATCTGTTATTACACCTGCTTGCGAACCGGTGAATGAACGAGCTTCGTGACCTAAATTTGAAATCGCCATTGCAAGCAGAGCCATTGAGATTCGCTCACCGGCGGTCAGCAACATATCTAATTCGCGTCCACCGGGAATCGGGGTGACCGCGTTCGCTAAATCGATTAATTCATCGGTGGTGTCGCCCATTGCGCTGACTACGACAACGACCTGGTTGCCATCTTTCTTCGCCGCCACAATGCGGGCAGCAACGCGCTTCATGCCCTCGGCATCGGCTACTGAGGATCCGCCGTACTTCTGAACTATTAACCCCATGGCTCAATAGTGAAGCAATTATCTGAATACAGCCACCCGATTATGGAAAATCTCAATTATTGAGACAGGGTTCCGTTCAAATAGTGAGA
>Ga0315909_10009706_pt1 | contig 10373 bp, 11 predicted proteins | sample LakEriMetagenome_11_FD_203527 | JGI IMG/M metagenome (GOLD analysis project Ga0315909, IMG submission 203527) | Freshwater fungal communities from buoy surface, Lake Erie, Ohio, United States - Buoy 2 MA125 | ecosystem: Environmental > Aquatic > Freshwater > Lake | place: USA: Lake Erie, Ohio...
AATGGCAGCATCATTCACACCTTGATCACAAATTGACCAAAGTTTATTTCTATCAAAGAAAAACATTGCAGATTCAAATGCATAAGTAGTTGCTACTAGATCTGGGGTGTCTAATATCTCTGGTTTTTTAAGATATTCTGCAAATGCTGCATAATTCGATTTTCCTGTGAGCTGTAGTGCACCTCGGCCCCGATACTTCCAACCATCCCCTGATGCTTCATCGCCATTCCCCATTCGGCTTGCATACACTCGGTTGGCAATCTTTTCTGGTTGCCGCGCATAAGACTCTTCTAATGTTCCAGGAAAATATTTTCCAAAGATCCCTTGTAGACCTTGTGCTGAATAATTTAAATTTTCACTAAATGCTTTGAACCCACCTGTTTCGTGAGCGGTTTGAGCAAAGAAGTGTGCAGCACGAACTGGAGTCAATTTATAGAACTCCATGGCTTTCTTCATAGTGCCAGGCCCAAAAGCCCCATCTGCTGCTACGCCTATTTTTTCTTGTAAACTTTTTAAACTCATTGTTATTCCTCGATGCTATCGTTTCCTTTTTTACCTGCAAATTTTTCTAAACCTGCAATACCTAGGCTACCCAACGTTACAACTACAAAAGAATTGTAAATGTACTCATTCAATTTTAACTCATTACCAAAGTAACCAGTTACTAAATCAACAATCATTGCAAGTGTCATAACTGCAAATGACATAAATCCAATGATTGTTTTTTCATTGTAATCATTTGAATTTTTAAAAATTTCATTAAACTTCATTATTCTCTCCTTTTTTTGTATAAATATGTTGCAAAAGAGTTTACTTGCAAATAATGAGTTCGTTTTTGTAGTCTTGTATAGAAACAATTGTTATTTTAAGATTACTTAATTCAAACAGGCCGGGTTCACCCGAATCTTGTATGATAGCTGATAATTTTTGTATTATTTCGTAGTCTTGTTGTGTAAATCTAGTACCATTTATTTCAACTACAATATCATCATAATCATAACGATCTAAATCAGTTAAACCATGACAGCGCTGTCTTAAATCAAATTTGGTATTTGGTTGTTCTAATGTAATATACTTCATCCATTCTGCATCTGAATATATTCTATTACACCATGGTTCCAATAATCCTAATAGTTCTTGTGAACAATTTTCTACTCGAAATGCTATATTATATTTAGGTAAATCTAAATTTCTAGTACCCCATTTACGAATAAAGTTTTTAATAGACTTTGCTTCAATTTGTTGAGTTCGATGTTGGTATTCATCTGAGAATCTAGATGTCTTGCTTACAAAATGATAACAAATTGCATCTAACGCAGTAAAACAATTCATTCCTAACATTTTCCATCGAGCTATTAAATCATCATCTTCACAAAACATTGGATTGAAAAGATTATCCATTCCGCCGATATTTAACAATTTGATTCTGGGCATACACATAAAGAATGTAATACCTGGTTCTGTTTTATCTGAATATTTAGGTTGTATCGAATTAACAAACTCATATAAAGCATCTTTACTAAACGTCTCTAGTTCTACTCCTAAATCATGAATAATTTTACCAGGACGCTCATGATCTGCGAATATAGGTGGTTCTATTGTGGTATATGCTACCACATTATTTTCTGCTACATGTTTTTCTAAATTTTCTAAAAAGCCTGGGGCTAGAACAATATCATTATGCAAATATGCTACATAATCTTTAGTAGCTAATTCTGCTGCTTTATTGAAAGTATCAGAGAATGTTTTATTTTCTGTAGAATAAAAATAATTTAGATTGTTATCTGATAATGTTTCTAACCATTCATGAGTTCCATCAGTTGATCCGTAACTTACAAAACATAATTCTACATCAGGATATAATTCTCTAGTTGTATTGTAGAAATGTTTATTATATTCTAAATTGTTTTTTAAACCTACTAGTAATGATATATTATTTTTCATACAATATTTTTTTTTAATTTATTCTTGTAATGTATATAAAAGTTTATTCATTTGTTATATTAAATTCATCATGTTTATCAACCCAACGATTTCCCAATTGATCTGCAAATGCCCCTTTGTATTGCCCATATGTAAATGTAGGATAACAATAGCCATACTTTTGTACAATTTGATCAAATATTGCAGCATCTAAACCTCGCGTCTGTGGACTAGGATACCATAAATTACCTTCTTTAAAAACTTTAGATCTAAATGTTATTTGCGAACCATCAACTTTACCCATTGGTATAATTGGCTCTATATATTGATTTAATGTATATGTCGATCCTGGGTGTCTATACGTTAATTGATCAGCGGTTTTGCCTTGCAGATATGATTCTTTAGTTGGATCATAAAAATAGACATTACTATATGCCCAATTTACTTCTGGGTTCAATCGATAATATTCATCTAAATATTCAAAATAACCGTTAACTATAGCATCATCATCACATAATATTACTACTATGTCAGAATCAGAATTTTTAATAGACGAGTTCATAAATTCGCCATGGCGAGAACCTCCTTGTTGTTTCTTTTGTTCTTCAGAATCGAAAACAGGAAGATAATTTATTTTTTCATTATCTAAACCAAAATTCATTAATGTCTCACGAAATGCATCATCACCAGAATCATCAATAAAGTCCAGTTGCCAATTTTCATATGATAGTTGTTTGATACTTTGTAATGCATTAAATACTATGTTAGGACGTTTATAATACACTAAAACTATTAAAAATTTTAAATTCATTGCAATCCTCCAGCTAATTTTATAATTGACCCTGTTAAATAATCATTATTTGAAATCATATTAATTAAATCTGCTAATTCGCTACATTCGCCTAATCGTTTAACAGGAATTGTATTTTTAACTGATTCTAATACTTTTTCTGGTACTTGATATGTTAATCCACCATCAAAATATCCCAATTGTATAGAATTACATCGTATTTTATACTTAGCACCTTCTAATGCAAAAACTTTAGTCATCGTATCACCAAATGATTTACATGACGAATAAATTGATGTTCCTTTGATCGGGGTGGAACTTAATATTGAAGAAATATATATAATTGATCCTCCAGTTTCTTTCCAAACATTTCCTGCTGCTGTTAGTAAATTAACATAACCTTTAATATTTACATCAATTTGTTGATTTAATTCATCTGGATTGATATTAGAAATTAAATTGTCTTTATTAATTACTGAAAAGAATATTGCTACATTATGTCCTTTCAACTGCATTTCAATATCAGAATAATTTCTTACATCACATTGTTTAGATGATAATGATGTAACTGATCCGTTTAGATTAGGAATCACCTTTTTAGCTAATCCACTTGTTCCACCAAAAATAACTATATTATTCATAATCATAAAAATTTTTATTTGTTAAATCTTTTTCTGAAAATTCACCTTTCCATGATTCAGAAAATAATGGACTATAATATTTATCACATCCTTCAAAATAATAATGTGTCACGTGACTATATCTAGATCTAGACACATCTTTTATTTCAATTCCGCCATGTAATAAATTAGAAGCCCAAATTAATGCATGTCCTCGTTTACATTGTAACGTTTCAGTTTTTAGTTTTTTTGATTCAATTAATTGTCGTACAAATTCTTCATATTCAGCATATGATTCAAATTGTTCTCCAAATTTTGGAGCTTTGATATTTAAATCATAAAATTCAAATATTGGCAACTTATGACTTTCTGGGACATATGACAATGTTCCATTATTTTCATCCATATCCTCCAATGCTATCCAACACGCTGTCATCCAACGTTGCGGCATTGAACTAAAATGTAATAAATCGCTATGTAATGGTTGATTACTTCCGTAATTAAATGTAATTGTCTGAAAAGGAACAGGCTTACGTTGATATAATAAATTAATGAAATTTAAAACTTTATTATTCAATGATAAATCTCGTAGTAGCTTACTTTGTTTCCAACCTTCGAATATTCGTTTTCCTTTAGAATAATGATAACGTTCATCTTGAGTCTTTGTAGATTCATTTGAATTGATATCATCAATTTCAGTTCGTATTGCAGTTAACTGTTCATCAGATAATCCTAAATCTAATACAACAAATCCTTTTTCATGGAATTGTATCATTAAGTCGCGTTCTTCTTGTGTCAAATCAATTTGTTTGATTAAATCATAAAAAAATGGCGATTCGCATAATGGCCAATTGGTTGCGTGTATATCTGTTTGATATTTTTTCATAATTACTTCTTTAAAAAATTAGGATCTTTAGATAATTTTATAACATTTTCTTTATTTCTAGTTTTATGTAAAGTTGGTGGAGTTCCAATAAATACAGCCCATGGTGTCAATTCATTTCTAGTATATACAAAACTTTTGGCTCCTACTGTGCAGCCTTCTGGAATTGTAACGCCAGGCATAACCATTACATCTGAAGCAATACCCGAATAATTAGAAAATGTTATATCTCCTCGAAATATTTTATTATCTCCCCAAAATTCATTAACTGGGCCATGGTCTCCACTATAATCTTCCGATGCGCAAAATAATTTTGAACCATATCCTATAAAACACCAATCGCCAACTGTAATGGTATGTTTACTTCCGCCCCCTAAAACTGTATGTGAACAAATTTGTACATTGTTTCCTACATGTAATGCGGTGGTTATTAAACTAAATGGATCAATTCTTACATTGTTCCCTAAATGTACATTTTTTGGATTAGTAAAAATTACATTATGTCCAATGAATACATTTTCTCCGCATGATCCTAATTCTTTTTTGATTTCTTCATTCCAACCTATCATAATTTTGATACCTTTATTATTTGATGTTTATAATTGCCTTGGGCGATAAATTCGCTATGATGTGTAAATTTTAAATTATTTGAACTACATATATTTTTTAGAAAATCCATTGTAATGTAACTTTCCCCATAAAAACGTTCCCATATATGAGGTTGAAAATTTACTAGTCTAAACTGTTCGTCAATGAAACATGAAAATACAATATTACATGCTGGATTATATTCAAACACTTTTGATAACTCAAGTAACACTCTTTCAATATCTTCTGATATCATATGAGTGAATACAGAAATTAAAACAATGATATCAATCTTTTCTTTTATAGTATCAGAAAAATCAGAATCAATAAAACCAAATTTACATCTTGAATCGTTGAAATATTGTTTAGCTAATGAAATTCGTTCTTGTCCATGTAAACTATTAGGTTCTAAGCCATAATATTTAAAACGTTTAAGTTGTCCACTTACATAGTTACATAATATGCCGGCACCGCAGCCATAATCTAAAATTGATATGTCTTCTTTCAATTCACATTCATCAGGTTGAAAAAATTCAGACATTCCTATAGAAGCTAATGGTTCTATATGTGTTCCGCCGTATAATATTGCTGGCGTGGCCTCACAAATCTGAGTATATTTATTTTGATAAAACATTAAAATCCTACTTTATAAATGAATTGTTTTTGTAAATTTTCACTAGTAACATATTGTGGTTTATTTTGAGATGTGTGTTTTTCAAAATTTAAAGCTAACGTAGAATATTCTGGAATGTTAACTAATTTATATCCTAGTTTATGTATACTATTAGTAAATAATATTTCTGATTGCTCAAATGCATAATAACTATTATCTGAATAATAAGGTAATGCGTTATATTCTTCGCAAATTTGTTTTAATATTCGTTTTGATGTAACGCCAAATGCTCCTCCGCAATGATATGGTTCGTGATATGATATCGGAGAAAATGCAACGTATCCTATAGACTCATCTTCTTTTAAGACGTCAATAGCTCGTTTAAAATAAAGTGGGTGCGTAATCATAATATCATCTTCATTGAATAGAAAAAAATCATATTCATCAGAAAATACATCATATCCATATGAAAATGCACCAAAACTACCTCCTACATTAGGACGATGTAAAACTCGTATTTTGCCATTGAAAATTTCTTGATCTTGTAAAGAATCTATAAATTTATTTGCATCTAAATCGTTAGTATCATTATTAACGATTATAACATCCATTGGAACACCTGGATCAATGCTTCGTTCATTTTCAATTTGTAATTTTAAAAATTCAACACATTCTTCATTGTTCAATAAATTGTTATTCATATTTCGCCTAGGCCCGATATAGACTGATATGATTTTTGCTGATTTCATTACCACCCCTTTTTAATACAATCAACAATATATTCTCTTTCTTCATCAGATACCCACCAACCAACTGGAATTGAAACTACATTTCCAATTGTTCGATCTAAATTAGGCAATGCTGATCTATATTCAGCAACACATGTATGTTTATCATTTCGTTCATGTACTTGTGATACAATGATACCGCAGTTTTTCATATGTTTCATGAAACTATCGCGGTTTTCTACTAACATACTATAAATCCAAAATGCAGATTCTCTATCAGGGTGTCTTGTTAATAATGTAACGCCAGGAACATTGTTTAAATTTTCATCGTAATATTTCGCATTAGATTGATGCTTACCTATAATGTATGGAGCATGTTTTAAGTTTTCAATACCTACTGTTGCACATACATCATTCATATGAAATTTGAAGCCCCATTCTTCAATGTCTGCTTCACATCTAAAATCTTTTCTATTAGATTCTCTATCAATTCCATACCATCGAATAAGTTTTGAACGATTATATAATTCTTGATGTGGCAATATCAAAGCTCCTCCATCGATTGATGTAATGTGTTTAATTGCTTGAAAACTATACATAACCATATTTCCATGATTTCCTAAATAATCTCCTTTATATTTAGAACCAAAAGAATGTGCGCCATCTTCGATTACTGCAGGTTTAAATCCAAATCGTCGCTTTGCGTTATTTTGTATTTGTTTAATTCTATCTAAGTCATTTGGATATCCACCCCAATGTACTAAAATGATTGCTTTTGTTTTAGGAGTTATTTTACGTTCTAAATCATCTAGATCCATATTTAATGTAGTTGGATCAATGTCAACCCATTTTATTTTCAAGCTATTTGCTAATATTGGAAAATTAGATGCAGTGCATGTTAAAGATGTTGCCAATACTTCATCGCCTGGTTGTATGCCTGGCCAGGAACTTGTTATGCTCCCAACGCCATCGAATGCAAATTCATTGCGGATTGGACGTTTTAATAAATGTAATGCTAAATGCAATCCAGAAGTTCCAGAATTTAAAGTAACAATGTAATCTCGTTCTAAGAAATTTTGTAAATTAATTTCAAATTCATTAACTTTATCTCCTTGTCCGATATATCCACTGTTTAATACTTTAGATACTTCTTCGGCAGCAGTCGGTGCCATATGCACCTTAAATAATTGTATTGGGTCTTTTGTTTTTTTCATAATGTATCGTAATATTCGTTTTGTTTTTCTTGTCGTTCAATTGTTTTTGGGTGATACAATGCCCATTCTTCCTCCATTGGTAAGTAAGCAAATTGTTTATGTCCCTCTAATCGTTCATGAACTTTATTTTTCCATTTTATTTCTGGGAGGTTTTTATAGATTCTAGTTTGAAAATCAGGCCAATTAACCCAACCATTTTCATTCACATTCCATCTCCATTTTTGAATATGTTTATCTGTCAAACCATCTACAGTATTAACTCTTGGAACAGCATATAATTCAACAGTTGAGTTACGTTCCAAGATTGTAGGAAGATTTTGAATTAAATATTCTGAAGGAATTTCATCTGCATCAATCTGGAAAATATATTCTCCTTTACATGATTGGGTTAACATGTTTTTCCAATCAGAAAAATGGCCTCTAAATGAATCTTCAACTAAAGTAATATGGTTATTAGAACTTAATTTATGTAAATATCCTAATAACTCAGATGTTAGTTCGTTTTTAGTCATATCAACTAAAACTACTATTTCATCTTGTAGTCTTTTATGTTCTAATAGAAAAGTTAACAGTCGTTGAATTTCTAAAAACTCATTGCATACTGTTATTGCATAACTTATTTTCATACTTATAATTTCTGTAATTTTGGTAATTTCAATTCTATTTTCTTTGGAATTGCTTCTAATAATGTATCAACTTCAGTTAACACATCATGATATTTTTTTGTTACTGCAGACTTATTGAAATTAGATTTTGCAAAAAACTTTTGTCGTTTTGCTAATTCAAGCCATTTTTTATATTCTTTTCTAACTTGTTTCAAACATTGTCCTGCATAACCGTAATCTGGAGTAAACCATTTTGCTCCATTGATCAAAAATTCATTTTGAGCGCTAGGGTGAATATCTGATAAACCACCTTTTATTTCACAAATAAATTCACTCTTCAAGAAATCAGCTTGACCTGAATAGTGTGGTGCTATGATTGGTTTACTTGTAGTTGAAAATTCCAATAACGGTCTTCCAAAGCCTTCTGCTTTTGTTAATGAATACATTGCTTTTACTTTTGGGTGCATATATAATGAATTCATTTCTTTATCTGTTAATTCACCATGTAATATGTATATTTTTGGTAATCGATCTGTTTTCTTGAATAAATTCTTAGTTTGACTGATTCGTCGTTCAATCTCCATTCGATCGGTTACTGAATAAGTTGCACCACTCGTTTTTAATATTAATGCCGGTTGATCTTTTTGATTTTTAAATGTTTCAAAAAATGAATAAACTAAACCGCTGATATTTTTACGATCTTCACCCATTCCGCCTTGCAACCAATGGCCTACCGTTAAAAATGCAAATGATTCAGTAATTGAATCTAATTCAGTAACTAACGATTCATATTTGCCATTATAAATGGTTTCATCAAAATATTCTGGAATTACTTTAATTACGGTTGTAATTGATTTCTGATTTCGCTCAGCTGTAGTTTCGAATACCGTTTTAGTAAATTCTGATGGTACTATAACCATTTGCATTGCATTTAATCTATCAATCCATTCGGGCGGACAAATATCGCCTTCGGTTCCTGCAGTAATACCAATATTAATCTTACCTATAGGTTGAAATTCAGTTGGAACTGTAATTTGAATCCAAAGATCTGGTTGTTCTGTTAAAGGTAACGGAATAATTCTAGATTTCAAATCATCACTCATTGGATATGTAAAAGGAGTATGACCCCATGGTAATGAAACCAATTTAATATCCCATTCTGAACTTCGTTGTTCTATTAATTGAGAAATTACTTCTCGTGCATGATGACCATAACCTGATTGGGTCGCTACTGGCGATGCTATAACTACTTTTCTCATTATTTTACAATTCCTATATTTTCGTATGTTGTATCTTTTACTGGGGTTACTGTATATGTTGGTCTTGCTTCTTTATCGCAGTCGAATAAATAATCAATCATATGAATCATTTTGTTACCCATTTGTTCTGCCGTTAAACCATTAGCTAATGCCCATGTTCTTCCAACTAATCCCATTTCACTTCGAAGTGTTTCTGGTGTATTATACCAATATGCAATTGCATCTGCGACATCTTCAAATTTTACTCGGTCATCAAAAATATATGGCGTTGCTGGCGAACCTTGTAATGATCTATTGCTAGGAAATACCGGTTCTACCCAAACGCCATGTGATTTATACTTGCCGGTGTGATTAGTTGCAAATTCACCATTAAAACGAATCCATTCTCCATTTTCATCTTGGAACCCGCATTGATCTTGCAATCCGCCAGTTACATTATTAATAATAGGAGTTCCAGAAAGAATTGCTTCAGTTGAACTAAGTCCCCAACCTTCGTTAGATCCAATATTAACAACAACATCTGATATATTATACAATGCATTAAGTTCGTTTGTTGTTAATTTTTGTTCAGAAAAGATTATTTTACAATGAGGAGCTATTACATCTCTTACTGCAATTAAATCAGTTCCATTATCATCAATTGGTTGCGTATGCATTACTAAACCAACTTTATTCTTTTCTTCTTCTGGTAATGAGTCAACAAAAGTTTTAAATGCTAAAATAACATCCCCAGGTTGTTTTCTCCGGATATTTCTATTATTCCAAAATACCATGAAATCAATTCCATTTTCTTTTTTGAATCGATCATGCATTTTTTTATATAATTCATCATCCTTCGATATCGGCTTGAATACGTTATGATTTAAGCCATGAGGCACATAGCCTGTAATAATTTCATTCCAATTGACATTTACAGGAACTGCGCCGGCGTCATAATCTACAACGCCGAATCCGTTCTGTTTAAGCACTTCTCTGTGGATATTATCAGATTGCTTACTAATTCCCATAATTAAGTCACAACTACCGTAAAATGGTGCGTTCCACATTGGATAAGGTAAATCATCCCAAATAGAATAATAAACTAATGGAATATTATAAGTAGTTTTAATCTCATGCTCTAATGCATACAACCAAGTCCAATAACGAGGAT
>Ga0315909_10009708_pt1 | contig 10371 bp, 11 predicted proteins | sample LakEriMetagenome_11_FD_203527 | JGI IMG/M metagenome (GOLD analysis project Ga0315909, IMG submission 203527) | Freshwater fungal communities from buoy surface, Lake Erie, Ohio, United States - Buoy 2 MA125 | ecosystem: Environmental > Aquatic > Freshwater > Lake | place: USA: Lake Erie, Ohio...
CTTTAGTGTTTGCCCAAGCGTAGATCATTGGCAGTACTGCTGCTATTCCGGCTTTTAGCGCGCTTTCTGCGTTGTAGTTGCTTGTGATAAGCACGGCGACGCTTCCAGCGACGAAAGCTTTCAACCAGTCTTCGAGCATGGGTGCCCATTTCATAGGTCATGCCTTTGGTGCTGGTGGGTACGGATGTGCGGCTTTGACTTTGGCAACTGCGGCACGCCACGCAGCTTCTGTGTTGTCGCCACGTTGCCACTCAAAAAACAGGCCGTCTGATTGCTGTTCGTATGCCATGCGACGTGCGGATTCAACAGCAGCCACTTGATTGTCATAATCAACTTTGGGCCATGCTGCGTCTAGTTCGGCTTGTGTTGGCTTTGGTAATTTGCTGAACCATTGAAGGGTTGCGTAGTCGTTGCCATCCAATGCCCATTCGGTGCCGGGATAGTTCGTTGCTAGTACTAGTGCGTAGTCGGTCATGGTGCGAACTCGATTGCTGTAATGGTGGTTACTGAACGGTTGTCAGACGTTGCTTGACGGCCAATGTATGCCAATGGGTTGTTATTGCTGCGCATTTGGATTTTGTAAGTAATGGCGCTGGTTGTTGCGGGACTGTCCAAAAACACAATGCTAAACGGCAATGTAATTCCAGTGCTTTGATTGATCAAATTGAGTGTTGCGGCAAAGTTGGCATTGCCAGTGGATTGCGCTATGGCGGTGCTGCCGCGCACAAGATTGATTGGCGTGAAATTATCTACACCGTTTGAGCCATTGACCCCTGAAACCAAAACCAAAATTGTGCTGCTAGCGCTTGATGGCGTAATGGTCACCGAAACACCGGTGACATCCACAAACGTGGTGCTGGTCGTGCTAAATGAATCAGTTTTGAGCGTGCTGACAACCTGTCGTGCACCAGATGTCGAAGGCCCAACAGTTGCCCAGGCTGCGCCATCGTAATACTGCACAACGTTGGTGGACTCCAAATAACACAACTGGCCTTCCGCCAGAGTCTTTTCGCCCGAGCCACCAAAGCCAGCGTCGCGCGCTGTCGTGTCAGCGAACACTGGAACACCAGTTCGAGCGCTTTGATTCATCTGATCGGCAGTCAGAACCTGTGCAGCCGTAAATGTTGGAACAGTTGTCTGTGCGTTAGCGCCCATGGTTACCTCATCCTAATACGTTTGTGCCATCAAGTTGACCGTACACCGGGTCATCCAAAATGAGCTGGAACACAACAGTGGTCGGGGCTGTGTAGTACGTAATGCGATGCCCTGACGCAAAATTGATGTTGCCCTCAATGCCCTCAATGCTTAGTTCTGACGTGATAGTTGATAGCCCGGTGATGTCCTTGGTAATCGTGATGGTGTCTCCGATGTCCACGGTGGCAGCCAAAGCGCGCTCAGCGTTGTCCAGCAGGGCAAAGTTGGTGCTGACAGCCGTGAAGCGTGGCGATGGCTCAGGCTCCAGCAGATAATCAGCTAGGTCATCAATCTCGCCTTGCAAATGCAGCAGGCTGTTCGTGATCGACTGCGACTGAATGAAGTACGTGGCCTGACTGCTCAAATCCTCAGCCAGCGCATTTTTACCATCAAGCGCTTGCACGTAGGCACGATTTAGCACGCCATCAGCGTCAAACTCAATCTCCACGTTGTCATACGGTGTGTTGGTGTTGTCATCGGCAAACGTGATAACCGAACCGCTCAGCGTGGCTCCAATACGCGGCTGGAACGTAAACACGCCAGCGCGACTCATAAACACACGCCCCTGCTCAGCCTGGTTGATTTGCGTAATGTAGCCGAGCGTGTTTTGCCCGGCATTGAGCGTGTATGAGTTGTCGTGGCCCATGTTGACCGTGCCCACGTCAATAGCCGTGGTGCCTGTGTAATTGACCTCTGGCAACGCTAGAACAGTCTCAATGCGTTCTCCCGAGGTTTCCGCACTCGGGTTGAACGCAGCCATCTGCGTCTGAGCCAGCAAATAGAAATCGTCTGAGCATTGCACCGCCACCGTGTTAGGGCCAGCCAAAGCAAACTCGTAGTTGTAAGCCGTGACGTAGCCGACAAACAGGTATTCCGATGATCGGCTCAGCCTGACTCGACGCATAGGTGCAAGGCCCGGCTTGTCGTTGCTTGGGTCGTAATAGGGGCTGGCAGTGTCATACGGCCCAAGGATGCCTGTCTCGTCCGTCATGCGGAAGCTCATAGTTCCGGCACCGAACTGATCGTCAATGTTGCGACGGCCTCGCCTGTAGGCAACCTCGGTCACATACTCGGTGATGTCTGCGTAACCAGTTTGAGGCCCTAATCCATAGGTGGTGTTGTTGAGTACGCCTTTGGTTGCGTCATCCAACCTGAATGAGTTGTAGTCAAAGCCTGTGTCAAGCTCGAGCAGGTAACTACCTGATTGGACAACGCTGGCAGCCATGGTTACGCAATCTGTACGTCGAGTGGGCCGCTGCGACGGTTGTACTGTTTCAACGCGTTCACGATGGTGTCACCTAAGCGTTCATCGGCAATAGTGCTGTTGACCGTCACGTTGTACACAGCCTGCTTAGGCGCGTACGCCGCGTCCAGCATGGCTGGTACTTCGTAGTAGCGGCTCTTGGGGTCATACACCGAAGGGTCAAACGGCTGCACGGTCATTTGACCGCCACCGCCACCGCGACTACCACCGCCGCCGCCACCCGATGGAGCAGGCAACGTCACCGGGGCAATAGTTGGAATCACTGGTACAGCAAACCGACGCGATAAGACATCGCCACTTTCCAAATTGCTTGCACTACTGCTTGCAATTGGATACGGCGCGCCAAATGGTTGTTCGCTCAATCGTGGCAATTTGACGTTTGGAATCAATGGCACGTCAATTGGGCTAATGACATTAAATGCTTTATTGATGTAGTTGACAGCTTGTACTGCCGAGTTGGCTAGCAACTCAAATCCTGCAATGCCCAGGTTTATGAACTGAGCAACTCGACCTGATAGATCCTTGAACACTGCGCCGCCATCCATGCCTAAGCCCTGAATGGTGATACCAAGCGATGCAACTACAGCGGTAAACAGACCCAAGCGACTGCCGAGGCTGGCATACGACAAATTCAATCCATAATTGCTTGCGTCCAAGGCTTTCGTTGTCAACTCAACTACTGCCAACGTGGCTGCATACACGCGCATAATGCCGTTGATTGTCAACACGCTGGCAGCAAGACTGCCAATGACAAGAATTAGTTTTACAATAACGTCGCTGTTGTTTTGTGCTAGTTCAGCAAGTTTCTGGATACGCGGTAGGAGTTTTTCAAGTATCGGCAAAAATGCTGCACCGATGGCTTCTTTAGTTTCGCCAATAGTCAGCGACAATTTTTTCATTTCGCCCTCAGCGCTGTTAGCAGCCACAGCAGCTGAGCCGCCAACCGTGCCAGCCACAGCCATAAACACTTGATCAAGTGATGCGCCTTCTTTGATGAGTTCGCGTACCGAGGGCAGCAACGTGCCCAGCGCCTTGGTGTTGCCACCGTACGCCTTGGCGATGGCATCCGTAGCCGTGCCCAAATCAACGCCAGTAGCTGCTGCGATGTCGAGCGCCAGTGTGAGGCCATCCTGTGCCGAAGTCATTTCCCCGGTCACCTGGACAAGCGAAGCGAGGGCTGGGCGTAGCTCATCGTCAGCCACAGCCGCCGACATCATCGTGGACTCAATAAACGCCTCAGCCACCTTGATGTTGGCTTCCCCAGCCAGCGTATTATTTGTGATTGCCTTTGCCAGCAGTGCTTGTGCTTTTGCGTCCTCAATAGCGGCCTTCGTCGCGTCACCGATGACGACAGCCAGCCCACCGATAGCCGCAGCTGCCGGTATGGCAGCCTTCTTGAGGGCGAACTGGGCTTTAGCGCCAGCGCCTTCAAGGTTCTTGAACTCGGCAACAGCCTTGCTAATGCCTTTGCCATCAAACTCGGAAATGATTGGGATTGTTACAGCCATTAGCGAGTCAGTCTATTCGTAGTGGCCTCATTGATTTTTTCTACGACTCGACCAAGGTTCTCGTTGACCTGATCGGCATTGCGCTCGTATGAAGGCCACATCAAACGCGATGGTGCACCGTAGAGCGATGACAACGCTGATGCCAAACGATTAGGTGCTCCACGGCCCGCCATGTCAAAGATTGTGCCTGCCGGGCTTTTCATCGTGACGCTAAAAACAGCCAGGCTGTTTCCACGCCTGCGGTTACTGAAACGCGCAATGATGGATTTGCTGACCGAGCTTTGTGCCCACGGCATGAGCCTGCCGCCCTTCCAATTACGCGACATACCCGACAACGGCAGATTCACCACCTTGCTTCGAGCATCCTTGACAATCGGATCAACAATGGTCTTAAACTCTTTCTTGATCTCCTTGGCAAGCTCAGGCTCCATGCGCTGCAACTCGCGCAGCGTCTCCTTGACACCGACAACAGTTACAGATGTTTCAGCCACGTTGTTGTTGCTTTCTCGCCAGCAGTAACACGGTAGCCAAATCCTCGGAATCGAACTCGATGTTCGGAGGCCACCACCCGGTCGCCAACAGCAGCTCCGCTAACTGGCGACGGACGCTGTTGCTTCCGTAGGGTTTGCGTGGGCAGTCTCCACTACCTCAAAATCCTCAACGGACACAAGCCAAGTGTCATAGTCGCGGCCTTCACGCTTATTGACGTTGAGCTGATGCCACGCCATAAACATGATGTCATCGATACCGATACCAGCCTGTAGATCGCTGGCGCGGCGCTTGAATTTGCGTTCCCACGCAGCAGCCGTAGCGATTGTTGTTGTGACTTGCTCTGTAACCAACTCTGCTGCTGGTGTCTTGAATGACACCTTGATGGTTAGTTTCACGCCGTGGTGTCCTCTACGAGCACGCCACCAGTGATGGTGATTTCTACTTCGGACAGTTCACCGACCGAGCCGTTCACGAGATCGAGCGACTCAAGGTAGCCGCCAGTGATTTGGAACTCTGGGTTGGTTGCCGAGATTGCACCCGAGGTTGGCTTTACTGCGACGTACACGTTCGTGCCGACAAGTGAGGTGAGGTCAACGTAGGTGCCGGGCGTTGCCGAGTACTCCATGAGCAGCGTGGCGGTCACCGTCACGTTGGTAAGGCCACCAACGAACTGGCGGCCAGTGTTACCAAACGAAGTGGAGTCAAGCGCTTCACGCGACTTGGTGATGACCACAGACTTGCACTGATCGGTCAGGTCTTTGATTCCGGCAAGGTTGACACCGATGCCGAATGTTGGGGAAGCCAGGTAAGTGGTTGCGTTAGCCATGTAGCGAATCTCCTCTACGTCGAGGGTCGCTGCTTACCCGTAGGGCAGTCTAGTAGCCCTAGGGGCTTACTTTGGTGCGTATCGTCAGCTCATAGGCAGGATAGTCAGCGCCACCGTACGACACGGTAGTTGGGCGTGCATCCGTCAAGCCGATTTGTGCAGCGCGAATCAAATCAATGTTGTCCAACAGGCTGTCAAGCGTCCTATTGTCACCAGTGCCCAAGGCAGTCATCACAACGCGGAACTCCATGTCAGCGACGACGTTGGTTGCCATCATGATGGTCGGTGCCTCGACCAATGCGCATGGTGGGTTCATGTTGCGTGGATCATCAAACACACGCAGCCCGGTAATTGTCTGCAGCTTGGTGACCAGTTGGTCGTAACCATCCTTGAACATGTTTGACATGTCAGGCCACCTGTGGCTTATTGACTCCGAGCAAACGCAGGATTTGACCGTAGTTGCCTGTGACCGGGCCACCTGTGGCTAGTGGGTCAAACGACGCAAACGCCTCCGTGGAGCCGCGCTCACGGTAAAGGATTGCCGCGTACTGCACGGTGCCGAGCTTGACAGCGCCATCAGGCACAGTGGTTGGTGAGTCAAAATAGCCCGACTCCTCACGCTTACGGTAGGCAAATTGGTTGGCTGCGCTCACTGCCATGTTGGCTACGTCAAGGTCAGCGCTCGGGTTGGTGAACGTGAAGCCGAGATAGTCCTCAACATCGCCCAGGACAATCCATGAGCACGTCACCGAGTAGGTGCATGTCCCGGTGGCAGATGATCGATCAGCGTCATCCGTGGTCAGCGCAAACAGCACCTGATTAGGGATGATGGTGTCAGTGTCGTACTGGTAATCGCCCTGCTGCGATACGCCGATGAAGTAGTACTCGGGCAACGCCAGAATCTTGTGCGTGCCATTCCACGTGGCATTGATGCCAGACAGCGTGATTGACTGCCCTACCTCAAAGCTGTGGTTCTCCAGCAACTGAACGACGGCAACATTACTAACTACCTGTTTATGGGTAAGTGAGTAAGTTGCCACCGTTCAGTGTCACCTGGAGGGAGTGAACTTAGGCGATTTCAACGAACTTGCTGGCATCAAGCATCAAGGTCGCGAGGTATCCGCGGAACTTGATGATGCGTGACAGCGAGCCATCGGTGGCTTCGACTTGGATTGCACCCTTTTGCTGTTCGTAGATTTCAAAGCCATCGGCGGCACCGATTGCGAGGAAGTCGCTCTCGTATGGGCACACCACGACTGAGAGGCCGAATGCGTTGGCTGACAGCGTGCCGGGGGCGACGTTGCCGAATGCGTTCATTGGGCCGACCTGTGGGAACAGTGGACGGTCAGCGGTGTCGCTGAGCTGTCCGAGCGCACCCCAGTACGAAGGCGATGCGAACAGGTGGGTTGGCAGGTGCGTGCTGGCGTTGAGGATGGTCTGCGAGGCGCCGTAGATCCATGCTGCCCATTCAGCCGGGTCAGTTACGTCAAACGCGGCGCGCGTGGTGGTGATGCCAGCCTTGAGCGCAGCTTCTACTGCGTCCTCGGTCTGCTTGCCGTATTCACGTGACATGTCGTCAACGAGTGCACCCAAGACTTCGGGTTCGCTCCAGTCAATGTCCTCCTCGGACAACTTGACGTATCCGCCGTACACAGCCTTGGTGACGTTTTCCTTGGCGACGACAAACGTGCCTGCATCAAGCGGCTGGTTTTCGCCATTGCTGGCACCAATCGTGGTGTGCGTGGTCACCTTCGGGCGCGAGAACACTTTGCCGCCACCGGGCATTGCGCGAGCACCGATTGCATCGATGACTGGGCGACGACCGATCAGGTTGTTGTACACCGGGCCGAGGATTGGCGTTGGCAGAAGGCCAGGCGTGTCAGTCGTGACAACATCAGGTGCAGCAGCCTTCAGGTTGGCGAGGAACTCGGCAGCAACTGCGCCACCCTGGCACAGCTTGCTGATGTATTCGCCAGCGGTTGGCATGACGAATTCTTTCTTTGGTGCAGCGAACAGCATTTGTGGTGCTGGTGCTGGTGCTTCTACGGATGCTTCGACCTTGACTTCGGACATTGTGGTTGTCTCCTCTTGTGGTTCGGTCGCTGCAACCTCTGTAATCATAGCGCCCTTGAATGCAGGTGCCGTGACAAGTGATAATTCTACCCAGTTGGCCTTTTTGATGACCATGGTGCCGTTGTCGTCGTAGGAAGCGTCAACTACGTCAACGCCTACCGATACCGAGTCAACTGCTTCATCCTTGATCAGCTCGAGCATGTCGTTGCCTTCGCTGGTGGCGCTGATTCGGGCCGTAAAAAGCATGCCTTCTTCGGAGTCCAGTCGCCCGGTGACCACGCCTACTGGCTGCTCGGAATCGTGGTACTTGAGCAGCTTGGGCTTCTTGCCAGTGATTGGCAGTGAGCCGCGCTCAAAGCGAACTCGAGTTCCGTCGCTGACGGTTGCTTCGGTGTTCCAAGGTACGGCAACACCACTGATCGAGCGTGGTGACTCGCCATCCTCAGCGAGGACAAATGTGTTTTGTGCAGTTAGGCGAATCATGAATCCTCGTTTTCTGTGTCTGGTAGCTCCCGAGTCGGTGCAGCGTTGTCCGACTCGGGAGACATTTCGTATTCCTCCAGGTATGTGTCGATGTCCAAATAAATGTAACGGCCTCGTGGCGTGATGTTGTTCATGCTCAATGTCTGCTCGATGCAGTCAATGAATGGTTTGGCACCGAATAGGTAAAGGTCTTGGCGTGCCTGCTGTGCATTTTGGTAGGTCATGCCAGAACCTGACGGTGCGCCGACAAGGTATGGCGGAATGTTGGCGATGCGTGCCATTTCCAACGCCTGATAGGTGCGTGCTTCGGTCAACTGCAGCTTGCTTGGATCCATGTAGGACTCTTTCCATTGCACGTACTGGTTCAACGCAGCAATCGCATTGTTGTTTCGTGCAGCTGCAAAGCCAGCAGCAAGCTCGGACAGTTCCTCGGCGCTCAAAGGCTCACCTTCCATCTGCTGCAGCACGCCGGCTGGCACCTGATTTTTCGCAAAGCGTTCGGCGCTGGTGTCCAGGTTGATGTTGGTGCGAATTGATCGAGCGCCCATGGTGAGCAAGCCTTGGATTGGGCTGAGGAATTGCACGACATCGTTCGGGTCGAGCTTGTAGCCGTTGAAATAGACCTCTTTGCTGGGGCCGAACCATTGTGGCCCGGCTTGGTCGCGTGTTTGTACGTCAGCTGCTGGAATCCACGTGAAGGTTGCTGGGAAGCCGTTGCCGAAGCGGCTGGTCACAATCCAGAATGCGCGTCCGTAGAACAGCAGGTCATCGGTTGTCCAGCTCATGATGAAGTTGCGTGTGACGTTGGGGTCGGGCTGGTGGAACCACGTGTCATCGGGTAGGTCAATTTCCTCGTAGTCGTCATCCATCCACTGTTTGGCGTACTGATGAATTTCAAGGCAGCCAACCATTGAGCAGATCAGGTCACGTGCCCGGCTAATGGTGGGAATCTGGATGGCAGCCGACCTATTGAAGTCGGTCGTGTAGGTGATGAAGTTGCCGACGAGCGGATTGCCAGCAGCGCCAGCTGCACCTATCTGTGCGTTTGTGTTGTTAGCGACTGCGCGCTTCAGTGAGAATGCCATCGTGGCATCAGTCTAGGCACTCGATGCAATCATGGGTCGGTTCACCATTGGTCGCGGTTTGGCGCACATACCGACAGCCCACACCAGACACCGGGCTAACTCAATCGGGCCACTCGACTTCTGTGATGACAACGCAATTGCGCCAGGAGTCTTGACGGCAACAGCACGACCAACATGCTCAGCCAACATCGTCTCACCAGTGTGATTGACGCGGCCCTCATTGATGAGGTTCTTGACCATTGACGTGTAGCGGCCTATTTCCTGATAGCCGACCAGCACCCTGCGACGTTGCAGATCGGAGGGGCAGTTGGTGTCCAGTGTCGGCGTGATAGCAACTTGCAAGCCTGAGTTGGAGGCCAACTGGGCACGAATGTTATCCCATACCTGTGTCACTGTTTCGCACATGAATGCGACAGTCGCACAAAGTATCCCAGCAGTATTCGCGTTCACACGTACCGCCACGTACCTGCCATCGTCGAGCGATACTTCTACGGCGAGCACGCCACCGGGCAACGGTGGCAAATCGGTACGCAACGACTCCCACTTGCCGGGTTGCAGCCACGACAGCTCTGATTGCACCCATAGGTTCACGCTAGATCGCAGGAAGCCTGCACGATTGGGGCCTTTTGCTTCAGCCTGAACGGTACGAATGTCAAGCGTGTGCCCAAGCGCCGGGTTGGCGTACTCCCACGCAGCTTCGCTCATTGGGTCAAGGTCAGGAGGTGGGCTGTACTCCGCTAGGTACACAGAATTCGTGACTTCGCCTGAGTCAATGGCACGTATGCCTTGCTCACGCCAACGCAACATCGCAATGGAGTCCTCGGTGCCTGCCGTTGACCACATTGAGCACAATGGGTTAGGTCGGGCACGCTGAGTCGGCAATAAGCCGATGTCAAGTGTCTCAGAATCAATGCCAAATACCTCGTCCGCAATGATGAGATCAACTGACATACCGTGACCGCTTGATGGCCTGGCTGCTTTGACGTACCAGCGCGAGTCACCAACCTTGATGCTGTTACGACCATACGCCCACACAGCCTTGACACCGAACTTGGCTTCAATCACCGGGGCAAGGTCTTGGAATAGAGCTGTGGCTAGATCGAGCCTGTGCGCTGTAGTAAGAATGGTTTGAGGGCCGACCTTCGTAGCGTGCTGAGTTAGCCACCAGCCAAGCAACGCCTTGAGCGCTACGGTCTTTCCGTTTTGTCGAGCGACACTGACAAGCGATACGTGGTTGAGGAACTGCCCTTCGGCATCCACGGCAAGCTGACCGTTGAGAACATGCCTCTGCCATGGCATGAGTTCCACTCCGAGAATACGCTCAGCCCAATCCGCAACTTCGGGGCCGTAACTCCCGGCTGCATCGGTAATGACTGTTTCAATTCGCGGCAAGTCATGACCTTTTCCTTTCCGTTCAATGACCTTTCCTTTGGATAAAGAAAGAGA
>Ga0315909_10009711_pt1 | contig 10370 bp, 10 predicted proteins | sample LakEriMetagenome_11_FD_203527 | JGI IMG/M metagenome (GOLD analysis project Ga0315909, IMG submission 203527) | Freshwater fungal communities from buoy surface, Lake Erie, Ohio, United States - Buoy 2 MA125 | ecosystem: Environmental > Aquatic > Freshwater > Lake | place: USA: Lake Erie, Ohio...
CCAGTATCATATTCCTACCTAAAACTTCCCCAACGTCTTTTTGGATATCTACAATGTCCGAAAATTTACCTCCTAATAGGGTTACTTCTGTGACCGCAGCGGTCATCGCCCCTTTTAATTCAACTATGTTGTCTCTACCTAAACCAAAACTTTTGGTAATTTTCATGGTCTCGATGTCAACTTCGACCAATTTCTTTTTGACGGATTCTACGTCAAAGTTAGTAGCAATCGAGCTAGCAATTTCTTTACCTAAATCAACAAAGACATCTCTAATTTCGGTTAACCCACTTGACATAATCTATTTTAAAATAAATAGAGAGAACATTAGTTTTTATTTGGTGTATTGATTTCAATAATCCTACCAACCAAATATTTTCTAACATAAGTGGGCATAAAAAGATACTCAGAGTATTGTGTCCTCAATACTCTTGACATCAATAGATATTCATCAATTAAGTATTGACGATAACTAGAAGAAAGGGCGAAAAAAGTCGGCCCCAAAAGTAACGTCTACTGTTACAATTTCTCCTGATGGGGCTTTTACTGTTTTTTTAAGGTCAAGACCTGGTTGATTATCTCTTAGAAAATTTCTAATATGTTTGGAATCGGATATTGGCATTTGGTCCACAAATTTAGCAATATTCCCTTTATCCCTACTGCCGTTAAGTTCAACAACTTGTTTTGTCAATCTCCAAGTTATCTTGGGGGCGACTCTACCTGCCGGGTATTCGTTAGCCATTCTATCAATCTCAACAATTTCAGAATAAGATAAAGGTTTTAATTTAACTTCAACCTGACTTTTAGGTAATTTAGTAACAAACAAGCCTTCCTCATTTGGTTTGTGTTCGGTTTGTTTGATATTTAACTCATCCAAACTAATTGAAGCTTCAAACATTTTACTTGTTTTTGGGTCCTCAACATTAATAAGGTATTCACTACCAAATGATGTATTTCTTAAAAAAATCATAATCGCCTCAACATCACCTTCAAGTAATTCTTCAGGTCTTAAGTCATGCTCATATAATTTATTTCTTAGTAATGTCAGTACCAAATTATCTTGGACATTCATTGCCGCGTTAATAATTATATTTTCGTCGTTAGCCGTAAGATAACCTACTTTTACTGACTTCTTTTTAGATTTATAGAAAATACCAGCCGATGGTAATGATACAACATCGTGTGGTAATGAAAAATTTTCTGTTGCAGCTTGTAATAATTGAGCGTCCATACTTTTTTATTTTAAAAATAAGTTAGATTAAAAATAAATAAAGTTATTTATTTTGTTTATCGACAGGTTTAGTATACTTTTCTTTGTGTCTATTTAAAAACTCTTCTTCAGTTTCAAATATTTTACCACAAGTGTTACATGTATATCCAGTTGTTTCCATAAAAAAAATCCCGTATACTGATATATACGGGACATTTTAAAATATGTAAATAATTTTTAGTATACCAAAATACAACGGTCCATACGGAGTGTTGCCGAGATACTAGCCAATGCGTCTGAGTTATACGCTAAAGTATCAAAGTTAACATCAGATAAGAATGTTCCCTCAAGTATCCATTTCTCCACAACAACTCCTGTTGGGTCTAATAATTCAAGGTCAACATTTTTCTTATAACCCGCGGCGTAACCCATACGACCTGTAACTGATTCGGCACATAGACGAACCCACTCCATAAGAGCTTGTGACGCTGAAGGTCCAATAGGGTCACGGAATTTAACGTTAATTGTGCTCCAAGTAAATCTACCAGCAACATAAGTTTCCGTATTTAAAAATGGAATCGCAACAGGGTTAATTGTTATGTGTGGACGAGCCGCGCTTTCAACGAACCACTCGTTTATCCCTAATGTAGTATCAAAACGCAAAATAAATCTATTCTGCCTTTTGGGTTCGTAGGGTATCGGCATTTTCATTAGTAAATCAGCCATTGTCTATAATTTTTTTAAATTTTTATTTCGTTTTATATTTTATAAATATACCGTTTTAATTTTTTTCTCTTTACTTTGGTTTTTTTTCAGATAAATTCCAGATTAGTAAGGTTTTTTAATTCCTCCATGCGTAGAAATAGTTTTAATTATATTTTCTGGGTCTTTTTCAAAATGACCTTTAACTTTTTCTAAATTTCTTAAATCATCATCTGAGAATCCAATTGTTGGTGTAAATCTGTTTGAAACTTTATTTTTTAAGAAAGCCTTTTTATTAATCATCTTTGAAATTCTTTTAACATAGTCCACAAATCCCTTTAAAGCTTTTATTTTACCTTCTTCAGGACTTTGAGCGGAACCTTGTCCATAAGTCACGGGATAAAATCGACACATATTAAGATACTCAATAATCATATCTCTTTTTGAAGAACTTCCAATTCCCTCCAAATCTCTAAACTTTTCTAAATTTTTAACTAATTCATTTGAATCAATTCCGTTATGATTTGAAATAATCATATTGTAACACGCTTCTTTTAACACATTTGGAGAATGTCCTCTAGCAGTTACTATTGAAAATATTGAACCGTTATTAATTGCCTCCACAAAATCACTCCACGCAGGACCTGGTTTGGCCAACATTGAATCTACAATAAATTGTTTGTCTCCTTTTGTACTGAAAAATCTGAAAGGGTCTTTTGCAAAACCTACTATTTCATGTCCCTCATATTCAAATGGTTTCTTACCTATATATTCTCTATATTCGGCGAAATCTTCAGTTGACATCCCAACCTCATCTCCGTCACTATCTTCTAATATTATTTTTGTTGGCATAATAGCGATGTTATCATCCCAGTCAAATGCATAATATTTCATATCAGGAGTTCCCTCGTCTGTTATACCTTCGTTTACAAAATTTATTCTCATATTAATAAATAAAAAACAAGCCGGTTTTTACACCGGCTTGTCATTAATTTTTATTAGATATTCTCAAACGACGCTCCTGTTGGAGTTATGTAGAATGTAATATCAATGAATTCAAGAGACCTTGTAGGTTTGATATAAATCTTACCTGTCATTTGGTTTCTATCTAAGTCCGCAGTGTCTGAAGAAACAGTTACACGGAAATCGTATAAACCTCTGTCTCTTCTGATTGCGTCTAAGATTGGGTTAACCGCATCCAAGAAGTCCTGTCTAACCTTTTGGTCGTTTTGTTCAAACAACAATCTAACAGAAACTGCGGAAATCAACTTACGAGCTTGTAATAACAATCTTCTTACGTTGATTCTGTCAAGAGCCGACTCTCTAACTTGAAGAGTTTTATTACCCCAAATTACCGTTCCTACATCAGAGAAGGTTGCAATTGGGTTAATTCTACCTTTATATAGAGTGTCTCTATCTTCTTGTGTGAGTTTCTTACGAGCTTTAATCGCGTTCACTATACCACGAGTGTAACCTGCCGCCGCGAACCAAGGGAATGCGATGTTATCGGTTAACGCCAAGTTTCTTGTAACTTCAGCAGTTGGTGGTAGGTAAATTTGAGTGTTGTTAACACTATCACGAGTTAACACCCAAGGGTAATAAGTACAAGTGTAGTTAGAGTCAATACCTGTTGTCTCAAGATTATCCACCGCTTCTTGTGGGTAAATTAAATCTTCTGAGTTACCTGGTGCTGATACAAACATATTGTAGTCAGGTGTTGTACAGATATATAAAGAATCCGCTCTGTCGTACTCAATCATTTCGATTGCTGATTCAACAAGATTAGAATTATTCACATAATCAATACCTGGAGTTACAAATACGTTGATATTAGTGGCCTCAGGGTTTTCAAAAGATTTTTGACCAAGTAAGTAAGCGTAATAGTCGGTATTTGCCCAATCAACTGAATTTTTGTTAATTGTAATTTTCTTAAACGCTCCCCAACCTGTTGCATTTGGATAAGTAATTGATTCACAAGCTCCTTTTAAGTAACCTGATTTACCAATAACAAATCTGTCAGAGTTTGTTCTATATTCTCTATAGATATCCCATCCGTCAAATCCTCCTTGAACCGCCACAGTAAATTTACGAGCGAATAATCTGTAGTAAGGATTTGTCTCATCATCAGGGTCTGTTATAAATGAACCAGAACCAACAAAGAACGCCGACTCACCACTTGTTGCAAATCCATTTGATATTGTAATACCTGTTGCATTTTTATCCATGTGGAAACCTTTAGTTCTGTAACCCCACTCATCACCTGTGTCATCTAGACAAATGTTATTAGGAATTCTTTTACCTTTGTAAGCGAAGAAATCAACATCATAACCTACAGTATCTGACACACCAAGATAAGTTCTACGAACATTATCACCCGCGCTTGTGATGCTGTCATCATTTCCGGCCGCAGTACCAAAAGGTGGGTTGTAAACCACTTCACCTGGTAGGTCGTATTTTGTTTTATAGATAGGAAATGGAGGTACCACTCCTGCGTATTCTCTCATGTTGAATCCTAAGAATCCACAAGGAAGAGCGTCTACAGGTGCGTCTTCATTCATCTCTATCATTATGTATTTTGAGTTCAATTGATATTCACCATCTGAGGTACCTATTTTAACCGCAATGAAATTATTTTCATTTGGGTTCATACTACAGTTAGTAAACTTCTCAAGAACTACAGGTGCGTTATCTGAATCAAAATAATCTCTAACCAATATATCAAAAGTTTGATTAGCAAATGACATGTTAGCCAAAGAAATTTTAACAGTAATATTAGCATCATCACCATCAGGAACCGTGTGGAATCTGAATAGGTTATAAACTTTAGTACCTCTTAATTCGGAAACAATCCAAGGAGAAATTGCCGACTGATATCTCTCTAAATAAAAAGCGATTGAAGTTGGGTCCGCCGCTTGTCTTGCATCAGGTAATGCGGTTAAAGAAGTACTCAAACCTTTGATATAACCTTTTCTCCAAGCGTAAGTAAGAAGATTTTGATATCTTTCCTCCACAAACAACGGAACAGTTTGTCTAGGTTTTCCAAAATTAGTAGAACCAAACACTTTTCCAATATATTGAGAATCAGAATTAGTAAATGATGTTTGGAAGAATAAATTAGTTCCGTCATTATTTGTTACATTTAATCCGAATGTTGAGAAAGGATTTTTTGTAACTCCTGAATACTGTCCAGTTGTTACCATTGACACGTCATTCATTCCGGTTACTTCATATACCGCTCCAGTGTCGTTACCATAAGTTGCAACACCTCTTGAACGTAATGTAGCAATAACCATGTCATCGTAACTTAAATAAGGTGTTCCTGAGTATACAAAAATTTGTCCCGACAATGTACCTTGATAACATCTAGTTATAGTTCCTGTATTTTGAGTTCCTGCGCTTGTAAAATTACAAGGATTACATGGGTCATTAACAACTGCAGTAACTGTCCATTGTTCAGTAACCGTTCCGTCATTTGAAACTACCTCAAAAATAACAGTTCCCGCACTGAAATTAACAGGTGTCGCTCCGTCATAAATTGTACCTACTCCGTTAACACTCACATTTGATGCGTCTACACAAGTTGTAAAACTAGGAATAAATTCGCCTAAAGGACTTGGTACACATACTGAAATTGTATTTGTGTTATAATTTATAATACCATTGTTACCGTCTAAACTAAAAGTATAGAAAGTTGCACAATTATCAGCGGTTGATGTCAGTTCAAATGAACTGATGTACGAATAAAAAGAGTATCCTGAATATCCACCAACTTCGTGGGAGTTATTGTCAAATAATCCATAGTACCAAGGGTCATTATTTGGGTCTGTATAGTCATAACCTGTAGAAGATACGCTATCAACACCAAAAACATTAGTCGCTGCGGTATATGTTGGGGATAACGCACTGTATGTTTCCCCTGAAATTACACCGTAGTAATATATTGTGTTTGCGGTGGTTGAACCTGTACCTCCGGCTAATATTGAATTAAATATTTGGGTATCAATGTTTGATTGAACTGTTGTTACACTACCGTTAAACAACTCCATAGGGATTGTTAATTTATTCGATAAAACTGCAGGTATCTGTGCGGTATTAGTAAATTGGATAGTGTTGATATTATCAGAACAACCTATGAAATCAATATCAAAATCAATCACCTCATAATCGACACATTCAATCACACAGTCGACTGTTGTGGCTGAATTACAATAAAATCCAACTGTGGCTCCGTCAACATTTGCTTTCGTAGTGATTGACCAAGATGGTCCAGCGTCATATCCTGATAAACCAAGAACTCTTGTTACAAATAATTGATTTGATTGTTGTAAGTAGGATTTTGCAATATACGCCGCCTCATACTTTGGGATTTGAGTGTTAATAAATTTTTCAGGTGAGGTCCCACCGAAATAAGTTTCAAATTCGTCAAAGTTTTTGATGAATATTGGCTCGAAGGCCGGACCTCTTAAGGTCTCACCTACAATACCAAGAGTTGTTACACCAACACTTTGAGCAACAAAACTTAAGTCAACCTCTGAGGTATAAACCCCAGGAGAAACGAATACTTTTGAGTTGCTAGCCATTAGTTTTAATTTTTTTCTTTATTTTTATTTTTATTGATAAATATTCACGAAAAAACCAAAATACTTGACTTACTAATAAGTATTTATAATTCAGGCAGACAATTTTCTGCCTTTTTTATCTTATGTTGCAGAATGGTCGAGAAATAAAGAATTTGAAAATTTCCAAAGAAGTTCACGATGTCCTAAAGAAATATTGTGACAAACAAGGTATAAAGATGTACCGTTTCTTAGAGAAGTTAATTTTGGAAAAGTGTAAGGAAAAAAAAGATATATACGGAGAAGATTAAATGACTATGGACATGAATGTTATCGATGATTCATCATTGTTATCATTCTTTGTTACAACTAAAGTTAGATTGTCCCCCGTGTTGATTTGTATTTTATTCGGGTCGTTTCCAAAAAAGGAACCGTTAATATACACCTCAAATGTCGATATGTTTTTTGACTTTTCAAAAATCAAATCTGTTGTGTAATCATATTTTTGATTAAGAGTATCGTTACCCACAATGAACACAGCATTTACTTTTGGTTCTTTTTGTAGTTCGTTTTTAACTTGTCTCTTAGTTACTTTCTCGTCTACTTCTAAAACCTGTAACAATCTATTTACTGCTGGAGATACCTCAAACTCATCCTCATCAATTAAAAATCCTAACATAGTGAATCCGTAACTTTGAACATAGTATTTTCTTTTCTCAACATCCATTACAGATTCATCAGAGACATCATTCATAATGATTGGAATATAGTGTCCTTTGATATTGGCATATGCCTGTCTTGATGCAAATTTTTCTATAATAATTTTATTAAATCTATTGAGCTCTCTCATTCTATTACAGATAATTTTAACAGAATAAGTTATGTCAACAGGAACTGGTTGTGGGATTCTATACATATCGAACCCATGTCTTTGTCCATCCCATGTTGGAACTTGAGCATAAAAATATAATCTCCTATTTGGTATGTTATATAAAACCGCAGGGTTTGTTCCGAACTTTACTTCGGGAGTTCTAACAACTGTAATAAATGGGGGTTCTGCGTTTTTATCAATGTTTTGAAAGTTCCATGTCTCTGTAAATTGAGCCCAATTTTGAGTGGTTATAAGAATATCAACCATCGGAACTTTTTTACCGTCAACCACAAGTTCTAAGTCGGTTTTAACAAAATCTAAAAATCCTTTATCCAAATCGGCATGAAGCAACGACTTGGGCAAGAAAGTACCATCCTTATTAATTTTTTCCAATAACTCTCTTCGTCTTGGTAGTAGAGTTTTGGATTCCGTTAATGGAATGTATTTTTTTATCTTTTTTGGTAACGCCATTATTTTTCGTTATCGTGACCGCATTTATGACAGATGTATTTATCAAACTCTTCTGAATCGTTAGTATTCCATGACCAATCACAATTGGCACAAACCACCTCCTCGGACTCCATAGATTCCAAAATTCTTTTAATTTGTTCTTCAGTTAATTTTATTTTCATAATCCTCTAAATTCGTTATCTGTAACATATGATGCCATAATTGTTCGGTAAAAAGGTTTATACCCCGCATATGTATGTTTATTATCTGACACTACACGACCATCATTATTTACTGAGTAGTATCTAACCCTATTCTCTGTTTCATAATAACCTATATAATCACCATTATTAATTTCAATTTCCAACTCATCAAGATGTTTTTGATATACCGATATTCTAATATTTCCAGGTTCTAATTGCCCAATTTTAGAATTACCTAAATTTTTGTTTTCAGGTGCCATCACCTGAACAAACGCCTTGAACTCAACTGGAGGTAAAAATTTAATCCCGTCACTTAAGGTTTCCCCATAAACATCATCGGTTTTGGTTTGAATTCTGTTAACTCTATATAGAACAAGAGTGAAGTTCATATCACCATGTAACCATTCTTCCCCCATAGAGATATCTAAATCGTAATCCTCTACCCCAAAAAATTTACCTATCCTTGATATTGGAACTCTTGGTTGTGTCATATTGATAAATATCTTTTTTTTTATTATTTTTTTGATATTGTGGTTACTAACCTAATAGAACAGCGAGCTTTAGAGATACTTGATAATTATTCGGGGGCAAATAACTATATCCTAAAATTAAAAAGTTCTAAAGAAAGTAATAAAAAATTTTATCCGACAAGAGCTCAGTCAGAGTATATAACCACTTACAATGAAGTGGTTCCTAAAGTTGCAAAAAAATGGGTTGAACTCGACCCGTATTTTGCTAAAAAAATTGCTGATGAAAAATTATATACTCAAATACCTGAAGAAGTGTGGGTTGAAAAATTACTAGTAGAGAAAGAAAAATCATATCACATATGGGGTAAAGTTTTTTCTGGTGAAACTCTACATGAATTTTGGTTACCTAAAGGAGCGATTATTAAGTCACACAAAATTGAAAAGGTTGAGATTGATTACTCAAAGTATTCTCACCGACCTCCGTTAGAACACCAAAAAGAAGCGATAGAAAAATTATCAGGTAGTAAAAGATTTATTCTTGCCGATGACATGGGTCTTGGAAAAACAACATCCACAATTATTGCCGCTTTAGAAACGGGAGCTAAAAAGATTTTAATCATTTGTCCTGCGACCTTAAAAGTTAACTGGATGAGAGAAATCCAAAACTACACTGACAGGAGTGTCTTTATTGCCGAAGGAAAACAATACTCGACGGAACACGATTTTGTTATTGTTAATTATGACATTCTTAAAAACTTTCACGATTTAAAAGACAAAGAAAATTCATTAATTAAACAATCTAACTTTGATTTGATAATTTTGGACGAAGCCCATTATGTTCAAAACGCTCAAGCTCAGAGAACTAAATTGGTTAATCACATATGTAAAAAGGTTGATAGATTGTGGTTGTTGACAGGTACACCAATGACATCAAGACCTATGAATTACTTCAATCTGTTATCTCTAATTGAAAGTCCTGTTGCTCAGAATTGGATGGCATTTGCTATTCGTTATTGTCAAGGATATCAATTTAAAGCGGGGAATAGAAAAGTTTGGAATGTCACAGGAGCATCAAATTTAGAAGAACTTAGAGATAGAACTTCAAGACAAGTTTTAAGGAGATTGAAAACTGATGTGTTAGATTTACCTGAAAAAATTATAACCCCTGTTTATATGAGATTGAGGTCTAAGTTGTATGAAGGTTTAATGGGTGATTATTATAATTGGTATGACAACAAGAAAGAAGAATCAAATTCATTGACAGTTCAGTTTAGTAAGTTGATGAAGGTTAGACAGGTAATTGCTGAAGAAAAAATTGCAAACACAATTGAGATTGCCGAAAATATTATCAGTCAGGATAAAAAGGTTATTATTTTCACAAACTTTACAGAAACTCTACAAAAGATTCACGAACATTTTGGAAAACAATCTGTTTATTTGGATGGTAGTTGCACAAAACCGCAAAGACAATATGCAGTTGACCAATTCCAAGAAAACGATAAGATAAAAGTTTTTGTTGGTAATATTAAAGCCGCAGGTGTTGGTATTACTTTGACCGCAGCTGAGGCGGTTATTATAAATGACCTATCATTTGTTCCTGGTGACTTGTCTCAAGCTGAGGACAGAGCGTACAGATACGGACAAAAAAATTCTGTATCAGTTTACTACCCAATTTTTGAAAATACGATTGAGGGAATTATCTACGACATGGTTAATAACAAAAAGAAAAACATCGAAACCGTTATGGGAGATAATCTTAATTCAGGAGATGTTGTGGAAGAAATTATGAATAAGATTAATTCACTGAGACAATTCTAATTTTCAGCTTATTTATATAGATAAATAAGGTTTAATGAAAAGATTAGAAAATAGAGCCAATTTTTTAACTAAAAAAATACAAGAACAAGACAG